>Ga0209121_10003549_pt1 | contig 15078 bp, 27 predicted proteins | sample Cruoilmetagenom3_FD_187292 | JGI IMG/M metagenome (GOLD analysis project Ga0209121, IMG submission 187292) | Oil polluted marine microbial communities from Coal Oil Point, Santa Barbara, California, USA - Sample 3 (SPAdes) (version 2) | ecosystem: Environmental > Aquatic > Marine > Oil seeps ...
GTCTTTGTCTTCTTTTATTACCATGCTGACCAGGGACAAAAGGCTTTCTATTTAAAGCATTCTTATCAGAAAAAGATCTGGAACCTTTCAAAAAAAGGTTTACTCCCTCTCTTCTACTCAATTTTCCTTTTGGTCCTATGTATCTTCCCATCTTATATATTAAAAATATTAATTTCTTGGTGCTTTTCTTGATCTACAACCATTATGAGGTATAGGGGTTCTATCAATCAAAGATGTAATCCTAAGTCCCGCAGCATCTAAACCTTTGACTGCAGCATTTCTACCTGAACCAGGCCCTTTGATAAATACTTTAACCTCCTTCAAACCGTATTTCTTAATAGCTTTCTTCGCAGTGTCTTGTGCAGCCTTTGTTGCAGCAAATGCGGTACTTCTTCTAGATCCACTGAAACCTATTACCGCAGGACTCCCTTGTACTAAGGTATTTCCTTCCCCATCTGTTAATGTGATGATTGTATTATTAAATGTAGCTTGAATCATAGCCATTCCACTACGGACATTCTTTTTTGTACTTTTTTTACTATTCTTTGCCATTTATTATTTCTTCTCTAATTTACGATGTAATCCTCCGACAGGTCTACTCTTACCTTTTCTTGTACGAGCATTATGTCTAGTTCTCTGACCTCTTACAGGAAGTCCTAATTTATGTCGTACCCCTCTATAACATCTAATATCCTTAAGCCTTTTAATATCCCTAAAAACTTTCTGCCTCAATTCTCCCTCAGCTTGAATATTTTTATCAATATATATTCTTACTTTATCAAGTTCTTTGTCAGTCATCTTTCCAACCAATATATTTTCATCAATTTTCGTACCTTTACAAATATCTTTTGCTATCCTCTCTCCTATTCCATAAATGTCTTGGAGTGATATCCATAGCTTCTTATCATTTGTTATCTCCACTCCGGCTATTCTTGCCATGTTTAAAGCTTTTTAAATATAATATTAACCCTGCCTTTGTTTATGCTTAGGATCTCTTTTGCAGTACACATAGACGCGACCCTTTCTGGTTACTATGTAACAATCAGGGCATCTTTTTTTTACTGAAGCTTTTACCTTCATAATTATTTGTATCTATAAGTAATTCTACCTTGACTCTTATCATATGGAGTCATTTCTATCCTTACCTTATCTCCTTCTAAAATACGAATGTAATACATTCTCATCTTGCCTGAGAGATAGCCAGTTACATCATATTTATTTCCGTTTGATTCTATCTCTACGATAAACTTTGTATTTGGTAAACATTCCTTTACCACTCCTTCAAATTCAAAAACTTTCTTTGTATCCTTAACCATAGCAGAATGCAATTCGTGAACTAAATAGTATCCAGTGATTATATCAAAGTATTGCGTACAATTCAAAGGTTTTTGAATGTTTATACTCTTACACTAATATATTTCCTTAGAAACGGTGTAAGAATACCAAATATCGGTTAACTATTCAATATTTAGTGTAAATTTTTAAACTATCGACTTTTCCTTCTCTTAATTGTAGCAATTAGTAACACCCACACACTGGCAGACATCATAATTACTCCAGAAGTAATCATTACAATATTGAAATATGTATCACCTAGATTAGCGATTAAACCGAGAATAATACTCAATATTGCTGTAGAGATACTAAGAATTGTGTCATACAATGCGTACTCCTCACCTTCCATTCCCTCACCAATATTGAGAGCAAAAAGCTTACGCCAATTTACAATATTTAGAGATACTCCCAAACCAAATATAAATTGTAGGATGTAGTATTGATATGCATGATTAATAGATGGGTAAAGAATATATGGTAATCCCATTAGTAATGTACCTATCACTAAGATTGCTATCTCGTCTTTATCTTTCTTTAGCTTATCAGTAAACTTTCCAACCGGAATCTGGAATAGTGCTCTAGTAATATAATAAATACCCGTACCAATTCCAACAAACTCAATAGTATCACTACCAAGCCGATCAGCAAGATATATACTGGAAAGGGAGGATATTATAATCAAAGGGCCCCATGAAAAAACATCAGACATTGTAAGTAGTAGAACCACTTTATTAATCTTGGCAGTTAATTTCTTCATAGATTTATGCTATTTCTAAACCTAATTTATCAACAACCTCTTTATGTATTTCTTCAATACTCGGAGTTGCATCTATCTCAATTAGAATACCTTTTTTTATGTAATATGCAAGGATTGGTTTAATTGTCCTGTTATATTCCATCAATCTCATTTTTATTCTTTCCGGTCTATCATCTTCCCTCTGTTCTAATTTGGTACCACATTTATCACAGTATCCCTTTACCCTTTCCAACTTGTATTTCTCATGATATGTAGCATCACAATTGGGACATACCCATCTCAGTGACATTCTTTCGATTGACATTTCTTCTGATAGTGTGAAGTGTATAAAATAGTCTAGTTTCCTGTTGGTATCATTTAAAACTTCTTCGAATAAAGGAATTTGTCCAATATCTCTAACAACAGATACAAAAGCCCAGTTCTTTTCCTGATCGAATTGCTTTACCCAACTTTTTAACATAGTATATGTAAGTTCATTTGGTACAAACTTACCTTTTGACCAATATTGGTGTGCTTTAATTGCATTAAGATCCCCTTGAGAGTACATTTTCCTCAACATTTCTCCAGTGCCAATGTTTTCAAAATTGTATTTTTTGACTAAAAGTTCAACTTGGGTGTCTTTTCCACAACCAGAAGGACCGTGAAAGAGTACTGTTTTCATATACTGGAACTAGTTAAATTAAACAGATTATAATAACACACTATAAATATTTATCGTAACTTCTAACCACAGCCATAGATTCTACTTGTCGTTTCATATCCAATACGGTATTTACTACAATCAAGAGCCCAGTACCAGACATTATTGTAGTCGTCATTAGTCCAACACTTACAAATATATTCGGTAATATTGCTATTATAGCTAAAAATATTGCTCCTACAGCAGTTAATCTTAATGCTGTTTTCTTTAAGTATGAAGCTGTACTTTTCCCTGGTCTAATCCCGGGAACAAAGGCTCCTTGTTTCTGTAAATTCTCTGCTAATTCCTCTGTATTAAATACAACCGTAAGGTAGAAGAAAGCAAAAGCAATTATTAAAAAGAATGTAAGAGCATTTTTAAAGTAACTGTTTGTAAGTAATATAGTAGCTTTCTGAGATATTTCAGTAATCTTTTCACTGTAGTCCTTACTTATCAAAAACTGAGCAATCATTTGTGGAAATGATAGTATAGATACAGCGAAGATAACTGGCATAACACCAGTTTGAGTGAGTTTGATTGGGATATAGCTATCTTTTGCTCCACCTACTCTTACTCTTCTAGAATATTGTGTAGTAATTCGTCTTTCAGCCTGAGTAATGAATATAACTACGGTTATTAATATTATAGCAAACAGGAAAAATACAGTGGTTTGGAATCCGTCCATCAATTGCAAATTATTTTTAATGGTACCAGGAATTCCAGAAATAATACCCAAAAATATTAAATAGGATGAACCGCCTCCAATACCATCTTCTGATATTAACTCACTCAACCACATCATAATTATTGATCCAGCTGTCAATGTTAAAGACATTGCAGTAAGTGTAAGTAAATCTAGTTGATCAACCAAACCAAAGCCTCTTAAAGTAGAATAGATGACAAATGACTGGAGTATAGCTAATGGTACAGTCAATAACCTCGTGTACATACTAATTGTCCTTCTCCCTTCTGCACCATTTTTCCTTAACTCTTCAAGTTTGGGAATTACAGAACCAAGTAGTTGAAATACAATAGATGCATTTATATATGGTGCAAGTCCAATAGCTACAATAGAGGCCGTTTCAAGTACTCCACCAGATACAGTACTCAGAAGATCTCCAAGGTCACTTCCAGCAAAAAGTTGTGATAATGCATCGGCAGGAATCCCTACAACAGGAATAGCAGCTAGTACTCGATAGAACACCAAAATACCAATAGAGAATAGTATCTTTTTTCTTATATCCTTTGTTTTCCAGATATTCTGAATTTTCTCAAGAATTTTTGACATATTCGATAATTTTTAATAGTACTTACTTAATTGTACCACCTGTACTAATGATTTTCTCTTGTGCACTTTTAGACATTGGTAATCCTTTGATAGAAACCTTTTTCTTAAGCTCACCATTACCAAGGATTTTCACATTTTCAACCCTTCCGGCAATTAAACCTTTCTTTTTCAAAGACTCAAGCGTTACTGTTTCACCAGATTTAAAATTGGATTGAATTACATCTAGGTTCACTGCTGTATATTTGATTTTATTTAATGGCTTAAACCCACTAAATTTTGGCATTCTTCTATAGAAAGGTGTCTGACCACCCTCAAATCCTATGAGAGACTTATGACCTGATCTTGATTTTTGTCCTTTGACACCTCTTCCAACGGTATGACCACCTACACCAGATCCATATCCTCTTCCAATTCTTTTTGCCTTATTTTTTCTTTTTTTTCTCTTCGGTATACTGTGTAAATACATAACTAAAATCCTTTAACTTATTTCTTTTTAGGTTTAATTGTTTTCTTAGTTTTCGAAGCTTTCTTAACCTTCTTAGTTGCTTTCTTCTTATAACTACTCTTCCTTGATTTCCTCTTCGCGATTTGTTTAGACTTTTTTTCGGCATCCATATTTTTCTTTAGTTCTACCCTATCTCTCATAATTCTCATTCTCTCCAAAACCCTCGCACTTCGTAACTCTAATAAGGCATTATATGTACAGTATGCATTAGAAATACTATCATTACTCCCAAGTAACTTACCATATACATTCTCAATACCAGCAAGTTCTAATACTGTTCTTACAGAAGAGCCCGCAATGATACCAGTACCGTGTTTTGCAGGTCTTAATAGTACCCTTGCGGATCCATGTTTACACTCTATTTCATGAGGGATTGTATCTCCAATTAATTGGACTGGTCTCATAGCTTTAACCGCAACTCTTTCACCTTTCTCTACAGCACTTCTTGTATCACTTCCTCTACCAAGTCCTACTCCAACTTTTCCTTTTTTATCCCCGACTATAACCATTGCACTAAATCTAAGTCTTCTACCACCCTTTGTTACCTTCGCGACTCTACGAATAGATACCGTTTTTCTCTCATACCCTTTCGATACTCTCCTATGTCGTCTATTATTTCTATTTTTCTTGTCGTTTCTATCTACCATTTTTATTTACTATATATTAACTTTATTTTCCCTTAATGTTTCCACAAAGAACTTAATTAATCCATGGTATTTGTATCCGCTTCTATCAAATACCAATTTATCATATTTAGAAAGTTTCTTGGACATTGCTTTTGCTAAAGATACGATCTCTTTTTTATTCTTCTTACACATTTTACTCGTTAGAACTTTATTCTCATCATCATTAGCAAGACCAGAATAGAAGTATTTATTACTTTTGAATACAAAAACTCTAGGTACCAATTTTGTACCACTAAGAGTTTTTCTTATATGCATTTTTCTTCTTAATCTTTTCTGTTTACTTGTTTTTTTCATATTATGCTACCCCTAAACTAGATTTAGAGCTCTTTCTTTTTACATACTCTCCCTCGTATCTAATACCTTTCCCTTTATACGGTTCAGGTTTTCTAATACCTCTGATCTTTGCTGTAAATTCACCTACCTGTTGTTTATCAATTCCCTTTATTGTGATTTTTGTTTCTTCTGGTACTTCAATTTCAATCCCTTCGTATGGCTCAATCTTTACGGGATGATTCCAACCTAGCGTCATTACTAATGTTTTTCCTTCTAGTCTTGCCCTGTAACCAACACCTACTAGTTCCAACCTTTTTTCATATCCATTCCTCACACCTTCAATGGCGTTAGCAATATGCATTCTGAATGTACCGTGGATTGATTTTGTCAATTTTTCATCATCCTTCCTAAATACAGTTAACTGATTTTCTTTAATCTTAGCAGATAGTTTAAGTGGTAATTTAACATTAAGGTTACCTTTGGGACCTTTAATGTAAACACTTTTGCCCTTTATTGTTACTGTTACTCCTTCTTCAATTGTTATTGGTTGACTTCCTATTCTAGACATTGATTACCATACTTTACAGATTAATTCACCACCTAAGTTTTTACTCTTAGCCATAGCACCTGTCATTACTCCTGAGGATGTTGATATGATATTTATGCCTCTTCCGTTCATAACTGGTGTTAATTCCTTGCTAGACACATACATCCTCTGTCCTGGTCTGCTGACTCTAGTAAAATGTTTAACCAAGGGTCTACCATCTTCTTCATATATTGGTCTTACTTCAATCATTTTTTCAACCTTTTCAAAGTTTTCAATCATTTTCTCCTGTTTAAGAACTTCTAAGACAGCGATAATGGCTTTTGAGTTAGGAACTATTATTACTTCCTTCTTTCTTATTATTCCATTGTGTAATCTCGCCAATAGGTCTGATATATAATCGTTCATATTTTTATATTTAAATTTACCAAACAGATTTCTTAACACCTGGAATTTCTCCCATACTTGCTAATTTCCTAAAACAAATTCTACAAATACCGTAATGTCTTAGATATCCTCTTGCTCTTCCACATAATTCGCATCTATTATACACCCTAGTTGCATATTTACTCTTCTTCTTCAATGCTTTTGCTTTGTATTCCTTAGCTTTTGTTGACATCTTTTATAAATGGAAAACCAAATTTATCTAAAAACATCTTTGCAGACTTATCATCTTTTGCAGTATTCACAATAGTTACCTGTAAACTTCTAATCTTTTTTACACTATTTGAATCAATTTCTGGAAATACTGTGTGATCTTCAATACCGATTGAGTAATTACCTGAACCATCAAAAGACTTTGTAGAGAGTCCTCTGAAATCTTTAGTTCTAGGAAATATTATATTCACAAGCTTGTCAAAAAAATCCCACATTCTATCTCCTCTTAATGTAACAGAAACACCAATATCCATACCCGCCCTTATCTTAAATCCGGCAATAGCTTTTTTGGCTTTATTCACAATTGGTTTCTGGCCAGAAATAAGTGTAAGCATTTCTACTACCTCATTAATGGCTTCTCCATTAGTAGTCGCTTCCCCTACACCAACATTTAATATAATCTTTTCTAGATTTGGTACTGCCATTATATTAGAGAAATTTCCCTCCTTTAATAGCTCTTGTTTTATTTTCTTATTATATTCTTCCTTTAATCTTGACATTATTTCTTAGTTTTTTTTGAATTAGATTTCTTAGTTGTTGTTTTCTTCTTCACGGTTGTTTTCTTTGTAGTAGATGTTTTCTTTTTAACTACTTTTTTCTCTTTTTTAACTTCTTCAATTATAGGTTCTACTGATTCCCCACATTTTTTACATATTCTATTTTTCACACCTCTTTCTATTTTGTATCCTACCCTAGTGGCCTTATTACACTGTGGACATATTAACATTACCTTGGAAACTGGTACTGGTTTCGTAATGGTGACAATCTCTGATGTTCTAGTTTTCCCATCACCTTTTAAGTGTCTCTTATACATATTCAGACCCTCAACCACAATTCTTGCTTTCTTTGCATCAACAACAATCACAGTACCTTGCCTTCCTGCGTCTTTTCCGTATAGCATTTTGATTGTATCACCTTTTTTAATCTTCATTATTATATTTATTAAATTACAAGACTTCTGGTGCAAGAGAAATAATTTTGTCAAATCCTTTCTCTTTCAACTCTCTTGCTACTGGTCCAAATATTCTTGAACCTTGAGGATCCTTTTTTTGATCTATAATTACAGCAGCATTATCGTCAAATCTAATATACGTACCATCTTTTCTCCTGTGTTCCTTATGTATCCTCACAATTACAGCTTTTCCCACATCATGTTGTTTAAGTGCAGTATTTGGTGTCGCTTTCTGTATAGCCACACTAACAATATCTCCAAGTCCAGCAGTTTTCTTATTTGAATATCCAGGAATACCAATTATTTTTGCTGTCTTAGCTCCACTATTATCTGCAACTGTTAATATTGTTTGTATTTGTACCATTATTCGTTAATAACTATCCATTTTACATTCTTCGAGTAAGGTTTACTTTCTCTGATAATAACCTCATCTCCAATATTTAATTCTTTCTCAGTATGTGCAAAAAATATAGTCCTCTTATTTACAACCTTTTTATATACAGGATGACTTTGAGGGGTATCTACCTGAACTCTAACAGTATTCTGCATTTTATTCCCCACTATTACTCCTTTAAGTTCTTTTTTATTTCCCTGTCCTTGTGTCATTTATGTTTTTGTTAAATAATATAACGGCCTGTATTCTACCAGTATCTAGCGCTTTTCTCAAGCCTATATACCTTTCTTTGTAATAAATTTTGTTTTTACAGATAGTTTATGAGATGCAAGTCTTAATGCCTCCCTAGCTTCTTCCTCACTTACCCCACCCATTTCAAAAAGTATAGTTCCAGGTCTAACAACTGCCACATATCCTTCAACATCTCCTTTCCCACCAATCATTTTACTATTGGTGGATTTTTGAGTATACGGTTTATGTGGAAAAATCTTAATCCACACCTTACCTTTTCTCTTAATAGACCCAGTAATTGCTCTCCTTGCAGCTTCAATTTGTCTTTCTTTTACCCAAGCACTCGCCATCGCTTTAAGTCCGTAATCACCAAATACTATAGTATTGTTTGCACTAGCAACCCCTCTCATCTTGCCTCTAAACTCTTTTCTATGTTTTCTTTTTTTAGGTTGTAATGCCATTCTATTTATTTAAAAAGTAATTATTCTTTTGATTCAACACTAGTTTTATCACCTGTATAGACCCAAACTTTAACACCCATTAAACCAGCATCTGTTGTTTTTGCAGTTTCCTCTGCATAATCAATATCCGCCTTTAATGTTTGTGCAGGGATAGATCCACCCGTAGCTTTAATTCTTCTTGCTTGACTTGCATTATTAATTCTTCCAGATATCCAAATCTTAATACCTTTAGCACCTGCCATCATTGCTTTTTCTTTTGCACTTAGCATTAAGAGCTTGGAAGGATGTCTTCTCTCGATACCATCTGCAATTGTTCTTGCAATAATTCTTGCAGACAGGTCTGCTTTTACAACCTCCTTAATTTTTACCTCAACATCTTGTTTTAACATTCTTTTCAATTCTTTTTGTAATCTATCAATACCTTCTCCTCCTCTTCCAATTGCGACACCAGGCCTTGCCACATATACTTCTATATCAATTTTTTTCGCATATATGAATATTTTTACATCGTCAATACCGGCATCATGAAGCCTTTCTCTAATAAGTTTTCTTATCTTTAAGTCTTGAGCTAAAGCCTTTGGATAATCTGCTTTAGTTGCATACCACGTAGAACCCCAAGTTTTATTTAATCCGATTCTTACTACATTTGGATTTACTTTTCTTCCCATTATTTAGTCTCTAATTCTAAATTAAGATGTGATCTTCTCTTGAGAATAACTGAATGTCTTCCTTTAGAAGCAAACCTGCCTCTTTTATATGTAGGAGCTTCATCAACAAATATTTTCTTTATCATAAGATCTCCTTTTCCAACTCCATATTTTTCTCTTGCATTGGCTACGCCAGATAGGATAGCTTTTTTAATAAAAAGAGTTCCTTTTTTATTTGTAAACTCTAATATATCAAGAGCTTCTTCCACATCCTTACCCCTAACAAGATCAATAATAAGCCTAAGCTTCTGTGGTGATTGTGCTATATTCTTTATTTTTACTTTACTTATTTTGACTTCCATTATTTAAATATTTATATTATTCTTCAAATCTACCACTACTGCCGTAAACTTTAGCAAGTTTTCCTTTCTTAGCATGTCCCTTGAATTTTCTAGTAGGAGCAAATTCACCAAGTTTATGTCCTATCATACTCTCTGATATCAGTATTGCATCATGAGATTTCCCGTTATGTACAGCAATTGTCAATCCAACCATTTCTGGTGTGATGGTAGATGCTCTAGCCCATGTTTTTATTGGTTTTCTATCACCAGTATCTAAGGCTTTCTTCACCTTCTTCATCAATTTTTCATCTGTATATGGTCCTTTCTTTAATGATCTAGACATTCTTTAAAGTATTAAAATTATTTCTTAGCATCTGGCCTAGTTTTTGTTCTCTTACGCCTGATGATAAATTTGTCTGTTTTCTTATTTTTTCTAGTTCTTGTACCAATCCTATTACCCCAGATATCTTTAGCTTGGCCACCGACCTGACCCTTACCTTCTCCACCACCGTGTGGATGTTGTACTGCATGCATAGCCATACCTCTTACTGCTGGTCTCCATCCTAGGTTTCTTCTTCTTCCTGCTTTCCCAAGTTTTACGTTTACTTTTTCTTCATTTCCAACCTGTCCAATTGTAGCCATAGCACTGGAGGGTACTAATCTAATCTCTCCAGATGGGAGCTTGATTTGTACATACTTACCCATAGAATCAATTCCCTGAACAATAATTGATTGTCCAGCAGATCTCCCAAATCTTGCACCTCTTCCTACCTCATTTTCCACACAATGAACAGTTGTTCCAGAAGGGATATTTTTAATATACATTGCATTCCCTACAAGAATATCTGTCTTTTCACCAGAGATTACAGAATCTCCAACTTTAAGACCTTTGGGTGCTATTATATATCTTTTTTCACCATCTGCATACTGTAAAAGTGCTAAGTGTGCAGTTCTATTAGGATCAAAGTAAAAACCTAATACTTTAGCAGGAATATCAAATTTCTCCCTTTTAAAATCAATGACTCTTACTCTTCTCCTAAAGCCTCCACCTCTATGTCTTACAGTTATTTTACCCTGATTATTTCTCCCAGATTTTTGATTCTTTGAAATAGATAATTTCTTTGGACCATGGTCTTTCTTAAGATATGATCTATTTTCAAGTTTGGTTCCTCTTAATGTTGAAGTTGTTGGTTTGTGTGATTTAATCGCCATAGTTATATATTTAAGAATTCATCAATTTTATCTCCTTTTTTGAGAGTGACTATAGCTTTACTACTATCCTCATTTCTAAATCTTTTGTTTGTTTTTATATTTCTATACATTTTCCCAGGTCTTATTACTGTGTTTACCTTTGTAACCTTTACCTTATACTCTTTTTCAATACTTTCTTTAATCTCAATCTTGTTCATTTTCCCTTTGACTAAGAAGGTATATTTATTCTGAGCATTAGCTAGGCTGTAGCTTTTTTCAGATACAACTGGTTGTAATTTAATATTCTTATTTTCCATTTACTAGTCTTTCTTCTAAAATCTTAACTGAACCTTCATCAATTATTACCTTTGTACAATCAACAATGTGTTTTACATTCACCTTATTGACATCTACAAAATTAACATGTTCAACATTCCTCACTGCAAGGTCAATATTTTTATTTGCAGATATTATTAAAGTTTTCTTTCCTGCCATCTTAACGATACTACTCCTCAAACCTGTAACTTTCCTTTTACCAATATTTACAAACTCTACGGCTTTTTCAATTAATCTTTTTGAAAGCATCATACAAACAGCTTTCTTAGCCATCTTTTTGTTAATTTTTCTCTTCCAATTTTTATTATTAGATCCAAATGCTACTCCACCTTTGACCCAAATTGGAGATCTTATAGAGCCATGTCTCGCTCTACCAGTACCTTTCTGTCTCCACGGTTTTCTACCTCCACCTCTTACCTCTGCTCTTGTTTTTGTACTAGATGTTCCTTTTCTCTCATTATTACGATATACGTAGAGTACCTGAGCTATCAAGTCTTCATTATATTCTACCTCCCAAACCATTGGGTTGAGTTTTGTTTCTTTAGTTGTAGTAGTTTTCTTTTCTGCCATGTTATTCTGCTGTAAATATAGCTACTGGATTTCCATTTGGACCTGGGATTGGGCCAGATATTAGTAAAAAGTTGTCCTTAATTGCAACAACCTTTCTTTCTTTTAATGTAATTTGGTCACTTCCCATTCTTCCACCCATCTTTTTACCTTTCCATACTCTTCCAGGATCAGTACCTGCACCAATGGAACCAGGAGCCCTTAATCGGTCTGATTGACCATGAGTTCTCTGCCCACCTTTAAAACCCCACCTTTTTACAACCCCCTGGAAACCCTTACCTTTTGACTTACTCACTGTTGTTACTTCATCACCTATATTAAAGATCTCTGTCTTTACTTCATCTCCAATACTTACTTCTTCTCCGAACTTCCCAATAAATACTTTTCTGAATCTAGGAACATATTTTAATTTCTTATACTGTCCAATTTCTGCTTTACTTGGATGTCTTACCTTTAAAAGCCCTAGTTCTACTTGATCACCATCCCTCTTTACAACCTTACATGTAGATGTATCAATGATGGTAACTGGAACCATCTTGTCATCTACAAACATTCTAGTCATTCCTTTTTTAATTCCAAGTATTGCTTTCATCTCTATTATTTACTAAGTTACAATATCAATTCCGACACCGGCAGGCATTTGAAGATGCGAAAGTGCATCTATGGTCTTAGGGGTTGGGTTTATGACATCAATTATTCTCTTATGAGTTCCAATCTCAAAATGTTCAATTGAGCTCTTATAGATGAATGGGGATCTATTAACTGCTACCTTTCTAACTTTAGTTGGTAGTGGAATAGGGCCTGCTACTTTCGCACCAGTACTTACTGCAGTCTCAACAATACTTTTTGCAGCTTTATCTAAAACTACGGAATCATATCCATTGAGCTTCACTCTAATTCTTGCATTTATATCTGCCATTCTATCTTAAAGAGCTAAATTAAACTTTATTAAATAGAGAGGAAGTCCTAAGACCTCCTCTCTTGATTATTTACTTTATAATCTCGGTAACAACACCTTTACCTACTGTTTGTCCTCCTTCTCTAATAGCGAAGGTTTGTCCCTTTTCAAGTGCTACAGCAGCAACCAAGGAAACAGTGAATTCTGTATTATCACCAGGAGCTACCATCTCAGTACCTTCTGCGAGTGTTACCTCACCTGTTATATCAGCAGTTCTTACATAGAATTGTGGCTTATACCCACTTACAAATGGAGTGTGTCTTCCACCCTCCTCTTTGCTTAATATATATACCTCAGCTTTGAATTCTGTGTGAGTAGTAACAGACCCAGGTGCACAAAGAATCTGACCTCTTTCTACATCTTCCCTCTTAAATCCTCTTAAAAGAATGCCTACATTATCACCAGCCTGAGCATCTTTCATACTCTTGTTGAACATCTCAATACCAGTTACTGTAGTCTTCTGTGGCTTTCTACCCATTCCGAGAACTTCAACTGCCTCAGTTAACTTTATAACTCCTCTGTCAATTCTACCTGTTACAACTGTACCCCTACCTTCGATAGAGAAAACATCTTCAATAGCCATAAGGAATGGTTTTTCAATATCTCTCTTAGGAATTTCAATAAAGGAGTCGACAGCAGCCATAAGTTCTTTAACTGCAGTAAGTCCCTCTTTCTCTCCTTTTTCAGCAGCTAATGCACTACCTACGATAACAGGAGCGCTTCCATCAAATCCATATTTCTCTAAAAGATCCTTTACATCTGTTTTAATAAGCTCAATAATCTCTTCATCTGCTCCAGGAAACTTGTTAATAAAAACAACTATCTTAGGAACACCAACTTGCTTTGCAAGAAGTAAATGTTCTTTAGTTTGAGGCATAGCACCATCATCAGAAGAGATAACCAAAATAGCACCATCCATCTGTGCGGCACCGGTAATCATATTCTTAATATAGTCCTTGTGACCTGGACAATCTACTAATGCGTAGTGTCTATTCTCAGTTTCAAGCTCAACGTGAGCAACAGAAATTGTTAATGATTTAGCTCTAGAATCTGGATCCTTATCGAGCTTGCTAATCATATTATCAGCCTCTGTAGAATAGGCTTTTAGGATACCCCTAACCAAAGTAGTCTTACCATGGTCTACATGTCCTAATGTACCAATATTCATATGAGGCTTAGTTCTTATATACTCTGCCATAAATATTAAAAGTAAATAATTTATATATAAAATAATACGTATATTACCATATTCCAAGATTCTCACATGAGAACCTGCGCTGAATACTATCAAAAAGTGAGTATTTATGCAAGAGTTTCAATGTATTTTCCTAAATTAAAACTCTACCAATCTTTTGTATCCTCTTTGTGCAATTCCAAACCTTTACGAGCAATACTTACAAAAAGAACTATGAACATAATTACTGATAATCCAAATATACTGAAGTCATATTGGGTCAACCAGTGACCATAAAAATCATAATAATGGACTGGGATGAAATACATAATTACTGTAAGTATTATACCAATTATTCTAACTTCTGTTGGACCCAGAGGACCAAAAGAGGTTTGCGCTTTATTCTGTACATATACAACAAGATCAACATGTAGCATTAGTGAAAAATAGGCACAGGCCAGAAGAAGCGCTATTTCAATTTTTACAAATCCAGATAGGCCAATACCCAACGCAAAAATCATTACTACAACAGCATCTATAATTTTATCGATGTAATAACCATAGTTAGGACGTGTCTTTTTCCTATACCTAGCAATACTTCCATCGAAAGAATCTCCAAACCAATTCAAAACCAATCCTAAGGGAACTAATATCAACCATTCTCTATTAAAAAACCCTAAAATATATCCCACAGCTGTTAACACAACTGCAAGAAGACCAATCAGTGTTAAGTGATCCGGTCCTATCCATTTGGGGATTCTTGGGCAGATAATTTCTTTTGATTTTTCCTCAATATTGGCAGTAATAGCAGTATTAACAGCATCCTGTTGATCTCGCTTATACTCTATTCTCAGACTCTTCCAGTCAAATTTAATATTTTTATCAGTAATATCAGTTAGCCATCCTTCAATTTTTTTAATAAGTTCTTTCCACTTATTCTCACCAAGTATGTCACGTAATTTATCTGATGTACTATGTTTAATTTGATTTTTCATAAAAATATAGATTATAAATAATGATATTTAAGTTTACTATCTCTATATTAGGAAAACAATTGAATAGAAGCTTAAGCGTTACCAGCCACTATTTCTTCTGCAACACT
>Ga0209121_10003550_pt1 | contig 15077 bp, 12 predicted proteins | sample Cruoilmetagenom3_FD_187292 | JGI IMG/M metagenome (GOLD analysis project Ga0209121, IMG submission 187292) | Oil polluted marine microbial communities from Coal Oil Point, Santa Barbara, California, USA - Sample 3 (SPAdes) (version 2) | ecosystem: Environmental > Aquatic > Marine > Oil seeps ...
CAAAGCGTCCATAGTTACAATCCAAGGAGAAACGGTAGAAGCAAAGTTTTTTCCTAAAAAAGGTCCTAAAGGTGCATATTCCCACTTTTGAATATCACGTGCGCTCCAATCGTTAAATAAGACCATACCAAATATATTTTCTTCAGCATCATCAATATTAATAGGCTCACCTAAATTATTTGCAGCAGTAGTAATAAATGCTGTTTCTAATTCAAAATCTAGTCTTTTGGAAGCACTAAATATTGGTTGTGTTTCACCATTTGGTAAAATTTGTCCTTTTGGTCTACGAATATTTGTTCCTGAAACTATTATCGATGAAGATCTTCCATGGTAGCCAATTGGTATATGCAACCAATTTGGCATAAGTGCATTTTCTTTTCCGCGAAACATCATACCAACATTTGTTGCGTGTTCTTTACTTGAATAAAAATCGGTATAATCTCCAACATCAATCGGCAACAACATTTCAACATCGTTTACATCAAAAATGATAATATCGCGATGTTCTTTATGATCTCTTAAAATAGGATTGCTTGCTTCAAAAACCTCAGAAATTCTATTTCTTACCAATCGCCACGTTTTTCTTCCATCGGCAATAAAGTCGTTTAACGAATCTTGCATAAAAATATCATCGGTTAAAGGAATGTCTTTAAAATATCCTAATTGATGAAATGCTCCAAGATCTATGGCGAATTCACCAATTCTAGTTCCAATGGTAATGATATCATCCTTTGTAATAAATACTCCAAAAGGAATATTTTGAATAGGGAAATCACAATCTTTAACTACTGAAAGCCAAGATTTTTTTTCTGGATTGTTTGCGCTTATTTTCATATGTAAAAATTCTTAATAATCAGTTGATAAATTTATATTCAAATATATAAGTTTATTGCTAAATGCAAAATGAAATTGCTATTTTTGCGAAGAATTTAACTTTTAAAAAAGTATTATATAATGCAACGTGACCAAATTATTTTTGATTTAATTCAAGATGAAAAGGAAAGACAAACAAACGGATTAGAATTAATTGCTTCAGAAAACTTTGTAAGTGATGAAGTTATGGAAGCGCAAGGTTCTGTTTTAACTAATAAATATGCTGAAGGATACCCAGGAAAAAGATATTATGGGGGCTGTGAAGTGGTGGATATTGTAGAACAAATTGCAATTGATAGAGCTAAAGAATTGTTTGGAGCTGAATATGTAAATGTTCAACCTCATTCAGGTTCACAAGCAAATACTGCGGTTTATGCTGCTTGTTTAAAACCTGGAGATACAATTTTAGGTTTCGACTTATCTCACGGTGGACATTTAACACACGGTTCTCCAGTAAATTTTTCAGGTAAATTATTTAATCCAGTATTTTACGGTGTAGACGAAGCTACTGGTAGAATAGATTACAAGCATGTAGAGAAACAAGCTAAAGAGCATAACCCCAAACTAATTATAGCGGGTGCTTCTGCTTATTCTAGAGATATAGATTTTGCTAAATTTAGAGAAATTGCTGATGAAGTTGGGGCAATTTTAATGGCTGATATTTCTCATCCAGCAGGTTTAATTGCAAAAGGAATCTTAAATGATCCTTTACCGCATTGTCATATTGTTACAACTACAACTCACAAAACATTGCGTGGGCCAAGAGGTGGAATGATTATGATTGGAAAAGATTTTGAAAATCCATTTGGATTAAAATTAAAAAGTGGAAAGTTAAAAAAAATGTCAACTTTAATTAATTCTTCTGTTTTTCCAGGAAATCAAGGTGGACCTTTAGAACATGTTATTGCAGCAAAAGCAGTTGCTTTTGGTGAAGCTTTAACCGATGAGTTTTTACATTATCAAATTCAAGTTAAGAAAAATGCTTCGGCAATGGCTGATGCTTTTGTAGCCAAAGGCTATAAAATTATTTCTGGTGGAACGGATAATCACTGTATGTTAATTGACTTACGAAATAAAAACATTAGCGGAAAAGAAGCTGAAAATGCTTTAACTAAAGCTGATATTACAGTAAACAAAAATATGGTTCCTTTTGATGATAAATCACCATTTGTAACTTCAGGAATTAGAATTGGTACTGCTGCTATGACTACTAGAGGTTTAAAAGAAGACGACATGCTTCAAATTGTGGAGTTAATTAATGAAGTAATCACAAACTTTGAAGATGAAAAATTGTTAGAGAATATTGCAGAGAAAGTAAATGAAATGATGTCGCATAGACCATTATTTACTTGGTAAAATATTTTTCTTTTTATAAATTATTAAAATCCCGCTTCTGCGGGATTTTTTTTGTTTAGAACTTTTTAAAAAGTATTCTTTTAAAATTAATTTAACAAACTGATATTTATCTTTTTAAGTTTTTTAAATATTTCGTACCTTTTTATCTTTATTAAAAAAGTTAAATAAAATTCTATGGGCGATCAAAAAGTAAAACCCATTGTAACCACTGAACAGCGTAAAAAATTCTTATACCATTTATTAAATGATGTGAAAGCATTAGATAAATTGGTTGAAAGAGATATGTTCGAAAAAGGTATTGTTCGAATAGGTGCTGAGCAAGAATTTTGTATTGTAAATAACGATTTTAGACCTTCAAAAAAATCATTAGAAATTCTTGATAAAATTAACGACGAACATTTTACCACTGAAATTAGTTTGTTTAATCTAGAAATTAATCTAGATCCAATTGTATTGGGAAATAAGTGTTTTTCAGTTCTAGAGAATAACATTAATTTATATTTAGAAAAGGCGAGTAAGGCTGCTAATAGTATTGAAGAAAATAAAATTATTTTAACAGGAATTCTACCTTCCATTAGAAAAAAGGATGCTAATATTAAAAATATGACTCCTTTAGATCGTTATAGAACCATAAACAATGCCTTTACGATGATGAGAGGAGATGAGTTTAAAATGCTAATAAAAGGAGTTGATGAGCTTTATATAAAAAGTAAATCCATTTTATTTGAATCATTTAATACAAGTTTTCAAGTTCATTTGCAAATTCCACTCGATGAAATTATAGACAAATACAATTGGGCTCAGATGATTGCAGGGCCCGTTTTATCAATAATTAGTAATTCTCCTTTACTTTTAGGAAGAGAGTTATGGAGCGAAACTCGAATCGCTGTGTTTCAACAAAGTATCGATACTAGAAATACTTCTTATCATTTAAGAGAACAAAAACCAAGAGTATCATTTGGTTATGATTGGGTAAAGGATAGTATTACCAATGTTTATAAAGACGATATTTCTAGATATACAGCAATTTTAACAGCCGATGAGTATTCTAATTCATTAGATGAAATAGAAGCAGGAAAAACACCAGCATTAAAAGCATTGAGTTTACACAATAGTACCTTGTATAAATGGAATCGATTGTGCTATGGTATCACTAATGGAAAACCACACTTTAGAATAGAAAATAGGTATATTCCTGCTGGCCCCACAGTAAAAGATGAAATTGCAAATACTATGTTTTGGATTGGGTTAATGCAAGGAATGCCCAATGAGTATAAAGAAATTTGGAAACAAATACCTTTTAAAGATGCTAGAGGAAATTTTATTAAAGCAGCAAGAACTGGGATTGACACGTATTTTAATTGGTTTGGTGAAGGAATATCGGCTAAAAAATTAATTAAAAAAATATTGCTTCCAATAGCAAAAGAAGGATTAAAAAAAGCAAATGTAGATTCAAAAGATATTAAATACTATCTGGAAATTATAAAAGATAGGATTCATGAAAATCAAACTGGAAGTAAATGGGTCGTTCGAAACTACAGAACGTTAAAAAAAGAATTGTCTAACGATGAAGCTAATATTACATTGACTTCGGCAATTTATAACCGGCAACAACTAGGAATTCCTGTTTCTCAATGGGACGGTGTACATATTAAGGAAGGTTTTGGAATTCCAAACTTGTATGATAAGATTAGAAAAGTAATGACAACAGAATTATTCGTTGTTTTTGAAGGCGATCCTATTGAATTAGTTTTGAGTATTATGAAATGGAAAAAAATAAACCATATTCCTGTTGTAAACAAATCAAATAAAATTGTGGGAATGATTACTCAAAAAATTGTAAAAGAAGCTATTGTATTGCAAAAAAATGATGATTTGTTAAGTGCAAAACAAATAATGAAAAAAGTGACCATTAAAGTGGATCCTGATACAACAATTGAACATGCACAAAGTATTATGAAATCTTTAAAATTAGATTATTTACCAGTAATTGAAGATGAAGAACTTATTGGTATTTTTACTAAAAGTGATTTAAAAAAAGTTACAAATAAAAAGAAATTGTATGATTAATGTTTTAATCAAAGCCTTAGATAAAGAAATTGAAATTGAAAGAGTTTTAGGTTCAGTTTCAGGAAATACTAAACTTCCTACAGTCATTTTTATTGGTGGAATTCACGGAAATGAAACTTCAGGAGTGTATGCCTTAAGAAAAGTTTTAGCAACCATAAAACAAGAAGATATTCCCATTTTAGGAAACATTTATGCTTTAAGTGGCAACCTTATTGCTTTGCAAAAAGGTGTTAGATACACTAAAGAAGATCTAAACAGAATTTGGACTCATAGTAATATTGAAAAAATAAATAACACATCTTTAAATGGTTATTCAAAAGATTTAAATGAGTTAATTGAATTGTATACAATTATTAAAGACATCATAAATACTAATAAAGGGCCATTTTATTTTATCGACTTACATACTACTTCCTCACAAACCAGTCCGTTTATTACCATTAGCGATTCTATAAATAATAGAAAGTTTTCATCAAATTTTCCAGTTCCTATTATATTAGGGATTGAAGAGTATTTAGATGGTACTTTGCTTAGTTTTATAAACGAATTTGGTCATATTTCACTAGGGTTTGAAGCTGGACAACATTACGAAAAAGATTCAATATTAAATTGTGAAGCGTTTATCTGGTTGGCTTTGGTATATTCAGGTTGTGCAAAAAAGAAAGAAGTTTTAAATTACAACCATTATAAATCATTATTAACAGAAAATTTCAATTTAAAAAATCAATTTTTTGAAATAGATTACCGTTTTGAAATTAAAAAAGAAGATGATTTTAAAATGATTGACGGTTTTTTAAACTTTGATAAAATAAATAAAAATCAGCCGCTCGCAAAGAATTTAAATTCCATTGTAAAAGCTCCATTTAAAGGAAGAATATTTATGCCTTTGTATCAAAACAAAGGAGATGATGGCTTTTTTGTTGTTACTAAAATTTCAATGTTTTGGTTGATATTATCGAAGTATTTCAGAAAGCTACATTTACACCATTTATTAAGAACTTTACCAGGAATTAGACAAGATAGAAACGACAAGCATACGCTAATTGTTAATCATAAAACTGCTAAGTTTTTAGCCACGGAAATCTTTCATTTTTTTGGTTATCGAAAAAAAGTTTTACAAAATGAAAAGTGGGTAATTACAAAACGAGATAGAAAAATCAGGTCTTTAAATTAATGACACTGCTCATTAAAAATGGTGACTAAAGTCACACAAAATAACACTCAAATTACTTGTGTTATTTAACTGTTATTCAGAACTTTATATCTACTATTGAATACTTCTATTTAAGTATAATTCTAATCAATTATATAACTAAGAATAGTGTCATTCAGTTAGTAATTTTGTTTCATAATAATTTAAAAAAAATATAAAAAATGGAAACACAAGATTTTACATCAATGCCAAGAATTGGAGATAAAGCTCCTGAATTTAAAGCGGTTACTACACAAGGAAATATTCATTTTCCAAATGATTATAAAGGTGATTGGGTAATTTTATTTAGTCATCCAGCCGATTTTACACCTGTTTGTACTTCTGAGTTTATGACGTTTGCAACAATGGAAGATAAATTTTTAAAAGCCAATTGTAAGTTAGTAGGGCTATCAATTGACGGATTGTATAGTCATATTGCTTGGTTACGCTCTATAAAAGAAAAAATAGAATACAAAGGAATGAAAGATGTTGAAGTTAAATTTCCTTTAATTGAAGACATTACTATGAATGTGGCGAATAAATACGGTATGGTTCAACCAAATGAAGATACCACAAAAGCTGTTCGTGCCGTATTTTTCATTGATCCAAATGGAATTATTAGAGCTATTATTTATTATCCGTTAAGTTTAGGTAGAAATTTTGATGAATTGTATCGAGTAGTAGTGGCATTACAAGCTGCGGATGAGTTTGGAGTTTCAACACCAGCAGACTGGAGACCGGGAGACGATGTTATTGTTGGGCCTGCAGGATCTTGCGGAACTGCGGAAGACAGAATGTCTGGTAAAGAAGATCTGGACTGTAAAGATTGGTATTTCTGCACTAAAAAAATAAGTAAAGAAATAGTGTTGGAAAAAGTGCTAAAGAAATAAAAAATTAGTAAAAGGGGCTGTTTAAAAAGTAATTCTTTCGTCAACCTGAAACAAGTTCAGAATGACGGGTTTCTAGATTTTTAGATAGCTTCTTTAATCTTCATCATCTAAAGCTCTTTCTAAAAGCTTATCATTAAAATTCTTAGTTCCTTTAGCTCCGAGTTTTTTAATATTTTCTACTTTTCGAATTAAATTTCCAGAACCCGTTAATTTTTTCATAGAAGAATCGTAAGAACCTTGTACAGTTTTTAACTGATTTCCAACTTTAATCAGGTCATTTGTTAAATTCACAAACTGATCGTATAATCTTCCAGCTTGTATGGCAATGTCTATGGCATTTTTTTGCTGTTTTTCATTATTCCACATACTATCAATAGTTCGTAAGGTAGCTAATAGGGTAGTAGGTGTAACAATTACAATGTTTTTTTCAAAAGCTTTGTTATAAAGCTGATTGTCATTGTTTAAAGCAACTGCAAAAGCTGGTTCAATAGGAATAAATAACAATACAAAATTTGGTGAATCAATATCATAAATATCCTGATATTTTTTATCGCTTAATTGCTCAATATGTCTTTTTAATGAGTTTACATGTTCTTTTGCAAATTGTTCTTTTTCCTCATCATTTTCTGCGTTAACATATTGTTCATAAGCAGTTAAAGATACTTTTGAATCAATAATCATTTTCTTCTCATCGGGCAAATGAATGACAACATCGGGCATAATTCTTTTGCCTTCATCATTTACAAAGCTTTGTTGTACAAAATACTCACTGTCTTTTTCTAACCCAGATTTTTCTAACACACGCTCTAAAACCAATTCTCCCCAATTACCTTGCGTTTTACTATCACCTTTTAACGCTTTAGTTAAATTCACAGTTTCTTTACTCATTTGTAAATTCAAATCTTTAAGTCCGCTTAATTGTTCTTTAAGTGCCGAATGCATTCCAATACTTTCTTTTTGACTTGCCTCAACTTTCTTTTCAAAAGTTTGAATTTTATCTTGTAGCGGATTTAGAATGGTTTTTAAATTTTCTTTATTCTGTTCTGTAAATTTCGATGATTTTTCTTCTAATATTTTATTCGCTAAAATTTCAAAATCTTTCGTGAATTTTTCTTGAAGTTTAGAAACTTCAGCTTTATTCTCTTGTAACTTTTCGTCTAAGTTTTTTAATTCAGAAACCTTCTCTGTAAAACGAATATCTAATTGATGTTTTTCATTTGATAAATTGTTTTTATCTTCAATTAATTGATTGATATTAGACTTGTTAGATTCATTTTCTTGAAGTAACAGTTTGTTTTTAATTTCTAACTCAGATGTTATTTTTTCATAACTATTTTTTGTCAATAGCTTTCCAATATACCAACCAATAATGGCAGTAATTACAGCGACAACAACAACTAAAATATATTGCTCCATTCTTAATTAAAATTTATGATTTGATATCCATTACTTTGATACTCAACAAGCGCAGTTAATGCCGAAAGCGACACCTTTACATTTTCTGAAACATCTTTTAAATCATATTTACTAAACAAATAAGATTGTCCGCAAACATATATTTCAACATTGGCATTTTTTAATGCTTTTAACAACTCAGCGTTTGGATTATCAGTTTTATATTTTTCTCTAAAGGCCTCGTTGCTCAAAGCACTTTTGGTCGCTTTTCCGTGTAATATTAAAGCAACTTTCATGTTTTCTAATTTAACTCCTTGTTGAGCGTGCATATTTAAATAACGAGCAACAGTACTTATTAAAGGATTTACTTTTCCTTCTTTTGAATTATTGCTAAAAACATCAAAAATTACTTTGTGTGTTTTATTTGTATCTAATTGTAAATCAGTATCTTTAATTTGATAAGAAGCTCCAAAATCAGCAATGATAGGGCCTTTTGTTGGTTCAATATTTTGAGCTTTTATAGTGTAAAAGGAGAGAAATGCAACAAATATAATTATGTGATTTTTCATTTTAGCAAACGTAATTGATTTTAGAATAAATTAGGTTATAAAGTTAAGATTTTTATATTTGCTTCAATAACGAACTATTTATAATTAAAAGTGGAGTTATTAACAACTATATGAAATCATTTGCACGTTTTATTTTATACAAATTATTAGGTTGGAAAGCTGTTGGAAGTTTTCCGAAAGATTTAAAGAAATATGTAATTATTGCAGCTCCTCATACGCATTGGTTAGATTTTCCATTAGGAATTAGCATTAAATATGCCGAAGGTATTCCTGCAAATTTTATTGGTAAGGCTTCATTGTTTAAACCTCCTTTTGGATTTATTTTTAGAGCTTTAGGAGGCGTACCTGTAGATAGAACTAAAAGCACCAATAAAGTGGATGCTATTGTAGATGTTTTTAATAACAGAGAGCAATTTGTTTTAGGAATGTCTCCTGAAGGTACTCGAAAACGGATTGACCAATGGAAATCTGGTTTCTATTATATAGCTAAAGGCGCAAATGTTCCAATAATTATGACCACTTTAGATTTTGGAAATAAGGAAGTTAAAATATCTAAACCATTTTATACCACCGATAATAAAGAAGCAGATTTTAAATTTATTCAAAACTATTTTAAAAGTGTAAAAGGTAAAATTCCTGAGAATTTTAATTTGTAAACGATATTACATTCTTTTTAAATAATGGGATAGAAATCAACGTCATAATGATTCCTATTGTTATTTTTGGTTCAATTGTAGTTTTTGGATATTAAAAAACTGTCTAAAAACTAAGAAAAATTCTTTTTGTCAAACTGAGCTTGTCGAAGTTCATTTTGATTATTAATCAGATAATATATTTCGACAAGCTCAATATGACACAGAAAGTTATTTTTTAGAAAACTTCTTTTTGTAATCTATTTTTTATTAGAATTACCCTTTATAAAAAGGCAATCGTACTACCTTAGCGGGAATTGCTTTTTTACGAACTTGAATAAATAGCTCAGTATCTCTTTTCGCGTAAGTTTTTTCTACATAACCAAGCCCAATTCCTTTTTTTAGTGTTGGACTCATAGTTCCTGAAGTAACTTCGCCAATTTTAGAACCATTTTCATCAACAATATCATATCCTTGGCGAGGGATTCCTTTTTCTATAATTTCAAAAGCTACTAATTTTCTTGAAACTCCATTTTCTTTTTGACTTTTTAAAGCATCAGCATTTATAAAATCTTTTGTAAATTTTGTAATCCAACCTAAACCAGCTTCAATAGGTGAAGTAGTATCATTTATATCATTTCCGTATAGACAATAACCCATTTCTAATCTAAGTGTGTCTCTTGCAGCCAAACCAATAGGTTTTATCCCAAAGCTTTCTCCAGCTTTTAAAACAGCAGTCCAAACTTGTTCAACTTCATCGTTTTTGCAATAAATTTCAAAACCACCAGAACCAGTATAACCTGTTGCAGAAATGATAACGTTCTCTATTCCAGCAAAATCTCCAACAACAAAATTGTAAAATTTAATTCCGGCTAAATCTACAGAAGATAAACTTTGCATTGCTTCAACAGCTTTTGGACCTTGAATAGCAAGTAAAGAATAACCTTCAGAAATATTTTTCATTTCAGCATTCATCGCATTATGAGATTCAATCCAATTCCAATCTTTTTCAATATTTGATGCGTTTACTACTAATAAATAGGTCTCTTCTTTAATTCGGTAAACAATTAAATCATCAACAATTCCTCCATCAGCATTTGGAAAACAACTGTATTGTGCATTTCCTATTTCTAATTTTGAAGCATCATTTGAAGTTACTTTTTGAATAAGTTCTAAAGCATTTTCACCTTCAATTAAAAATTCCCCCATATGAGAAACATCAAAAACACCAAGATTGTTCCTAACAGTTTCATGTTCTTTAGAAACACCTTCGTATTGAACAGGCATATTATAGCCTGCAAATGGTACTATTTTAGCACCTAATTGTTCGTGTATATGACTTAAAGCAGTATTTTTCATTTTATAAATTTTATTCAGCTAAAGTAATAAATATTCAATTACAGATTTGATACTTATTTAGCAAAATAGTATATCGCCTTTACTAATCTGAAAAGTGCTGATTAATACAAATTCAAACTAAGTTTTAATCTTTTTTCTATATTTGAGCATCGAATCTTTAAAATAATAATAAAATGAAACTTAAATTTTTAATTCTTGCAACATTCGGGTTCTTATTTATTAGTTATGCTCAAGAGCAATATCTGCCTCAAGATTTTTTAAAAAAGGAGTTTCATAAAGATAGGAGAGATGCGCTGCGAGAATTAATGCCTAATAATAGTGTTTCTGTATTTTTCGCAAATCCTGTTCGAAATAGAGCAAATGATGTTGAATATGTATATCACCAAGATCCAAATTTTTATTATTTGTCTGGATATCGTGAGCCACATGCATTGCTTTTAATTTTTAAAGATGAACAAAACATTGAAGGTAAAAGCGTAAATGAAATTTTATTTGTTCAAGAAAGAAATGAATATGCCGAAATGTGGACAGGAAAAAGATTGGGTATAAAAGGAGCTCAAGATGAATTAGGGTTTAGAGTTGCTTATAATGGCGGTGAATTTTCAAGTTCATCAATTGATTTTTCTAAGTTTGATAAAATTTTGTTTGAAAAGTTTTTTAACGATGTTAGAGATTCAAGAAATGAAGCCGATTTGTTCGATTTAATCAAAGTTTTTAAAGAAAAAGTCTCTTTTGAGTTAACTAGTTTAAAAAATCCATCAAACGATAAAATGTATGAAGAAACAAAAAAGAAAATAGATAATTCTTCATTAAAAAAGTTTATGGGGACTTTGCGTGAAATTAAATCTAAAGAAGAATTGGTGTTGTTAAAAAAAGCAGTCGAAATATCTGCAGTAGGGCAATTAGAAATGATGAAAGCTATGCACCCTGAAATGTCTGAAACAGAAGCGCAAGGTGTTCACGAATTTGTTTATAAAAAATACGGTGCTGAGTATGAAGGATATCCTTCCATAGTTGGAGCAGGCGGAAACGGGTGTATTTTGCATTATATCGAAAACAACAAAACGCATATTGAAGATGGCGAATTGGTTTTAATGGATTTAGGTGCAGAATATAGAGGTTACACGGCAGATGTTACGCGAACTATACCAGCAAACGGTAAGTTTTCAGAGGAGCAGAAATTAATTTACGATTTAGTTTATGAAGCGCAAGAAGCAGGAATAGCTGCTTACAAAATTGGCAATAGTATGCAATTACCAAGAGAAATCGCCATAAAAATTATTAATGAAGGTCTTTTTAAATTAGGTATTATTCCTTCAGTAGATGCTAAGCATATGTATTTCCCTCACGGAACTTCACATCATATTGGATTAGATGTACACGATCCAGGAAATTATGAAAAGTTTGAAGAAAACATGGTGGTTACTATGGAACCAGGTATTTATATCCCAGATGGAAGTGATTGTGATGAAAAATGGTGGGGAATTGGAGTTAGAATTGAAGATGATATTTTAGTTACAAAAGGTGAACCCGTAAATTTATCGGCAATGACACCAAGAAAATCCGATGAAATTGAAAAAGCAATGCAGTTACCAAGTGTTTTAGATAGTTTTAAACTTCCAAAATTGGATTAATTCTAATTACGAACGAGGTCACTGAGCAGAGTCGAAGTGCAGTGACATAATTTACTCCTCGAAATGTTTAACTAGATAACGCTTGTTCCCAATCGGCTTTTAAATCATTAATATGTTCAATTCCAACTGAAATTCTAATTAAATTATCAGGCGTTAAACTATCTGGTCCTTCAACCGATTTTCGATGTTCAACCAAACTTTCAACACCACCCAAACTGGTTGCTGAAGTAAATAGTTTTAATTTGGTTGATATATTATAAGTTTCTTCTTCTGTCATATTCAATAAAATAGACACCATTGCACCATACCCTTTATTTTGTTGTTTTTTTGCTAATTTATGCTGCGGATGACTTTTTAAACCAGGATACAAAACCTGTAAAACTTTGGGATGACTTTCTAAGTATTTTGCCAATTTAAAAGCATTCTTCGTTTGCTTTGTAATCCTTAAATGTAATGTTTGTATTCCTCTGCCAATTAACCAACAATCAAAAGGAGAAGGAACAGCACCTGACAGTCTTTGAATTGCTTTTATATCATCAGCTAGTTTAGAATCATTTAAAACAACACAGCCACCTAAAACATCACTATGTCCTCCAAAATATTTAGTTGAAGAATGAACCACAATATCAGCTCCTAGTTTCATAGGGTTCTGAAAAACAGGAGTTAACCACGTATTATCTACAACAGTTAGTATGTTATTCTTCTTTGCAATTTTAGAAATTGACTTTATATCAGATATTTTTAATTGTGGATTGGAAGGAGATTCTAACCAAATTAATTGAGTGTTTTGTTGAATTGCATTTTCTACATCTTCAATATTACTCATATCTATCATTGAATAAGTTAAATTCCATCTTTTAAGAACATCTTCCATTAATTTATTTACGGCATAATAAACGTCATCAGGTAAAATAACGTGATCACCTACTTTTAGTAGTTGAAATACAGCACTAATGGCTCCAATTCCAGAAGCAAATGCAAAAAGCATAATTTGCTCCTTCTAAAGCAGCAATACTAGTTTCAACAATATTTCTATTCGGGTTTCCATTTCTAGAATATATAAAATCATTGTTGTACGATCCATCTTCATTTCTCTTATAAGTGCTTGATAAATAGATGGGTGTGCTTACTGGCTCAGAATTTATAAATGTATTTTCAGTACTTTTTATGGCTAATGTTTCAAACTGATGTTTTGTTTTCTTCATTCTTTTACGATAATTCTTTAATGTGATTAAATAGTGCAGGTGTACCACCCGTGTGCCAAAATAAAATAGTTGAATTTTCTTTAATTTTATGGTGTTGTAACATGTCGATCATTCCATAAAATGCACGTCCAGTATAGACAGGATCTAACAGAATTCCTTCTGTTTTTGCCAACAAATCAATAGCTTCAACTTCTTGTTTAGTTACAACTCCATAACCTGCATTATTGTAATCTTCTATTAATTGGTAATCTTTATGAGAAGGAGTTGTATTTAAATTAAATTTCTCAATTCCTTCTTCTACAATTGAAGTTAGTTTTTTATAAATAGATTCATCGATAAAATCATTTTTATCCACTGAAATAGGATACAACTTAGCTTTTAAATTGTAAATCAATTTACCCAAATGAATTCCTGCTTGTGTTCCGCCAGAACTCGATGCAAAAAAAATGGCATCAATTTTAATGTTTTGAACTTTTAATTGTTTTTTTAATTCTTTAACAGCATCTACATAACCCAAAGAACCAAAAAAATTAGAGCCACCATAAGGAATGATGTAAGGTTTTAACCCTTGTTTTGAAAGCTTATTATACAATATTTCAAAATCTTCTCCTTTTCTGTTATCACCTGTAAAATGAATGTTCGCATTTAATTTTTTTGAAAGAAATAGATTTCCATTGTAAGTTTCAGGTTCAAAACCTCCTAAAAGTAGGTGGCAATCTAAATTGGCTTTTACACAAGCCGCAGCAGTTTGCCTGCAATGATTCGATTGTTGTGCTCCTGCAGTAATAATTGTATCGCAATTTTTATTAAGAGCATCTTGAATCAAATATTCCAATTTTCGTGTTTTATTACCGCCAGTTGCCAATCCGGTTTGGTCGTCACGTTTCATATAAATCGTATAATTTGAAAACATTTTAGATAAATTTTTCAATTTTTCAAGCGGAGTAGGATAAAAACCTAATGGAAATTTAGAATTCATTTTAATAGTTCTTAAATAAAACAAAAAAGCTAGATAATTTTTCAATCATCTAGCTAATCTAGTTATATTAATTTATAATAGCAATGCTATTTTTTCAATAAAAACTGCTTTAATTCTTCATAAGTAGCAATATATTTAGCCTTTTTCTCTTTATCAATTACATCTTTAATTTGTTGTGGATATTCTATAGTTTCATTTAAAACTGGCTCAACAACATCTAAAAATTTAACTGGATGTGCAGTTTCTAAAAATATTCCGTGTCCTCTTTTATTTTTTAAATATTTTTTTAATCCCAAATAACCAACTGCACCGTGCGGATCAGCAATATAGCCGTATTTTTTGTTTAACTGTTTCATGGCCTTTCTAGTTTCATCATCTGAAAAAGAATAGGAAGTGAGGTTTTCCTTTAAAATGCTATCGTCATTTTTATAAATTTCTTGAATTCGAATAAAATTACTTGGATCACCAACGTCCATGGCATTCGAAATGGTTTGCTTTGATGGTTTTGGAGTATAAACACCAGTTTCTAAATAATTTGGAACTATATCATTTATGTTTGTCGATGCAATTAATTGCTTAATTGGAAGCCCTAATTTTTGAGCCATTGCACCCGCACAAATATTTCCAAAATTTCCACTTGGTACAGAAAAAATTAAATTTCTTCTTTTATCCTTCATTTGTTTATAAGCAAAAAAGAAATAAAACATTTGTGGCAACCAACGTGCAACATTAATTGAATTTGCAGAAGTTAAATTTAATGCAGCTTTTAAGTCTTCATCTAAAAAGGCTGTTTTAACCATTTCTTGGCAATCATCAAATGTTCCGTTAACTTCCAGTGCCTTAATATTCTGACCTAAAGTAGTTAATTGTTTTTCTTGAACATCACTCACTTTTCCACTAGGATATAAAATAACAACATCTAC
>Ga0209121_10003551_pt1 | contig 15076 bp, 14 predicted proteins | sample Cruoilmetagenom3_FD_187292 | JGI IMG/M metagenome (GOLD analysis project Ga0209121, IMG submission 187292) | Oil polluted marine microbial communities from Coal Oil Point, Santa Barbara, California, USA - Sample 3 (SPAdes) (version 2) | ecosystem: Environmental > Aquatic > Marine > Oil seeps ...
CCGTTCCGTGCGCTCCGTTCTGGTGCTGAGCCGCGGTTTGCAGCGTTGGCACACGGGGCGACTGCAGCGCAATCTGTTGTGGGTGGCGGTCAGCCTAGCGCTGGCGGTGCTGGCCCTGGTGTTGTACAGTTGGTAGGTTAGTAGATTGGTAGGTTGGTAGATTGGTAGGTTGGTAAGTTGGACATAGCCTCCGAATTATGTGCTTGAGTGGAAAGGGAAACCAGAATCTCGCTTCTGTTCGGCCTGGATTGCCAAATCCAGGCCCTGTGCGCCGGATTGGGCAATCCGGCGGGGGCGGAAACTGGCCAAGCACATAATTCGCTACTATGTCGTAAGTTGGTAGATTGGTAATGCACCAGTGTACCAATTTACCGATTTACCAGAGTACCAGTTTACCAGTTTACCAGCCTCGCAGTTCCAAGAAGGGGTGAGGCATGAACATAGAGACGATGTGGCTGGTGACCATCCTGGGCGCGCCGCTGGCGGCGGCGCTGTTGCTCTCCCTGCTGCGCGGCCGCGGCGCGCGTATGGCCGGTTGGATCGCGGGCCTGGCGGCGGCGTTCTCGCTGGCTGCGACCTTTGCCCTGCTGCCAGCGCTCCAGCGCGGCGACGTCCCCGCACTCAGCTTCGAATGGATCCCGGCGGCGCACATCCGCCTGACACTGCACCTGGACTGGCTGACTTTCCCCTTCCTGGTCACCGAGGCGGCCGTGACGCTGCTGGCGGTCGTCTACACCTGGGGTTACCACCGCCAGGACGAGAGGACACCCTTTTTCTACGCCCTGCTGCTGCTGTTTGCCGTGGGGATGTCCGGCACCACCCTGGCCGACGATATGTTCCTGTTCTACATCTTCTGGGAACTGATGCTGGTGGCCTCCTGCGCGCTGATCGCCGTCTGGGGCGAGGGCGAGCGTCGGGGCGCAGTGGCGCTCAAGTATTTCATATTCACCCACCTGGGGTCGCTGATGGTGCTGGTGAGCCTGATGGTGCTCTACGCCGCCACCGGGAGCGACAGTTTCTCGGCCCTGCGGGCGGGCGTGACCTTAGCGCCCGCTCTGGTGACGACCGTGACCACGCTCTTCATCATCGGCTTCTGCGTCAAGATGGCCATCTTCCCTCTGCATCTCTGGTTGCCCGACGCCCACGCCGTGGCCCCGATGCCAGTCACCATCATGCTCGCCGCGGCGATGCTCAGTATGGGTACCTACGGCATACTCCGCTTCCCCCTGAGCATCTTCTCGCCGGCCCAACTGGCCCCCTTTGTCGTGCCAATGATGGTGGCGGGCCTTGTCTCCGAGATCTACGGCGCGCTGATGGCCCTGGCCGAGCAGGACATCAAGCGCATCATCGCCTACTCCAGCGTCAGCCAGATGGGGTATATTCTCTTCGGGCTGGGCACGCTGACCTACGACGGGGTCGCCGGGGCGACGCTGCACGTCATCTACCACGCCATTGTCAAGGCGCTGCTCTTCATGTGCGTAGGGCTGGTGATTCGCGCCACAGGGCGGAGGCGCATCGCGGAATTGGGTGGCCTGGGGCGCGCCATGCCGCTGGTGGCGATTTGCAGCGGCGTGGGTGCGTTGGCCATCGCCGGGACGCCGCCCTTTTGCATCTTTGCCAGCGAGTGGATGATCTTCTCCGGTGGCTTTCACACCGCCCACATCGGGCTCTCGGTCCTGACGCTGCTTGGGTCGCTGCTGACCGTGGCCTACGCCCTCTGGTTCGTGGGGCGCATCTTCTTCGGCGCTCGCCCGGAGGGGCTGACGGTAAAGCGGCTGCCCTGGATGATGGTAGCGCCGACGGTCTTGCTGGCTGCGTTGGCCCTAATTGAGGGGCTCTTCCCTGCGCCGATCTTCGACTGGGTGGCCCACGGGTTGACCTTGATCCTGGGGGGCAGTTGGTGAGGGGCGACGTGTGGGTGGTGTTGCCGCTGGCCTGCCTGGCCGGCGGCGCCTTCGCCATCTACCTGGTGGCGCGCCTGTTGACGGCTCGCAACGAGTTGCTGGCACTGCTCACGGCGCTGGTCTTCGCCACGGCGCTAGGAGCGCTGGCTCCGCTCTTCCGACTCACACGAGCGGGCTACCTGCCGAGGTGGGGGCACTTCGGCTCTGGTGGGGCCTTCTTGCGCGCCGACCCCGGCGCGCTGATGGTGGCCGGTGTGGCGTTGGGTCTGGGGATGCTGGTGACGGTATACTCGGGCCGCTACCTGGCCTTCGACAGCCGCCTCGAGAGCTACTATCCGCTGTTGCTGTTGCTGGTGGCCGGCCTGGTGGGCATGGTGATGGCCGCCGACCTTTTCAACCTCTATATGTTCTGCGAGCTAATGAGCATCGCTGCCTACGTGCTGGTCGCCTTCCGCCACCGCCTCGCCACGGCCATTGAGGCCGGTTTCAAGTATCTGATCATGGGCAGCGTGGGCACGGTCACCATGTTGCTGGGTCTCTCCTTCATCTATCGGGAGACAGGCACGCTAGTGCTGCCGCTGGCGATGGGCGCGCCGGGGCCGTGGAGCCGCGCAGGGCTGGGCTGCTTCCTGGTGGGCCTGGGCGTCAAGAGCGCCATTGTGCCCCTACATACCTGGCTGCCCGATGCCCACGGACGGGCGCCTAGCAGCATCAGCGCCATGCTCTCCGGCATCATCGTTCAGAGCGTTTTCTATGCGCTGCTCAAGGTCTGCCTGGGACTGGGATTTCCGGCGCGCGACTTCGGGACGCTGTTGATTGTGCTCTCGCTGTTCAATATGACGCTGGGCAACGGGTTGGCGCTGGTGCAGACCTACACCAAGCGGCTACTAGCCTACTCGACGATTGCACAAATGGGCTACATCATGTTGAGCCTGGGGATCGGATTACGTTACGACGTGCCGATGGCCATCCAGGCCGGCTTCTTCCTGCTGCTGGCCCACGCGGCGATGAAAGGGTTGGCTTTCCTGTGCAAGGGGGTCTGTCACTTCTACTGCAACGCCACCCTGATCACAGAGCTGCGGGGGACGGCCGCACGTATGCCGCTGGTGGCAGTGACCTTCAGCGTGGCGCTGGCCGGGCTGGCCGGCGTGCCGCCACTGGCTGGCTTCGCCGCCAAGTGGTTCGTATTGAGCGGCACCGTGCAGGCCGCCGACGCCCTCGGCTTCCTGGGATTGGCCGTCTTCCTGCTAAATACCCTGCTGGCGCTGGGTTACTACCTGCCACTCATCGGCACGCTGTTCACCGCTCCTGATCCTAGCGAAGGTACGGAAACCTTCGCCAGGGTACAGATATCGCTCTGGATGATGCTGCCCCTGCTGATCCTGGGGGCGCTGGTGCTGGTCATGGGCCTCTACCCAGGATTCTGGCTGAACTGGACGGCCGGAGCGGCCACCTATCTGCACGGGCTAGGGAGGTAAGGTGAGGTAAGGATGGCAAATATCCTTCTTTCTCCACCGGTGGCTTTCGTCGTGTTCTTGGGGCTAGGCTACGGGATATACCGGCTGGGAGGGGCCATCGCCGCCCCGGGAAAGCCCCATCCGGGCAAGCGGGCCACCTATGCCTGCGGGGAGGACATCCCGGCGCAGAGGGTGACACCCTCCTATCGGGATTTCTTTTACCTGGCCTTGCTCTTCGCCATCCTGCACCTGGCCGCCCTGGTGGTGGCCACCGCCCCCCGCGACGGCGCGTCGGCCTGGCTGGCTACCATCTACCTGGCCGGCATCGGGGTGAGCGTGTATGCTCTGATCGGAGCGGGGAGGTCAACGGATTGATGCGGAGAGGATCATGCTTGAGGGTCTAGTCCGCTGGGCGAGGCGCAAGTCGCCCTGGATACTGCATTTCAACGCCGGCGGCTGCAACGGCTGTGACATCGAGCTGCTGGACGCCCTCACCCCCCGCTTCGACGTGGAGAGGCTGGGCATCCTAGAGAAGGCCACCCCGCGCCACGCCGACGTCCTGGTCTGCGCCGGCCCGGTCACCAGACAGGCCAGAGACAGGCTGCTTCGCATCTACGAGCAGGTGCCGGAGCCCAAATGGGTCGTGGCCATCGGCAGTTGCGCCTGCTCCGGCGGGGTCTTCCGCGGCTGCTACAACGTTCTGGGCGGAATTGACCAGGTCATCCCCGTGGATATGTACGTGCCGGGGTGCCCCTGCAAGCCGGAGGCTATCATTGACGGGTTGGTGAAATTGCTGGAGGGTATCTGAATGCCGGCGAGAACTCTTCTCAAGAAGCTGAAAGAAGCCCTGGGGGAGCACATCGGAGAGGCTTGGGTGCCCCGACCCCACCGCGCCTTCTTCACCGTGAAGCGGGAGGAGCTGCACGACGTGGTGGAGGCGCTGGTGAAACGCTTTGACATCCGGCACCTCTCCGCCATTAGCGGGGTGCACACCGGCGAGGAGATCGAGCTTCTGTACCACTTCTGGGATTACGACGTCTGCTTCACGGTGAAGATCAAGCTCCCCCGCCACGAGCCTTGCATCAAGACGCTGACGGACATTGTGCCCGGCGCCCTTCTCTACGAGCGGGAGGTGCACGACCTCCTGGGGGTGGAGTTCGAGGGGCATCCCGACCTCAGCCCCCTGGTGCTCCCCGATGGCTGGGAGGAGGGGCACCCGCTGCTGAAGGATTGGTCACCGCCTGAGGAGGGTTAGCATGGCCCAACGTCTCGTCATCCCCATCGGGCCGCAACATCCGGCCCTCAAGGAGCCTCTGGGCTTTCGCTTCCGGGTGGAGGGGGAGCGGGTGCTCGAAACCCACATCAGGATGGGATACGTCCATCGGGGCATCGAGCGGGCCCTCCAGGAGCGCAGCTACATCCAGGACCTCTACCTCGTCGAGCGAATATGCGGCATCTGCTCCCACATCCACACCACCGCCTTCTGCCAGGGGGTGGAGGAGCTTTTGGGGGTCGAGGTCCCGCCGCGGGCGCTGTACGTCCGCACCATCGTCTGCGAGCTGGAGCGCATCCACAGCCATCTGCTCTGGCTGGGGGTCATTGGCCGCGACGCCGGCTTCGAGACGCTGTTCATGTACACCTGGCGGGATCGAGAGACGGCGCTGGACATCCTGGAGGAGATCTCCGGCAACCGCGTAAATTACGCCGTCAACACCTTCGGTGGGGTGCGCATTGATTTGACCTCAACTCAGATTGAAAGCATACTAGGAAGGCTCGATTACCTGGAAGAACAGGCTCATTACTACCTGAAGTTGGTGACTAGCGAGGCCACTTTCGTGGTCCGCACCCACGGGGTGGGGTATCTCTCCAGGGAAGACGGCCGTGCCCTGTGTGTGGTGGGCCCCACCATCCGCGCCTCGGGGGTGGACCGGGACGTGCGGCGGGACGACCCCTACGCCGCCTACGAGGATCTGCCTTTCCAGGTGATCACCACCACCGAAGGCGACGCCCTGGCACGGACGGTGGTGCGAGTGAAAGAGGTCATCGAGAGCGTGCGCATGATACGCCATGCTCTCCACAACCTGCCTGAAGGCGAGGCGCGGGTTAGAGTTCGCCGGCGCATCCCCCCCGGCGAGGTGATCAGCCGGGTGGAGGCGCCGCGCGGGGAACTCATCTACTACATCAAGAGCGATGGCACAGAGAGACCGGCGAGGGTGAAGATCAGGGCGCCCACGATGGCCAACATGGTGGCCATGCCCCACATGCTCAAAGGGGCCCACATCGCCGACATCCCCGTCGTCGTGGCGGCCATTGACCTTTGCATCGCCTGCGCCGACCGTTAGGGGCGGGTTTCAAACCCGCCCGTACCGCGGACTCTGCGGGGCGTGAGCACGCTAATGTGAATCTAAGGAGAAAATCTAGTGCCTTCTACTACTCAGACAAACGAGACACAAGACGAGATATCCCTCAGCCAGAGGTTCTTTCGCCCCCGGACCCTCGTCTCCTTCGCCATCGCCTTTGTTATCCTCTACTTCCTGTTGACCAGGGTGGAGATCGATGTCGCGGAGACGATGAAGGTGCTGCGAGGCACCAACCTGCCTCTCTTGTCTCTCTCCTTCCTGGTCTACTACCTGACCTTTCCACTTCGCGGCTGGCGCTGGCGTATCTTGCTCCTCAACGCCCAATTCGATGATCCCCCACCCATCAGGGACCTGACGGAGATCACTTTTCTCTCCTACTTCGCCAACAGCCTTGTCCCGGCTAAGCTGGGCGACGTCTATCGTAGCTACCTGCTGAAAAGAAGCGCAGGCCTCTCTTTCTCCAAGACCATGGGCACCGTCGTCGCCGAGCGGTTCATCGCTCTCGTCGTCCTCTTCGCCCTGGTGGGGGTGATCAGCCTGATCGGTTTCGGCGGGCGGATGCCGGAGACCATCCTGCAGACCCTGGGGGTGACCCTCATCCTCGTCCTGGTGGCCGTAGTGGGTCTTCTGGCCATGAAGGGGGGAAGGGGATTCATCCAAAGCATCCTTCCGGAGCGGGTGAGATCGCTTTACGCGCGCTTCGAGGAAGGGATGTTCTTGTCCTTCCGACGCTTTCCCGTCCTCTTGCTGCTCACTCTTCTCATCTGGGTAATGGAGGGAGGGCGGTTCCTCTTCGCCGCCCTCGCCCTGAACCTGGCACTTGACCCCCTGACTGCACTCTTCATCGCCCTGGGCGCCGCGCTCCTCACCACCCTGCCCTTCACACCGTCGGGATTGGGCTTCGTGGAGTCGGCCATCGTCGCTGTGCTGCTCCTGGCCGGCGAACTGGGCATGGTTTCGGGAGTCAATGCCAGCCTGGCCTTTTCCGTGGCCTTGCTGGACCGCCTGGTCTCTTACTGGGGGCTGATTCTCCTGGGCCTGGTGGTCTACATCTTTAGCAAAAAGACGAAGTGAGGACACGAAAGGGACGAAAGAAGGAGCCAATTGGTAAACATCCTGGTTTTCCCAGGCTTTCTCTTCCTGTTTGTCTGCGCCATGTTCTTCCAGTGGGCGGATCGAAAGCTCTACGCCCGTCTGCAGAGCAGGGTGGGGCCGCCCTGGTACCAGCCTTTCGCCGACTTCGTTAAGCTGCTGGCCAAGGAGGATGTGCTCCCCGAGGCAGCGGACGAGAGGATGTGTGCAGCCCTGTCGCTGGTGACCTTTGCCGCCGTGGCTACGGCCATCCTTTACATCCCCGTGGGGAGGGCGGCCTCCTATGCCTTCGAGGGGGATCTGATAGTGGTGGCCTTCCTGTTGTGGGTGCCCATCCTGGCCCTTTCGCTGGCAGGGTGGCTTTCGGCTGGCCCCTTCGGCCTGGTGGGCAGCATGCGCGCCCTCACCCAACTCTTCGCCTACGAGGTGCCCTTCCTGATGGCCCTCTGCGGTCCTGCACTCCTGGCCAGTTCATGGTCTATCTCTGAGATCGCCGCCTTCCAGACTGGCCACATCTGGACGGCTGCCCTGCAACCTATCGGCCTGCTGGTTGCTTTGACCAGCCTGGTGAGCAAGCTGGAGCGCGTGCCCTTCGACATCCCCGAGGCGGAGACAGAGATCGTAGCCGGGGTGTTGACGGAGTTCAGCGGCCGGAAGCTGGCCCTCTTCCGGCTGGCGCAGGATATGGAGATGGTAGTGTGCTGCGTCTTGCTGGTCAACCTTTACATCGGAGGAGGAGGGGGCGGCTTCAGTTCCCTCTTCCTTTTGGGGCTGAAGACAATGCTCGTGCTTTTCGCCCTCTCCTGCATCAGGGCCCTCTTCGCCCGGTTGCGCCTCGATCAGATGGTGCGCTTGAGCTGGGGAGTTCTGGCTCCCCTCTCGTTGGCGCAACTGATGATGGTGGTGTGGATGGGGGTTTTCTAGCATGAGCTCGCTCGCTTTCATGCTGCCCAGGCTTCTGGGCTCGTTGTTCCGCAGACCCTTCACCGTGAAGTACCCCTTCGCCCCCGCCGAAGTCTCACCCGCCTACCGAGGGGAACTGCTCTTCGACGCCGAGGCCTGCGTGGGCTGCGGGCTCTGTGTTCGTGACTGCCCCGCCTTTGCCCTGGAGTTGATTGAGATAGCCGAAAAGCAGTATGACCTCATCTATCATCGTGGGAGATGCGCCTTCTGTGGGCAATGCGAAGAGGTCTGCCCCCAGGGCGCCATTGCCCTGAGTACGGCCTTTGAGTTGGCCTCTGCTGAGAAGAAGCTCCTGAGTGCCCCGGCTACCAGAAGGTGAAGGTACGGAGATTCTGCGTAGGCTCTCACAATCGCTCACCGCTGCAGAGAGTCTTTTCCGGTTCAACGAGCACAGATCGCTCGCCAAGAGCACATCTGGGCTCTATTTCGCCCCGAGACGTAAGAACCAACCTTTCGAGGGCTTCATGAGCCAAGACCGTCTATCGCCTATGGCCTCCAGCTTCCGGCAGGTGTGGTGGAGCCTGCTGTTGCTGCCGCTCCTGCTGATCGGGGCCACGGAGCTGGTCTGGAACTATCAGCGCACCCAGATCAGTGTACAGGTCACCGTTGATGGGCTAACGGAAACGGTGCGCACGCACCAGGCCACGGTGGGCGAGTTACTGGAGGAACTGGGGCTTGCGCTGCAAGCGGAGGACATCCTCACCCCGCCCCCTGAGACACCACTGAGCCCCGGCATGGCGCTGGAGATAGTTCGGGCGCGGCCGGTAGAGATCGAAGCCGACGGCCAGCGGCTGACGCTGCGCACCCATGCCCACACGGTGGCTCAAGTCCTGGGTGAAGTTGGGATGCGGCTAGGTCGCTACGATGAGCTGCGGCTGGATGGGCAGCCGGCCACGCCCCAGACGGATTTGCCGTCCGCGCAGATAATGGATGGCGAATCACCGCGCTACGCTCCAACGCACGCCTGGGCAGGGCGGCAGGCAGCGCCGTTGCGGCTTTCGCTGCAGCGGGCGGTCCCCATCACCATAGACGACGGTGGTATGCCTTTCGTCATCTACACCACCGCGCCCACAGTGGGCGAGGCGCTACTGCGGGAGCAGATCACTCTCTACCTGGGCGACCGGGTGATGCCCAGCCTGGGCAGCCGCGTGTCGGCGGGCCTACGGGTCTTCATCCAGCGCTCCATGCCCATTGCCATCCGCGCCGACGGTGGCACCATCAGGACCCGCACCCGGCAGGAGACGGTGGGCGATGCGCTGGCGGAGCAGGGGATCGCTGTCGTCGGCCTGGATCGGGTGACGCCGCCGATGACGACACGCCTGACGGACAACCTGGTCATCCAGGTAACGCGCGTGCGGGAAGCCATCGAAATCGAGCAGGAGCCGATACCCTTCGAGGCCGTCTGGATTCCCGACGATAATGTGGAAATTGACCACCAGCGGCTGGACGAGGCGGGGGAAGAAGGAGTTACCAAACGCCGCTTCCGGGTGGTCTATGAGGATGATCTGGAAGTAAGCCGCACGTTGGAATACACATGGGTGGCACAGGAGCCCATAACCCGCGTCATGGCCTATGGGCGCAAGATTGTCACCCGCACTCTGGAAACGCCCGAGGGGACGCTGGTGTATTGGCGCAAGATACGCATGTCTGCCACCTCGTACAGCGCCTCCACTGCGGGCAAGAACCAGGATCATCCCTCGTTTGGCCGCACCCGTTTGGGCCAGCCGATGCGCAAGGGCATTGTGGCCGTGGATCCGGCGGTGATCGATCTGGGCACCCCCGTGTACGTGCCAGGCTACGGGACCGGAGTGGCCGGGGATACGGGCGGTGCGATCAAGGGACGACGCATTGACCTGGGATACGACGACGACAACCTGGTGCTGTGGCGAAGGTGGGTGGATGTCTACCTGCTGGATCCGCCTCCGCCCCGCTATAAGATCCGCTGGGTGCTGCCCAACTGGCCCAGGGAGAGATGACTGTTTCGGGTTTCGAGTTCGGGGTTCGGAGTTCGGAGTTCGGCGCTGAACACCAGACTCTAAACCTCGAACTTCCCTTGTCGCCTTGTCTACTCGTTACTCGTTGCCTTGTCTACTCATGAGCAAGATGAACGTGCGGCAACTGCTACAGGAACACGGTCTTCGCCCACACAAGGGCCTGGGCCAGCACTTCCTTGTCTCCGAGGCACACCTGCAGCGCATCGTGGAAGCGGCGGAGCTCACGTCCGACGATGTGGTGCTGGAGATCGGACCGGGCCTGGGCACGTTGACCGCGCTCCTGGCCGCGCAGGCTGGCCACGTCGTCGCCGTCGAACTGGACGAAGAACTCATCCCTATCCTCCAGCGCAGGCTCGCTGACCGGTCGAACGTGACCATCGTGCACGGCGACATCCTGCAACTCCGGCCCTCCGATTTGGTTTCACGTTTCACGCTTCACGTTTCACGTTCCGAGGCGACAGTTCGACAACCTGAAACCCTGAGCCCGAAACCCGGAGCTTATAAAGTTGTGGCTAACCTCCCCTACTACATCACCTCCGCCGTGCTGCGCCACCTGCTGGAGGCAGAGTCCCCGCCGCATCTGATGGTGCTGACCATGCAGCGGGAGGTAGGGGAGCGCCTTTGCGCCGCGCCGCCGCACATGAGCCTGCTGGCGGTGAGCGTGCAATTCTACGCCAAGCCGGAGCTGGTGCATCGTATCCCGGCAGGGGCCTTCTACCCCAGGCCCAAGGTGGACTCGGCGGTGGTGCGGCTCAGGCGGCGGCCTCAGCCCGCAGTGGCGGTGGACGACGTGGAGAGCTTCTTCCGAATCGTGCGGGCAGGGTTCGGCCAGCGACGCAAGCAGTTGCGCAACGCGCTGGCACATGGCTTAGGGCAGCCCTCAGCGGAGGTCGCAGCGTCACTGGAGCGGGCGGGCATCGAACCAAGCCGCCGCGCGCAAACGCTGACCCTGGCCGAATGGGGGCAGGTGTATCAGCAACTGGGGGCGACGAACTCCTGTCCATACTCACCCTGCCCAGGATCCGCGACAAGTATCACCTTTCCGAAGAGGACTTCCAAGCCGTCCTGGCCTTCATAGCTGATCACGCCAGGATCATCCATCCGAAACGCACGATCAGCGTGTGCCGCGATCCGAAGAATGACATGTTCCTGGAGGCGTCAGTAGAGGGCAAAGCAAACTTCATCGTCACCGGTGATGATGACCTTCTGGTGCTTGGCGGCTTTGAGGGCATCGAGATCGTAGGGCCGCGTGCCTTCCTGGAGCAATTGGGAACCTGATGGGAACAGATTAATGAAACTTGGCTTATCGGTCAAAGTGCTAGGGCGACCGGGCCTCAAATCGCGCGATGGACGCCGCTGGCAGAACCACCCTCACCTCAGCGTCAGTCTCGTCTACCTGCGGGACATCTTCGGCTACCTGCGACAGAAGTCCATTCGCATGTACCGCATGGCCTCCGACTTGGCCCCCTACGTCACCCACCCCGACATGCCCCAGTTTCACCGCCAGATAGACGAGTGCCAAACAGAGTTGGCCGCCGTGGGCGAAATGGCCCGCGCCGACGGGCTGCGGCTCTCCTTCCATGCAGGCTCTCACGTGGTGCTCAATTCTCCCGACGACACGGTGGCCGCTAAGAGCCGTGCTGATCTCAACGCGCTGGCGCGGCTGTTGGATAGCATGGGGTTGGGGCCAGAAGCGGTGATCACCGTCCATGTGGGCGGCGTGTATGGCGACCGGGAAGCGGCGCTGGCCCGCTTCGTGGAGGCCATCGACCAACTGCCAGAGGCCACGCGGCACCGGCTAGTCCTGGAGCACGACCATGCCCACTACTCCCTGAGCGACTGCTATCGCCTCTACCAGCGCACGGGGCTGCCGCTGGTCTACGATTACCAGCACCACCTGGTGCACAACCCCGAGCGGCTGCCCGCTGCCGAGGCATTGGGGTTGGCGCTGGCCACCTGGCGCGAGGGCGTGCGTCCCAAAATCCACTTCAGTTCCCCTCGCACGGAGATGCGGCGAGTGAAGCGGGCCAATCCCGCCGGCGGCCGGCGGCGGCAGATGCTCCAGCCGCCCCTTTGGACGCGGCACGCTGACTACATCAACCCCTTCGAGTTCATTGCCTTGCTGCGCCAGGCGGAGGGATTGCCGGAATTCGATGTGCTGCTGGAGTGTAAGGCCAAAGACCTGGCACTGTTGCGCCTGCGTGCCGACCTGGCCCGTTACGCGCCAGAGTTAACGGTCGGGGTGGAAGGCATCGAGTCCCTCAGACTTGCCGAGGCGCGGGAACTGTACGAGGCAGAGATAGGAAGCCTGGAGGGCATGCCGCCGGGCGAGGCGCGGGTGCTGGTGGCGGTGATGAACAACCGCCGTGATTTCGAGCTGGCACGCGAGCAAGGTTGGTATCGCATTCCCCTCAAGCGGGCACCGCGGCAGGTGGGGGCCGACTTCCTGGCCTTCTACCAGACGGCGGCCTTCGAGCCGCCAGAGGGCTGGGCGGTGAATTACTATGCTCCAGTGAAACGTTACCGTATCGTCACCCGCGCCGAACTCCTGCCCGACGAAGCCGACCACCCGAGGGCGGGCGACCGCTACTTCAAGGTAGAGATCGGCCCGCTGCAGAAGCTGGCGCAGTGCGTGCCCAGCCAACGGCTGCGGCGCATCACCTTTATCCCCACCACGCTGGAGCGGCTGTTGAGCGCCCAGGAGATCAACGACCTCTGGCTGGGCAATCCCTTGCAGGAGCGGCTGTGGGCAGCGCTGAAGGCGGAGGAGATCGAAGCGGAACGGGAGGTGGAGGTACAGGACGAGCGGACCGTCTACGCGGCTGATTTCGCCATCCCCTGCGCCGAAGGTGAGGTAGTGATCCTGTGTGGAGCGCGGGCATCGGAGGAACTGGGCGCCGAACTGCGGCTGCTGCGGGACCAAGAGGTCGGCTACGGCGCTGCCGCTCAACAGGTGGTGCTGCGCTTCGACGCCCAGGCGATCGCCGAAGCACTGCCGGACTGCATGGCAGCCATCGTCGAGGAGGTCGCACGTCTAGGCGGGTCAACGTAAAACGTGAAACGTCCTTTTCCCCTGATCACGTTTTACGCATTACTATGACTCCACTGAAAGAACTGTCAGACTCGCCACTGAGGCACAGAGGGCACGGGGATTCTTAAGGTGACTCTCAAGAAATCAATGTTCTTTGCGTTTGCTGCTGAACAACTTTGAGGCGCACCTTGATTTTTCCTCTGTGTACTCTGTGGCTCTGTGGCTGAATGACCTTTTTTCAGGGGAGTCGTTTCACGCATTACGCCTCAAATCTGGAGAGTAACCCATGCCTCAACCATCCTACCTGAACACCGAACCCTTCTTCTTCGAAGGTGGACCCGTAGGCGTGCTGCTCATCCACGGCTTCACCGGCGCGCCGACGGAGATGCGGCCCATGGGCGAGTATCTGGCCTCCCACGGCCTGACCGTCTGCGGCGTCCGCTTGCCGGGGCACGGCACGACGCCGGAAGAACTGGCGCGCACCCGCCGCGGAGAGTGGATCGCGGCATGCCAGGCCAGTCTACACGACCTGCGCGCTCGCTGCGAAACGATGTTCGTGGGCGGGCTCTCGCTGGGCTCGCTGCTGGCCCTGTGGCTGGGGGCGCATCACGATGACCTGGCAGGGCTGATCCTGATGGCTCCGGCGGTCAAGGTGAGGGATTGGCGGATACGGCTCACGCCCATCGCCAAGTACTTCATGAAATACGCCCCGGTGGATCACACGGCGGAGAGCGACCTGAGCGACCCCGAGGCGCTCAGCCGCGTCTGGTGCTACGACACCCGGCCCGTGGCCGCGGCAGCCGAGGTCTATGCTTTGCAGCGCTGGGCGCTGCGGTCGCTGTCCAGCATCACGCAGCCCGTGCTCATCTTCCAGGGGCGCAAAGATCGCGATCTCCCGCCTGAGGCCGCGCAGATCACCTACGACCGCATCAGCTCGACGGACAAGACGCTGATCTGGCTGGATAACTCAGGACACAACGTGCTCGTTGACGGTGAGCGCGAGGTGGTATGGGAAGAGAGCACGGCATGGATCCGGGAGCGTGCGGGGAAATGGCGTGAAACGTGATGCGTGATCCGTGTTGCGTGAGGTCACGGATCACGTTTCACGAGTCAGTAATCTCGCGATAGCAGGTGCCTGTTCCCCACGCGCACGCGGGTGAGCCCGGCGGCGCGGGCGGCGGCCTCCGCCTCCTCTGCATGGCGCACGGAGGTGCGAGGCAGGTCAGACATGTAGAAGCTGGGGCCGAAGCCGAGCAGCGAGTAGGGGATGGTAGGATCCATGTCGGCGATGAAGCGGGCGATGCGGCTCACCTCCTCGGAATCCACGTAACCGGGCACCAGCAGCGTGCTGGCGACCACCAGCGGGGGCTCTGGCCGCTCCTCCGTCCGGCGGGCCACGCGGGCGAAGTTCTCCATCAAGCCCCGATTGGAGATGCCCGTCAGCGCCCGGTAGAGGTTCTCATCGTACGCCTTGATGTCGAACTTGAGACAGCCGCCCGTGCGCAGCGAGAGATCAACGGCGCGGTCGAGCAGCTTGGGGTTCTCGCTGCCGTTGGTCTCCCAACAGATGGCCACACCCCGTTCAGCCAGCCGCCGGGAAGCCGCCAGGGCATGAACCATCTGCGAGGCAGGATCGCCGCCGAAGTAGCAGACGCAGTAGGTGCGCGAGTTGGCTACCGCCGCCAGCTCCTGAGCGCTCATGCCTTGGCTGTCCGCTGGGTCCACCTGGCGGTAGTGCCAGTTCTGGCAGAAGAGGCAGTCGGCGGTGCAACTGCAGTAGAATACGGCCAGGTTGTGGCAGCCCCGCTGGCTGTGCCCGGCACACACCCAGTCGGCGACGCAGTTGGTGGGCAGCGGATCGCGATACCAGTGCAGGACACCCCTCTCCGGTGTGCCCGCCAGATGGCGCAGCCGCCCTCCTTCATTCACTCGCAGCCCGCAGAAGCCCCGCTCCCCCTCGCCCATCTGGCAACCATTGGAACAGAGAGGACAACGCACGCCGCCATCGGTGCGCGGCACCGCTTCGGGCAGGCCGAACTCGCGGCGGGCCACAGCGTGTGCCTGCGCCGCCCGCGGCAGCGCTTCGTCTGGCCGCTGGCGGATGCACTCCGCGCACACTCCCAGGTGAGCGGCGGTGAGGGGCGAGCTGCGCCCGCACACCGCGCAGGTGGCTGAGGTCAGAGTGCCGTAGTTGGACATGGGCTGGATGCTGGAAGTTGGATGTTGGAGATTGGAGATTGGAGATTGGAAGTCGAAAGTTTCCTCCCCTTCAACG
>Ga0209121_10003552_pt1 | contig 15074 bp, 10 predicted proteins | sample Cruoilmetagenom3_FD_187292 | JGI IMG/M metagenome (GOLD analysis project Ga0209121, IMG submission 187292) | Oil polluted marine microbial communities from Coal Oil Point, Santa Barbara, California, USA - Sample 3 (SPAdes) (version 2) | ecosystem: Environmental > Aquatic > Marine > Oil seeps ...
TTGAGATTTGGTAGAATCTCCTGCTCGGCGAACTTGCGCGCCATATCACGGAACATTATCTGCTCTTCACTGAATTCAAAATTCATTCTTTATACCTCCTCGATTTTTTATTTCACGCTGAACTCCCTTTTCCCTGGAGTTCTAACTTCACCTTCTCGAGAAACCCGAGAGGTAAGTTTACAAATTCCGCCCGTTTGTTGTCAAAAGCCATAGCTCTCTCCGCCTGACAGATATGAGGCAACTAGAGGGGAATGTTCCCGTGTTTCCTCTGCGGAAGAGGACCTAGATCCTTGCTTTTTAGAAGCCCGAGCGTGTTAACCAGGTATCGCCTGGTATCCCGCGGCTCAATGCATTCAGAAATCCAAGTGCAATCCGACGTACGGCTTAGCGCGTTAGCATACAGGTCGCGATATTCCTTGGTTTTCTGTGCCTCAAATTCCTCTGGGTTTTCAGCACTGGCGATCTCCTTACGGTAAATCAACTTAACCGCCTGTGCGGCTCCCATAGGGCCAATCTCAGCGGTGGGCCACGCATAGACAAAATCAGTGCCGAACCCTGGCATTATCCCCATGCCTATCGTAGCTCCGCCGTAGATTTTGCGCATCAGGATAGCTACCCGGGGCACAGTCGCTTCAGATAGAGCATAAAGCACCTTAGCGCCATGGCGAATGATGCCACCATACTCCTCATCCTTCCCGGGGAGATAACCTGGTGAGTCTACTAACAAGACCAGCGGGATATTAAAGGCATCACAAAACCTGATGAAGCGAGCCTGCTTGTCAGAGCTATTTATGCTCATGCTGCCAGCGAGAACTGCAGGATTATTGCCAACAAAGCCAACAACATTTCCGTCGAGCCGGCCAAAACCAACAACTATTTCCCTGGCAAATTCTCGCTTTACTTCAAGAAACTCACCGTTATCCACTATCTCTTTAATGACGCGGTGCATATCATACGGCCTGGTGGTCTTGGTAGGCACTATTCCCTCCAGGGTATCAACATACCTTCCCGGGTCATCGCCCGTGTTTACGTAGGGTGGCTTCTCTTTCCAGTTCGAAGGCAGGTACCTCAACAACGCCTTTATTCCCTGCATACACTCTTGCTCGGTCTTCATTCTAAAGTCAGCACATCCGCTAATCGCAGCGTGAACCTTGCTCCCTGCCAGGTCTTCCAGACTGATGTCCTCACTCAATACTGACTTGATAACTCTGGGCCCGGTAATACACATGTGGCTGATTCCATCTACCATGAATATGAAGTCGGTTAACGCAGGGGAATACACTGAGCCTCCAGTGCAGCTCCCCATGACTCCCGATATCTGGGGTATTACCCCTGAGCACCTGGTACTGATATTAAACACCACCCCGGCGTGCTTCTCATCGTCCACACGATATGGATCATCCATGCCAGCTATCTCAGGCCTTATCACCCTGGCCCCGGGAGAATCATGCAAACAGATGATAGGAACCCCCATGGTCAAAGCGAGTTCATGGATCTTGTAAAGTTTCCTCCCGTGCTTGTATCCTTGAGAACCACCAAACACGGTGGTGTCATGAGCAAAAATGCAGACCTGCCGTCCCTCAATGGTTCCCCACCCGATTGATATCCCGTCTCCAGGCGCGCCAACGCTGTGGCCTACCAGCATACCCCATTCGCGGAAACTACCAGGGTCAAGAAGCAGATCTATGCGTTCCCTTGCAGTAAGTTTGCCTTTTGCATGCTCCTTATCTATCTTGTCCTGCCCACCCCCCAAGAGCGCCTTTTCCTTGACTTCACGAAGCTCTTTGACGAAGTCCTCCATTGTCTTTTCTGTCTCTGCCATCTTTAGCCTCCCTCCTGTTTTACATTTTTATATTAAGATAAGCTGTACCCCTCTTTCCCAAGATACTCTCTTATTTCCTCGCACGTTCAAGCTGCACCCATAGAAAGACAAAACCTTTCTCCCATCTCCATGACTATTCACCAAGCAGCAAAAATACTTTCCCTCCACTCTGACTACAACACGTCACTTCCACCCACTATACCTCGCTCGAGACAAACAGGCAGAGACACGCCCTGAGGTCTGCGCCTCTCTGCCGTTTGTCAACTTTACCTGTTGTTTATAAAGCCCTATGCTTCAGCAGGTTTCAGGTATTTCGCCTTGGTTAACGCAGTCAAGCCCCAGTAGATACCGAAGGCTATAATTGCACCGGGTATAATAGGTCCAAAGAAGAAGATCCCTGCTTTCCAAAGGGGAATACTTATGGCACAAGTTACCACAAAAGTTATGATGGCAAGAGGATTCACGGCTATTATCTTCTTGAAGTCGATTTCAGTATAATTGTACCCACTTCGTTTCCTGTACAGGTAATCGGCAAGGCAGATTTGGGCGACGACCATCAAGAAGAGACCACACCACCCGGACCATTCAACCATTATGCCAAACAAGCCTCCAGCCAGCAACCCCAGACTACAAGCCGTGGTGACTATAACCCATACCCAGCGAGGGGATGACTTCCCTGTGATGGCATTGTATATGTTTGACATAGCTATTGATGGCAGGTAGATGTTGGTAAACTGGATATGTGACTGGAACATGAATACCATAATAGCACCAAACGTCCCCATGGCTACCACAAACGGCACCGAAGTCTCGAAGGCCATTTGCCCTGCCATGTCAGCGCCCACTATCGGGGTAAGCACTATTATCAAGGGAACCACAGTCAAGGCTCCTAGTATGGGGAATACTATCTGGCACAAACCACTCTGCACGGGCCCCATCCAGGTAGCTCCCTTCAATGACTTGGCAAATCTCCCGTAGTTTGAGATGGAGCAAATCCCCACCAAGGCACCTGCCATAAGAGCAAAGTTCATAGCACCACCTAAGCCACCTGCTTCAGGAGGTAGCATGGGCTGAGAACATGCTGCTATAACTCCGGAGAGGCTAACTTCAGGCATGCTGAAAAAGTGTATCAGCATGTATATATAGGCACCTATTCCCAGGGGGACGGCACCGTAGTTCCACCAGGCTATCATCTTGTGACCAAACAGTGTCATCAAGACAAAAAAGACAGATAGGGCAAGGTATAAACCCCACCTACTTAAGTCTGGCCATAGCCACAGCCATGCGGCCGCAATCCAGTAAATTTCCATCACGTAGAAAGACCACAAGAGCAGGGTGCTTGCAGCTGATGGTAGAATAGAGCCCTTGTGTCCCCAGCCAAAGAGGCGGCTCGTCACCTCAAAGGAGTATCCTATCCTCCAGTGAACCCTCACCCAGAAAGTGGACATGGCAGTTATTATGGCAAAAGACACCACCCAGCATATTATGGCACCCTTCAGTCCCGCGAGAGCTATGCCTACACTTCCAATAGCCAGATAATACAGGCACATCGGTATCGAGAGGTGTGAGAACTGTGCTTCAAGGGTACTTCGAAAACGTGCAGGTACGGGCTTTATGGCATAATCCTCCATCAGCTCACCCATTGTGCCGGCACGGATTCCCTCTGTTTCTTTTTCACTCATGTTTTTCCCTCCTTCTTCACAATCAAATATGACCTTTTCCCTTTTGCTCTACTTCTAAATATGACCTTTTCCTTTCTACTCACTCTTTTTGGTTGTCACCCCCTTTCCGAGACGCGTCTCAGCTGAAACTATTTTTATACTGCCCCCCAGCGGTCTACCTTTTTGCCTGTCTTCTCCATGTATTGCTTGCGGTATTTCTCTTTTAGCTCCCTCTTCAACACCTTGTAGCCACCGGCCATTAGGGGCACCTCCGAGATAGCAACAAAATCCACAGAGCGAGGTTTCTTATAGGAAGAGAGCCTTTCTTTACAGTAGTCAACGATCTCTTTTTCAGTCAGCTTCCCCTTATATTCGTCTTTGGGAACGACGACAGCCTTCACGCTCTCTCCCCAGTCTGGATCGGGAACGCCGATAACGCTGACCAGAAAAACACCGGGATGGCTCGATATCACGTCCTCAATTTCGCGGGGATAAATATTTTCCCCGCCACTGATAATCATGTCCTTCTTCCTGTCCACTATATGCAGGTATCCATCTTCATCGACCAGAGCCAGGTCCCCTGAGTGCCACCAGCCTCCAGCAAAGTCCGGCGCATCGGGCATGTTCCAATATCCCTTTGCCACTGCATCACCCTGGATCAGCACTTCTCCAATTTCACCGGGCCCAACCTCATTGCCGTCATCATCTACCGCCTTCACTTCATACCCCAGGCACGCTTTACCTATAGAGGTCAACCTGGAAGATATTGGTCCCTCCAGAGCCCGCTCCTCAGGCTGAAGATAAGTTCCCAGCAAACACGTTTCAGTCGTTCCAAAGAGCTCTACATATACATCTCCTAACACGCCGCTGGCTTCTTTCAGTAACTCAGCGGAGATAGGAGCAGCCGAGCTAATAACGCTCTTCAAGCTGGAGTAATCATATTTCCTGGCAGCAGGGTCCCTCACCAATCTAGCTGTCATGGTAGGTGCAAACATGGTGCAGTTTATCTTCTCATCCTGGATTATCTGCAAGACCTTTTCGGGGTTGAAATCACTGAACACCAGCGTCATGCCCCGGAACACGCACAGATTCGTCAATCCCAGGCCACCTGAAGTAGCAGATGGGATCGAAATGAGGAATTTATAATGAGGCAAAGCGCGTAGCTCAGCGGACCAGCTATAGGAAGAACAGCTCAAGTTCCTGTGTGTAAGCATTGTTCCCTTGGGCAATCCAGTAGTTCCGCTCGTGTACTGCAATACGGCCAGGTCTTCATCTTCCAAGTCTATCTCAGGCTCTGCCGGAGGGCCTTCCTCGGTCATCTTCGCCCAATCATAGGGAAGGTTATGACCCTCACCCAGACCGATGTAATACTCTATCCCAGGTATTTCCTGGCGCACATCTTGCACGTCTTTCTGATAGATATCCGCATCTACTATCAGTGCTCTGGCTCCACTATCATTGACGACGTGGATAAACTCCCTGCTCTTGCCCCCGAAGGTGGCGTTCACGGGAACGAGTACTAAACCAGCCTTGATAATGCCAAGCTGAGAGAGATAGAAACCCATTCTCGTAGCGCTCAGCAGAGCTACCCTGTCACCCTTCTTCAGCCCTAAGGAAAGCAAACTATTAGCCAGGCGATTTACCCTTTCAGCAACTTCCTTATAGGTGTATCTGGTGTCGACGGAGCAGTACTTCCCAAATTTGTCGATGACGGCTACCTTATCAGGGTAAACCTTTGCTGTTCTTCTTAAACCATTACCTATGATCATTGGCTCCCTCCTTGGTATTTAGTAAATCCTGTGCTCTAAAAAGGGAATTCTCTTCTCCTCAAAACCCCAGCGCATTTATCCCAACACTCGGTGGGGCAGGCCTCCAGACAAAGCTCAAACGGTTTTTCTGATGTCACCTCTTCCGCAATCCTGGTTATAAGAGCTCTTACCGTAATCTCTTCTCCGTGCTTCAGTTTTAACCTCTCTGCTGCCCTTGTGTCCCAATTGGCCCAGTCAATCGTGGATATGCATTTCCCCTCCACCCAGCGTGCACAGGGGTAAAGACAGGCATCATCGGGTTCGCCAATTAGTACTCTTATTTTTCGATCTGGGTCAGAGCGCACCTTCTTGTAAAGCTCTAACCAAGCTCCTATCCAATCCTCGGGATAGCCCTTTTTAAGAAACATTTCTTCAGAGAGAGCTATATAGAAGTCTGGTTTGGGTATGGTTAAACACATAAGATGGTGAGCTCTAAGTGGCAGGATTTTCATTCTTTCTCATTTCATTGTCATTCTTCTCTCAACCCAAGATAGCTACTGCTCTCGTTGGTGATGACTCCACCCCCAGCCTTAAGGGCAGGAAACATATCCTGAATTGTTTGCCCAGGACCTGCTCCAGATTACACAAGCTTTCGATAATTAAGCTACCGTTAGCAAAGATAATTCGGTGGACATCCACACTGCCGATTGAGGCGGTGTCGTTGCCTACCCCCTTGAGTTTTTGCTCAGACACCCACTCTGCCTCCTTGAGACTCAGGTCCAGACCCTTATGTGAATACTCAGCTTCCGGCCAGAGCTTATCGTAACCCGTGTAAATCAAGAGTATCTCTTTATCCACTACTACCTTGCCGATGTCTTCCCTCCTGATGCACTGAGCCTCACCCACAAAAGCACTCAAGGGAAAACTATCCAACATGCTTCCGCCTTCAACAGCGTGAGCTGCACATTCAACATGCGTTGCCCCATGACAGCTCATGTCAATGCTGCTCACTGTCCATCCTGGCTCAAGGTGTCGGGTGCGGACTTTGGTGCCTATATCGCCGGGGTAAAAGGGCATTCCCTCCGAAATGGGCAAAGATAAATCAATGATCTCCATCCTTTACTCCCTCCTAAACTATAATCTATTTAGCAATTTTGCTTAATTTCACTGCACAGACTTTAAACTCAGGTATCTTAGCCACGGGGTCAAGCGCGGGGTTGGTAAGAACGTTAGTAGCAGGCTCGGCAAAGTGGAACGTCATGAAAACCACACCCTGAGGAGACCTATCCGTTACCCTGGCCTTTACATTGACCTTACCTCTCCTTGACGAGACCTCAACTATCTCTCCTTTTCCTATTCCCAAAGCCCGAGCGTCTTCAGGACTTATTTCCAGAAGCTCTTCACTTCGAAGCTGATTCAGACCTGCCACTCTCCGGGTCATAGTCCCGGTTTGAAAATGGAAAGGCCCTCGTCCTGTGGTAAGGAGGAAGGGATATTCCTCATCAGGTAACTCCACCGAAGGTCTGCAGTCCACAACATGGAATTTCCCCTTTCCCCGGCTAAATTGATCCCTGTGCAGGTAAGAAGTCCCCGGGTGGCTGGCATCAGGGCAAGGCCACTGGAGGCCAGCTTTATCCAGTCTTTCATAGCTTATTCCACCATAGATAGGAACGAGCCTCGAGACTTCATCCATTATTTCCGACGGGCTGCTATAGGAAAATCCCTCCCCCCCCATCCTCTTAGCTATCTCACAGATAATTTCCCCATCCGGACGGGATTCACCTGCAGGGTCCAGTACCCTTCTCACCCTCTGAACTCTTCTTTCAGTATTGGTGAATGTTCCCTCTTTCTCCAGGGCACTCGCTGCTGGCAGAACTACATGAGCCAGACGTGCCGTCTCCGAAGGGAAAATGTCTTGAACTACCAGGAAATCCAGCTTCTCAAGCGCTTTGACCACGCGGGTACCATCGGGTTCACTGAGGTATGGATTTTCACCTATGATGTACAGGGCCTTCACCTTTCCCTCAAGGATGGCATCAAACATCTCCACTACCGTCAGCCCCTCTTGAGCAGGCAGACTTCTGCCCCAGGCATCCTCAAATTTCTTCCTGGTAGAAGCATCCTGTGCAGCCTGGTAGCCAGGGAAAAATTCCGGCAGGGCTCCCATGTCACAGGCCCCCTGAACGTTATTCTGCCCTCTGAGGGGGTTGATGCCAGTTGAAGGACGACCGACATTCCCTGTCAACATGGCGAGATTTGCCAGTGAGAGGATGTTATCTGTCCCATGAGAGTGCTGAGTTATGCCCATGGAATAGATGATTGACGAGGGGCTGTTTTCTGCATAAAGCAGGGCGGCTTCTCTTATCGATGATGCCTCTAAGCCTGCTTTTGAGGCAGCTTCCTCCAACAAGAAAGTGTGGAGTGAGTTCTCGAATTCCTCAAATCCCTCGCAGCGTTCCTTGATAAAGTCCACATCGAGCAACTTCTCTTTGATTATCACCTGGCACATGCCGAGCACAAGAGAAACATCGCTACCCGGTTTATGTCTTAACCAGATATCGGCAAGACTACAGAGATCTATCCACCTTGGATTGGCTACGATGAGCTTGGCCCCTCTCCTCTTCGCCTCTTTTATCTTGAGCGCTATGACAGGGTGCTCTTCCGTGGTATTCGAGCCTATAACAAGAATGCACCCAGCATCTCTTATCTCCTCAATGGAATTCGTCATGGCCCCACTTCCAAAGGCAGCGCCAAGTGCAGCGACAGTAGAGGCGTGACATAAGCGAGCACAGTGGTCTATGTTATTGGTTTCCATCACCAATCGGCCAAATTTCTGAGCGAGGTAGTTCTCCTCGTTGGTACACTTGGCAGAGGAGATAAGGGCAAAGTTATTGCCCTTATACTGTGGCAGCTTCTCAGCCACGAGAGCCAGCGCTTCCTCCCAGCTAGCGGGGACAAGCTCTCCGCCCTTCCTGACCAGCGGAGCCTTCAATCTATCCTGGCTTTCCGCAAAACTCAGGCTGAATCTCCCCTTGACACAGAGTTGACCATCATTGGGAGTATTCGTATTCTCTCCTCTGACCCGGACAATGTGCTTTTTCAGCACCCCAACTTCCATCTGACAACCAACTCCACAGAAGGGGCAAGTGGTCGTGATGACTTGTTCCGCTCTCTTCCATTTTTCAGACTTGGCGTAGAGGGCACTGCAGGGACAGGCATCCACACAAGCGCCGCAAAACTCACACACCGATTCGTCAAAGGTGGGAGCCTTAGTCCCAACTACAACTTTGCCATCGCGAAAGACGAATCCCAGAGCATCAACCCCTCGTACTTCCCGGCAGATTCTTACACACCTGAGGCATCCAATGCACAAGTTATAGTCACGTACGAAGAAGGGCTGATCCTTCACGATGGGCAAATTTGCCGGGGTATAAGGGACCGTTACATTCATTATCCCTATATGTGCAGCTGCATCGTATAACTCACAATCGCGATACTTGGGACAATATACACACCTATTGGGTACGCGTGCACTACGCACGCACAGGCTAAAGGGAGGACAACCCACCGCCCGGTCACAGGTAAGACATATGCTGGGGTGAGCCGTGGCAGTCAAGAGATGTAGCAAATTCTCGCGCCGTTTCTTTTGCACCCTATCTGTGTCCGTCCAGACCACCATGCCATCAGCAACCTTCGTAGTACAGGACGTGAGCAAATCAGCCTCACCTTCAACCTCTACCAGGCATAGCTGGCATCCCTGGACTTCCCCTCCCACGCCATCATTCTCAATCACTTCACCGGCGCGGTAGATGGACTCATCGGGTTCGACTTCCCCTACAGGCTGCAACCCGGGCCAAAAACACAGTGCAGGAATATAAATCGCTGCTTCCCTTGCAGCTTGCAACACCGTTATCCCCTCCTCCACCCACACCTCCTGGCCATTAATGCTTACCCTGACTGTATCCACTATTTTCTGCCCCGTGGTCATGCCCTCCAACTCATTTCCTATTCCTCTTGTTCCTCTTGAAAGCTAACTCCCATCACGGGATGCGGTTGTTCAATTATGCTGATAGCACCTGCGGGGCAGATTGCCTGACATAACCCACACCCGGTGCAGTAGCGCGAGTCAATAACAATTCTCAGAGGATTTTCCTCCAGTGTTCTTGCTCCACAAATGCTTGTGGCACATCGACCACACCTTATGCATACTCTGTCATCTACCGTTGCTACGAAATCTTCTACTCTCCAGTTTATTTCCTCAATCGGCTTGAAGTACTGAATGCCCAGGCCTATGAAGTCTTCAACGCTCTTGTAGCCCATCTTGGGCATGTACTTGTTCTCCAGGAAGTCGATGGTATCCGCAAAGATGTCAATACCTCTCCAGAAAAGGCCTGAAGAGAATTCGCAGATTTTGGCGCCCAGCATCATGGACTCCACTACGTGTTCGGGTTCCGTCAGCCCACCAATGGCAGTAAGTTCTATTCCCGGGACAAACATGGAAAGTGTTGCCAGGTTCCTGTAGCACAAGAACCTGTCCATCGGCCCGAGGGCGGCGCACAAGAAGTTATCATCTATGCCCACCCACTTTGCCTTGCCTCCGTTATAGATATCGGGGGGACAACAGGTTATCGGTGCATTTATGCCCGAGATGAACTGGGCTCCAGCTGCCTTAATCGTCTCAGCCAACCCGACCAGCCTGGGGAAGCCCGTTTCAGGAGTCAGCTTCACCCCCACCGGTATTTTTACTCCCTTCACCACTGCTTCAACTACGGGGCCTAAAAGGGCAGGAGAATCACCCAGAAGCGCACCAGCTGCCTGGCTCAGCTCTCCTTTGGCATAGCCTGCCACTGCTTCAGCAGTTGAGGCTGGCAGAGGGCAAGAGACATTCAACTCTATGATGTCTGCCCCTGCGTCCTCAAACTTCTTGCAATGTTCCACCCAGCCTCCCGCATCAGCACCGGGACCAATCAAGTTGGCAATAACGGGAACATCCGCTGGCAAGGTCTTTTTCAAAAGCTCAACCAGCTTTAATCCATCGTTAAGGCGGCACATAATGTTCTCCGCATCACAGCCCACAAGCAAGCCTTGCATGCAAAATGGCTCTGGCGAACGCACAGGCATGAACTTGTATGCCGGGGGCTTATCCTTGGGATGTTCGGGCTCGGGATTGATAAAAGGAGTGTGGACATATGCCGCTCCCGCATCCACATACCCCTTCAAGTGGTCGGCAAGCCTCTCTGCATCGTGCTCCGGACTTACCAGCGCATGGGCAGCCACCCCCAGAGGGGTCCTCAATTTCTTGCCCACAAACGTAACTGACAAATCAGCCATCTCTATTCACCTCCAAATTTCCTTGTTTTTGTTTTTTCTCTCTGTTTTACCCGGTTATTTCAGATATTGTCTTCCTTCTTTATCACCCGTCCACTTTACCTGCCCTCCTCACAAATTATTTCAAGCATCGTCCAATTCAGAGAACCACAACCAATTCTTCCCTGCCCGGCAAAGCTAAGCTTTGGCTTTTGCCTTCATTTCCTTCCGCAGGGCATCGGTTGCCTTCTCATCCACCACAAAGGTCACCGGGTCTATTATTACGCCATAGTCATTGCGGGTACTTTCCACCGACACCAGCTCGTCCCTGACGTCCCTCTTTACGGCCTCTATATCCCGGTCCAGCGGGTCGCCCACGCCACAGCCACCTTGATCCTCATCAAACACCCTGTCACCACTATGTAGCTGGTAGAGCGATATGCGACGCGTATCTTCATCGCTCTCCCAGTGTCCATCCTTCATTAAGAGCCTCTTGGAATTTTTACCCGGTATTTTGCCACCGACGATAGCAGGCTTGACCTCATATTCATAGGGGTCAGCGCAATAGGCAAGGTTAATAGGTTCAGGGTCAGAGTCGGCTACCCACTGGTCATATACTCCACAGCCACCTCGCCACCTGCCCGGAGCACCAGAATCGGGAGCCAGTTCCCATCTTTCCCACACTATCGGATAGACGCTCTCAGCCACCTCGATTTCTGGATACCATAGGGTTCCACTACAAATCTGGGGCGCTCCGGTATGCCAACCATCCGTTCCCCATATAGCTCCAGACCCACTACACGTACCATTAAAATCCGGACCACCATAGCCCCTGCCTCTCCGGGGATCCATGCCGCTGAACGTCCAGTAAGGTATATGTCCCCAGCCCGCCGGGGTTTCCCTGGGCAATCCCTGAGCCAGGCAGGTTTCGATAACGTCAATTACCTGCGCAGCAGTGAAGTTGGTGTCATTTCCTTCAGTTGCTGGCTTAGCTGCATGAAGTATCGTTCCCTCCTTGGTGAGGATTGTAAGCATTCTGAAGCAACCACTGTTGCGATACTCACGATTCATCTCTTTACCTAGAGATACCAGCAAGGTTAGATAGGCGCTGCTGTAGGTATTGGCCAGCGTGCTGTTGACGTATTCTTTTACCTGGGGGCCACACTGAGTGAAATCCAGCGTCATATCGCTCCCCTTAACAGTCATATCACACCGCACTATAGAAGCGTCGTTGTATCGCCCTGGTGAAAGAGGCTTAACCTCTCCATGATAAGTTCCATCGGGAATCCTGGCTATCTGTTCGCGCATCATAGCTTCGGAATAGTTGAAGACGTCATCAATATAGGTCTCCACCACTTCCTTGCCCCACATATCCACCAAGCCTACCAAACGCTTGCTGCCTACCACAGTTGCTGCTACCATACAGTGCAAATCACTGCGCTGCATTTCTTCCAGGCGAATGTTCGTTAGAATCAAATCCCAAACGTCACTCCTTTCCACCCCTCTCTCTACGATCCTCATTGGAGGAATTCTCAACCCTTCACCCCAGATATCTATGGCATTGGGGTTGTAACCACCAGGAACACCTCCCCCAGTATCAGCCTGATGTGCCTTTACTGCAATGGTGAACATGTGCTCCCCTTGGTAAAAAACGGGAACCACGATACACCAGTCAGCCAGCTGGTTTCCTCCTGCAAGAGTATAGGGATCGTTGCAGAGAAAGATATCCCCTTCATGAATGTCACCCTTGTAATACTCCATTACCGCCCTGATAGCAAAAGGAGTGGCGCCGACGAGAACGGGAATATATTCCGCAAGGGTAATTAGGTCACCATTTGGTTTGTTGATCGTTACCACATAATCGTGAGCAGAGAAAAACACAGGGGCTCTGGCAGTCCTTTCTATGTTGATGCCCATCTCCTGAGCTGCAGTATAAAAGCTAGAAGCCAGAACTTCGAAATCTGCAGGAGATGTCTTCAGCTTTAATTCTTTCTTCTCGTTTGTCATCTTTCTTCCCTCCTATATCTTTTCCGGCAGTTCCACCAGGAAATCCCCAAAGGAAGTCACTTCGGCTCTTGCGCCAGTCGGGATAACGGTGGTGGTAGTTTTCTGTTCCAGGATAGCCGGGCCCTCCACGATGTTACCGACTTCCAGAGCGTTACCATCGTAGATAGGCGTTGGAATAAAACCACCATCATCCTCAGAATAGACGTCCCTCGTCGTCTTGATGTACTTACTTGCATCCGTTGAGACGAAAGGCATTTCCACTCGTCTCGGCGTCGTCACCCTGCCAAAGGCTGCCAGCCTCAGGTTTACCATCTCCGTGTCGGTTACATCCCTGTAGGCGTATAGCTCTTCATGTCTCCTGTGGAATTTCTCAACTATTACAGGTATTCCTTCTTTGCTCAATTCCTCCTCTTCGATAGGTATCTCGATCTCATGATACTGAGACTCATATCTCATGTCAGCGCTTATCACGAAATACCGCGAACCCTCCGGGATGTCTTCACCCTCCAGCACGCTATTGCCCTTCTCTTTCATATCTTCATACGCAGCACGCAGCCAAGCAGGGTCTAACAGGCTGGTCCTGGAAATTGTGGAGGTTACGAAGTCATGTCTGAGGTCAGCAATGAGACCTCCAACAGCGCAGAAAATGGAGGACATCTTGGGTATTACGAGCTTCGTGATGTGTAGTTCCCTGGCCAGGCTTGCAGCGTGCACCGGTCCTGCACCCCCGGCGACAACAAGAGTATACTTCCGGGGGTCCTCTCCTCGCCGCACTGAGACTGTGGACATCCCATCGACCATTGCATGGTCAGAGATCACCTTTATTGCCCTGGCCGCTTCTATCGTGCTCATACCCAGAGGGTCAGCAATTTTCTCCTTGATAGCCTTCTCTGCCAGATCACGGTGAAGCTTTATTTCTCCTCCGATGAAGTAATCGGGGTTCAGATAGCCCAGGACTACGTCAGCATCGGTGATAGTGGGTTCCGAGGAGCCCTTGCCATAACAGGCCGGTCCAGGATCAGCCCCAGCTGACCGAGGGCCTACGTGCAATGCTCCAAACTGATCGATCCAGGCTATGCTTCCTCCACCAGCTCCGATGGTGTGAACGTCTATTTGAGGTAGCTTCAGGTGGTACACTCCTCCCACGGCACTCTGTAAAGACATCATTGGCTGTCCCGCCTTAACCAGCGAAACGTCAAAGCTGGTCCCCCCCATATCGATGGTTATGAGGTTCTCGATTCCCAACGGCCTGGTAAAGAAGATCCCCGCCCTTGGGCCACCCGCAGGTCCGGAAAGCAAAGTCCTCACTGCCTGCTGGCACGCCATATCCGGTGACATAACGCCTGCATTGGATTGCGTAATGAGCATCGTCCCCTCAAAGCCAGTACTATCCATTTCCTCAACCAGGTGCTTCATATATTTCGATAGTGCTGGCCCTACATAAGCATTGAGCACCGTAGTACTCATACGCCAGTACTCACGAACCTCGGGCTGAACCTCAGTCGAGGCAGTGACATATATATCCGGAAGCTCTTCCCTGACGATCTCCGCTGCTCTGTTCTCGTGGCCTGGATATCTGAACGACCACAGAAAACACACTGCTACCGCTTCGACCCCCTGCTCTTTGAAGTACTTGCATGCCTTTCTAACCTCGTCCTCATTTAATGGAGCAACTTCTTCTCCATCCCACTTATATCGCTCCTCAATTGGCACCCTCAGATACCTTGGAGCCAGAGCGGGTGGTTGAGCAACTCTGTAATCATAGACGTCCTCCCTTGTTCCGAAGCGAATCTCCAACTCATCCCTGAAACCCTTGGTACATAGTAAACCAACCTTCGCTCCTGTCCAGGTGAGGACGGTGTTGGTGCTAACCGTGGTACCATGGCTGAGGCGCTCCAGGTCGGGCATAAACTCCTCCAAGCTTTTCCCGTATTCCTTCGCCAGCTTGACAAGCCCTTCCATCACAGCCACCCCAGGATCCTTTGGCGTCGAAGGAGTCTTGACGACCTTAGATGCGCCCCCCTGGTCAATACTGATGAGATCAGTAAACGTTCCTCCAATATCTATACCTACTACGTACTTCACATTAAACTCCTCTCTTCTTTATTTAGTCTCACCTACCCAGCTCTATACAGGCTCCCCACATAACCACTCCTTCATTACTTTACACTCATAGATCCTCCCTCCCTTCAAAATATTTCCCCCTGTAGCTCACCCCTCACACGAAACAAAAAACAGATGCCCACAGAGAGAACCCGTGGCACTTCACCTTACTCGACACCCCTCATGGTAATAGATTACGTAACAAATAATATAAGCAGTAATGTATGTTGTCAATACTTTTTGTGGCCTTTTGTTAAAAATTTTTCAAAAGTGAACACTTAATGCTTGAAAAGTGAACCGTTAACGGCTGAAAAGTGAACTCCCTGATGATACATTCCCCATAAAAAGGAGGGATGTATGGAACAGATACACAAGCGGTTCACTGCCGAACAAGTAGCAGCTCTACTGAAAGGATACTGCCAGGGG
>Ga0209121_10003553_pt1 | contig 15073 bp, 14 predicted proteins | sample Cruoilmetagenom3_FD_187292 | JGI IMG/M metagenome (GOLD analysis project Ga0209121, IMG submission 187292) | Oil polluted marine microbial communities from Coal Oil Point, Santa Barbara, California, USA - Sample 3 (SPAdes) (version 2) | ecosystem: Environmental > Aquatic > Marine > Oil seeps ...
TGGCGGAGGAGGTGGGATTCGAACCCACGGTAGACTTTCACCTACGTCGGTTTTCAAGACCGGTGCATTCGACCACTCTGCCACTCCTCCGACGAGGCCCTACCTAGTGGGCAAAAACCGATTCTGAAAGTACCTATTTTTTGGGGAATTCCGCCGAATATACGCCAGCAGACTTTTCTTGGCGTATTTCTGTGGTTAGGGTGCCCCTGTGGGGCGTCCCGCGATAAAAGAAAGCAGTAAATCCGGGCAAACCGGGGTAACACGTCTTAGGCGTGCAATTGGGCAAGGGGCAAGGAATGACATTTCTTCGGACAGGGGCTGAATTTGGATGGCTCAGAATAGCGAGCCTTTCGGTAGGAATTTTGGCGCTGGCTGGCTGTGAAGAGGGGCAGCAACTCGACTTTTTCAAGCCCAAACCCAAGGCAGACGCGTCTGCCACGGCACCTGCATCGTCCAAATCCACCCGGCTGGTTGAACGTGATATCGAAGCGCCCGATGTGTTTCAGGTCACGGACAGTGGCCTGTGGGACGGACGCCCCTCGTTGGGTGGGGTCTGGGTCGCGCATCCTGATGTCGCCGAGCCCGAGCGCGTGATCATCCGCAACTCGGCCAATTCCAATTTTGTCATCGGGGCGCTGTTCCGGCGCGAGCGGGAAAACCCCGGGCCTGTCTTGCAGGTGTCTTCCGATGCGGCTGCCGCGCTGGGCATGTTGGCCGGTGCCCCTGCACAGCTGAACGTGACCGCATTGCGCCGTGAGGCCGCCCCCGATCCGGTTGAGGCCGACATTGCCATGACCCAAGATTTGGGCGCGCCCGATGAGGTGCAGGCCACATCGTTGGATCCGGTTGCCGGCGCTGCCGCTGCGATTGATCAGGCCGAGGCAACAAACGTTGCCAAAGCCCCCACACCGACGCCAGCCCCCAAGCCCAAGCCAAAATCATCCTCCCTGACCAAGCCATTTGTCCAGATTGGCATCTTCTCGGTTGAAGGCAACGCCAACAACACCGCCACCGCCATGCGTCAGGCCGGTATGGTGCCTACGGTCAAGAAACAAAGTGCCTCGGGCAAGACCTTTTGGCGCGTCATTGTCGGGCCTGCGTCCAACAAAGCAGAACGCACAGCGTTGTTGAAGAAAATCAAGGGCATCGGCTTTGATGATGCCTATCCTGTGACCAACTGATGTTGAGATAACATGACCAGAATGCTGCCCTTATTGCCCCTTCTGCTGGCCCTGATTGGTTTGGCAGGGGGCGCAACTGCCTTTGAAACGCGCGCCAAAGCGGCCTATGTGCTGGACGTGACCACAGGTACCGTGCTGATGCACAAGAACGCTGACACGCCTTTGCCGCCGGCGTCGATGTCCAAACTGATGACGCTTTTTGTTGCGTTTGAGGCGATCCGGGATGGCCGCCTGACCCTGGAAGAAAAGCTGCCAGTGTCCAAGCACGCCATGAACTATGGCGGGTCAACCATGTTTCTGGACACAACAGATCGGGTGCGGGTTGAGGACTTGATTAAGGGGATCATTGTGCTGTCGGGCAATGATGCCTGCGCCGTGATCGCCGAAGCCCTCAGCCCCAATGGCACAGAAGCCGGCTTTGCCCGTTATATGACCCAGCGCGCACAGCAATTGGGCATGACCAATTCAACCTTTGCCAACTCCAACGGCTGGCCTGCGGCCAATCACAAGATGTCGATGCGTGATCTGGCATTGCTGGCCAGGTTGCTGATCACTGAATTCCCTGAATTTTACCCGCTGTTTTCTGAAACCGAGTTCAAGTTTGATGGCCGCGCGCCGCAGAATACGCAGAACCGCAATCCGTTGCTGAAGCTGGGTATTGGTGCGGATGGCCTGAAAACCGGCCACACCCAGGCGGCAGGCTATGGGTTGGTTGGCTCGGCCTTGCAAGGCAACCGGCGCGTGATCTTTGTGATCTCGGGGCTGGATAACGCCCAGGCCCGCGGCCAAGAGGCCGAGGCCATCGTCAATTGGGCCTTTCGCCAATTCTCCCAGAAAGAACTGGTGAAAACCGGCACCGAGGTGGCCCGCGCGGATGTCTGGATGGGGGATGCCGAAAATGTTGGCCTGACCACAGCCGAAGATGTCAGCGCATTGATCCCGGTTTTGGCCGGCAAGGGCGTCAAGGCTGAGGTGATTTTCACCGGACCACTGAGTGCGCCCGTCCAAAAGGGCGATACGGTGGGTGAAATGGTATTCTCACCCGAAGGTTTGCCACAAATCCGTGTGCCATTGATTGCCATGCAAAGCGTGGCCAAAGGTGGCTTCCTGCCGAGATTGAAAACAGTGTCGGGCCTGCTTTTGACACGGCTGCAACAGGGGCCTGAGGGCGCGCTTTGAGAGCTTCCGGACTGTTCATCAGCTTTGAAGGTATTGATGGCTCGGGCAAATCCACCCAGGCGCGCCTGCTGGCGGATCACCTGACAAAGCAAGGGCATGATGTGGTCCTGACGCGCGAGCCGGGTGGCTCTGTCGGGGCCGAAGAAATCCGCTCTTTGGTGCTGGAAGGCGAGCCGGACCGCTGGTCTGCGGAAACTGAGCTGTTGCTGTTCACCGCCGCCCGGCGTGATCATCTGGAACGCACGATAGACCCTGCGGTGAGTGCGGGCAAAGTGGTGATCTGTGATCGCTTTGCCGATAGCACGCGCATGTATCAGGGCCTGCGCAGCGGCGACATGCGTGCGCGGGTTGATGCGCTGCACGATCTGATGATTGGCCGCGAACCAGACCTGACCATCCTGATCGACATGGACCCGGATTTGGGCCTTGGTCGCGCGCTTGCGCGTGGCACATCCGAAGAACGCTTCGAAGCCTTCGGTGCCCAGTTACAGGCAAAAATGCGTGCGGGTTTTCTGGCTCTGGCCGATGAGTTCCCCAATCGGATCAAGGTTATCAACGGCAACCGTCCGATCGAAGAGGTGGCCGTTGACGTGACACGCATTGCGCAGGATCACCTGAAATGAGCGATGACACCCCCGAACCAGACCGCATTGAGGGCGCACCACACCCGCGCGAAACACCCGTATTGTTTGGTCAAGACGCCGCACAGACGGCGTTTCTGGACGCATTCAATTCGGGCCGGTTGCACCACGGCTGGCTGATCACCGGCCCGCGTGGGGTGGGCAAGGCCACGCTGGCATGGCGCATCGCGCGCTTCTTGCTGGCCACCCCTGACACAGATGATGGCGGCATGTTTGGTGATGCACTGCCCAAACCCGATAGCCTGAACATCCCCGGCGATCATCCTGTTGCCCGCCGCATTGCTGCGGGCGCTGATCCGGGGCTCTATCGTATCACCCGCAGTGTGAACGAAAAAACCGGACGTCTGCGCGATCAGATTGTCGCGGATGATGTGCGCAAGCTGAATGGCTTTTTGCACCTGTCTGCGGCTGATGGGGGCCGCCGTGTGGTGATCCTTGATGCCGCTGACGATATGAATACCCAAGCTGCCAATGCGCTGCTGAAGATGCTCGAAGAACCCCCCGAGCGCACCACATTGCTGTTGATCTCGCACCAACCCGCTCGGCTATTGCCCACCATCCGCTCTCGGTGCCGCGATTTGCGATTGTCCAACCTGTCGCCCGCTGATCTGGCCGCTGCGTTGCAACAGGCCGGTGTCGAAGACCAGCTTCCCGACGCCCTTGCCGAATTGGCGGGCGGCTCGGTTGGTGCTGCGCTGCGCCTGATAAATCTGGGGGGCTTGGCGCTTTATGGTGAAATCCTTGCCGTTTTGCGCTCCTTGCCGCAACTGGACCGCCCGCGCGCGTTAAAACTGGCTGAGGCGGCTGCTGCGCGTGGCGGCGCTGAAAAACTGGACCTTTTGTTGACCCTCACCGATGTGGCCCTGGCCCGGCTGGCGCGCACCGGCGCCACAGGTCAGCCACCAGCCATCGAAGCGGCCCCAGGCGAGGCCGAGACATTTCAACGTCTGGCCCCCAACCCACACAAAGCCCGCAAATGGGCGACATTGGCACAAAAAATCACCACCCGCGCCCGCCATGGCCGCGCGGTGAACCTTGACCCCGCTGCGCTGGTCTTGGATATGGTGTTTAACATGCAATCGACGGCGTCCCGCTAAGGCGCAAAAGGAAATGCCCTATGGCCATCGAAATCACTGACAGCCATTGCCACCTTGATTTCCCCGATTTCGAGGACGAGCGTGATGACGTGGTCGCCCGCGCCGTTGAGGCAGGTGTCACCCGCATGGTCACCATTTGCACCAAGCTGCGAAACGAGCCCTCCGTGCGTGCCATCGCCGAGCAATATGCGCCGGTGTTCTATGCGGCCGGCACACACCCGATGAGCGTCGCAGACGAGCCGATGGCAACCGTTGATCAACTGGTCGAAATGGCACAACACCCCAAGTTTGTTGGCATCGGCGAGACCGGCCTTGATTATCATTACACATCTGAAAGTGCGGCCCAACAACAAGACAGCCTGCGCCTGCATATCCAAGCGGCCCGCCAGACCGGTCTGCCGCTGATTATCCATTCGCGCGATGCCGATGATGACATGGCGCGCATCCTGCGAGAGGAACACGAGCGCGGCGCCTATACGTGTGTGATGCATTGTTTCTCATCCTCAGCCGCGCTGGCGCGCGCCGCTGTCGATCTGGGGTTTTACCTGTCGATGTCGGGCATAGCGGCCTTCCCGCGCAGCTCTGATCTGCGAGAGATCTTCAGCACCGCACCCGTTGAGCGCATTCTGGTGGAAACGGATGCACCCTATCTGGCCCCACCGCCGTTTCGTGGCAAACGCAATGAGCCGTCCTATTCGGTGCACACGGCCCAAATCGGGGCCGAGGTGTTTGGCATGGAATGGGCCGATTTTGCAGCCCAAACACAGGCCAACTTTGACCGGCTGTTCTGGAAAGCCGCCCAATACAAGGCCTCCACCTGATGACGCAGCGCCGCTTTATCATATTGGGCTGCGGCTCGTCCGGGGGGGTGCCGCGCCTTGGCAACCATTGGGGCGATTGTGACCCATCAAATCCGCGCAATATGCGCCGTCGTTGCTCGATGTTGATCGAGCAGGAAAGCGATGCCGGTACCACCCGTGTCCTGATTGATGCCTCACCCGATCTGCGCCAGCAATTGCTGGATGCGGACGTAGGGGAGCTGGATGCGGTGATCTTTACCCACGCCCATGCCGATCATGTGCACGGTCTGGATGATCTGCGCATGATCGTGTTCAACATGAAGCAACGCCTGCCAGTCTGGGCTGATGGCGATACACAGAACGCTTTGTACTCGCGCTTTGGCTATGCTTTCGTGCAACCCGAGGGCTCACCCTATCCGGCGATCCTCAATATGCACACTATTGATGGCGATGTGACGATTGACGGGGCAGGGGGCGCGATCACGCTGACACCCTTCAAGGTGGGCCACGGATCTATTGATGCCCTTGGATTTCGCGTCGGTGATTTGGCCTATCTGCCCGATGTGGTCACCATCCCCGATGATGTCTGGCCACTGTTGGAGGGTCTGGACACCTGGATTTGTGACGCCCTGCGCCGCACGCCACATCCCACTCATGCTCATCTGGCCCAGACATTGGAATGGTTGCACCGCGCAGCCCCCCGGCAAGGTGTGCTGACCAATATGCACATCGATATGGACTATGAGACATTGGTGCATGAAACCCCTGATTTCATCACTCCTGCCTATGATATGATGACCCTCAGTTTTCAGGTCTGAGCGATGCAGGCACTTCTTGATGTCATCCTGCCGGTTTTTATGGTCATCGGCTTTGGCTATCTGGCGGTCTGGCGCGGCTGGTTTTCTGATGCCGGTGTTGACGGGTTGATGAAATTTACCCAAGGGTTCGCCCTTCCCTGTCTGTTGTTTGTGGCCATCGCCCGGCTTGATCTGGGGCAGAGCTTTGAATGGCGGCTGCTGCTCAGCTTTTACACCGGGGCGTTTACGGGGTTCGGTCTTGGCCTCATTGGTGCACGCCTGATTTTTGGGCGCAGCTGGGAGGAGGCCGTGGCCATCGGCTTTTGCTGCCTGTTTTCCAATTCGCTCCTGTTGGGCCTGCCCCTGACCGAGCGCGCCTATGGCCCTGACGCATTACACGCCAACTATGCCATCATCGCGCTGCATTCGCCGTTTTGTTACGGCCTCGGCATCACTGCGATGGAGGTCGCTCGTGCTCGCGGGCAACGCGCGGCGCAACTGGCTGGTTCGGTCCTCAAGTCGATGTTTTCCAACGCATTGATCGTTGGCATTTCACTGGGCTTTTTCGTCAACCTGACGGGACTAAACCTGCCCGGAGTGTTGAACGATGCGCTTGATCTGATCGTGCGGGCCGCCCTGCCAGCGGCGCTGTTTGGCCTTGGCGGGGTGCTGGTGCGCTATCGGCCTGAGGGCGATTTGCGCGTTGTTTTTTATGTTTGCGCCGTGGGGCTGGTGGTGCATCCGCTGATCACCCGCTCGCTCGGGCTGGTGCTGGAGCTGCCGGTTGATGCGACACGTTCAGCCGTTTTGACGGCGGCAATGGCACCGGGGGTCAACTCCTACATCTTTGCCAATATGTATGGTCAGGCCCGGCGGGTCGCGGCCTCATCGGTGCTGATTGCCACCGCGCTGTCAATTGGCACGGTTTGGGTCTGGCTGGGGCTGTTGCCCTAAGGCATGGCCCCCAAACGCGGGGTCACTCGCTTGCGGGTGCCCCGCCTGTAAACGCATTGCCATTGGCATAATCACATGGCGCCTCCTGCATTTCCAGATGCAGCCCCGTGCCCGTAAACGGATTGGCCCGCGCCAAATCCTCATCTACCTCTATGCCCAATCCAGCGGCCTCAGGTGGGGTGATAAACCCGTCCTCAACCTGAATTGAGCCTTTGATAAGCTGGTCATGGAACGGTGTTTCAATGGTTTCGCACATCAAAATGTTGGGGATCGACGTGGCCAGCGCAATATTCGCCGCCCATTCCACAGGCCCGGCATATAAATGTGGCGCCATCTGCGCGTTATAAACCTCGGCCATGGCAGCCACTTTCTTCATCTCCCAAATGCCACCTGCACGGCCCAGAGCCGGTTGCAGGATCGCCGCCGCCCCAGAGCGCAACACCGGGGCAAACTCGGCCTTGGTGCACAGCCTCTCACCCGTGGACACCGGAATGGACGTCGCATTCGCCACTTTGGCCATTTCGTTCACATTGTCGGGCGGAATTGGTTCTTCGAACCACAGCGGGGTGTATGGCTCCAGCGCCTTGGCCAGCCGGATAGCCCCCCCGGTGGTAAACTGGCCATGAGTGCCAAACAGCAGATCAGCCTTGTCGCCCACCGCGCCGCGCACGGCCTTGCAGACAGCGACGGACAGTTTGATATCGCTCATTGCAGGCATATGCCCCCCCCGCAGGGTATAGGGGCCAGCCGGGTCAAACTTTACTGCCGTATAGCCGCGCGCCACCGCATCGGCGGCACTTTCAGCGGCCATCTCTGGCGAGGTCCAGAACGCCGCAACATCATGATGCGCCAACGGATAAAGGTATGTGTAGGCGCGGATACGGTCATTCATCCGCCCGCCCAACAGCGCCCAAACCGGCCGGTTGCGGGCTTTGCCAAGGATATCCCAGCAGGCGATCTCAAGCCCGGAAAACGCGCCCATGACTGTCAGGTCAGGCCGCTGTGTAAAGCCCGAAGAATACACCCGGCGAAACATCAATTCGATGTTTTCAGGGTTTTCCCCGGCCATGTGGCGCGCAAACACATCCTCGATCACGCTGCGCATGGCCTCAGGCGCGATAGAGCTGGCATAGCATTCACCCCAGCCCACGATACCGTCATCCGTGGTCAGCTTGACCAATATCCAATAGCGCCCGCCCCACCCCGGAGCAGGAGGGGCAGTGACGATGATGTCGAGGTCTTTGAGCAGCATAAACGCGTCCCTTATTGGCCCAGTTCAGGCAGGCCCGAGGCTGGTAAAAAATGATGGTCGGCATTTTGTTCATACAGCATTGCGGCACGAAATACGCTCAGATCATCAAAGGTGCGCCCCACCAGTTGTATACCCGTGGGCACCCCGTGGCGGTCACGGCCCGAGGGCACAGACATGACCGGACAATTGTGCAGAATGTTAAAGTGATGCGTCAGGGCCCAGCCGAAATCAGGATCGGTGCGTTGCCCATCCACATAAAATTCGGGGTTGGTGGCATCATGTTCGGCCTTAGGTGCACCAATGGCCAAAGTGGGGCATATGATGATGTCATAGGTGTCATGCAGCGCCCCCAGAGTTTGATACATCTGGTGATGGATGTCCCATGATTGCGCCACGGCGTCACGCTCCAGCGTTTGCGCGGCATCGGCGGCAGCCATGACATAATCGCACATCTGGTCGCCATAGGCCTCTCGGGCCCACAAAACCTGTCGGCCATAATGCATGATGGAATACCAACTCACCGCAGCCTCGACCGAGGCTTCGCTCCAGTTGATTTCAACCTCCTCCACCACGCAGCCCGCTGTGCGCAACACCTCCAATGCCGCCAGCGTGTTGGCGCGCACATCGCTGTCAATTGGCAGATATCCCAAATCCATTGACCAGCCGATCCTGAGCGGGGCAGGGGCAAAACTGCCTGGGATCACCAGCTTTTCGCGCAGGCTGTCATGGTCGCGCGGATGTGGGCCTGAGGTGATATTTTGTGCCAGGGCCGTGTCGCCCACCGTACGGCTGAGAACCCCACAGTGATTGTAGCGGTCAAAATTTGAGGGCGCCCCATCGGGGTTGCGCCCATGGGGCGGTTTGAACCCAACCAACCCGCAGGCCGAGGCCGGAATGCGGATGGACCCGCCAATGTCAGTGCCCGTGGCCAGCGGTGTCATCCCGGCGGCCAGTGCTGCGGCTGATCCGCCCGATGACCCGCCCGGTGCGAAGGCAGGATTATGCGGATTGCGAGTGACGCCAAAGCGGCGCGAATGGCACACGCCGGACATGCAAAACTCCGGGGTGGTGGTGCGCGCATGAAAGATCGCCCCAGCATCGCCCAGCCGCTCAAGTATCGGGTCGGTTATTGTGTCGGGCGCATGCCCCAGTGCAAAAGACCCCTGAGTTGTGTGTTTGCCCGCCCAATGGTGCACGTCCTTGACGGCCACCGGCAGGCCCTCCAACGCGCGCGCGCTGCCATTTGCATAGGCCACATCAGCCAGCCTGGCCGCATCACGGGCGGCCTCAAAATAGGTCTCGGTATAGGCGTTGATCACCGGGTTCACGGCCTCGGTTCGCGCAATCAGCGCGTCGAGGTACGCCACCACAGACAGCTCTTTGCTGCGGAATTTGGCCAGCACCTGCGTGGCGCTAAGATAGCAAAGCTCTGTCACAGGCATGCGCCTGAAGCGTGTCCGCTCCGCCACCTTCGAAGAGGGGAAGTGAGCGCCCCGCAAAAGCCGGGCAAAACACTTGCTGAGCACGCACTCATGGTTTCAAATCCTATTTAAAAACAATCACGTTGCGCCGTGCAGATCCACCTTTGGTATCGGCAATCGCCTCGTTGATTTGATCCAGTGACCAGCGGTTCGAAATCAACTCATCCAGCATCAGACGCCCCTGACTGTACATATCAATCATCCAGGGGATATCTCGTTTGATCACCACATTGCCCATTTTTGAGCCGACCATCGACTGGCTGACAGCGGCAAAATTCGCGGCCTCATAGGTGGATTCAGCCCCGGTTGCGGGCATGCCCACCATGATCACCTTGCCGCCCCCGGCCAGATAACGTGGCGCGATGTCATAGGCCTTTGCGGCCCCGACCGTGACCAGCACCGCATCCGCACCACGCCCCATGGCCGCCTTGGCCGCGCGCCAGGGTTTATCACCTGTGGCCAGCACGCCGTCAGTGGCACCAAACTGGCGCGCGACGTCTAATTTCTCTTCGCTCATGTCGACGGCCACGATACGCCGGGCACCGGCAATGCGTGCCCCCTGAATGGCGTTCAGGCCAACACCGCCCGCGCCGATAACCACCACATCCTGCCCGGCGCGCAGCCCGGCTGCATTCACCACAGCACCCACGCCAGTGATCACGCCACATGCCAGCAGGCTGGCGGCATCCAGTGGCATATCATCGGGGGTTTTCACCAGTTGCGATTGATCCACCACGACCTTTTCAGCAAAGGCTCCGCAGGCCATTGCCTGATGCAGCTTGCCCCCCTCAGACGTGGTTAATGGTCCTTGATCGCCATCATAGGGTGTCTCGCAGCCTGTGGGGCGCCCCTCACCACAACTGGGGCAATGGCCACAGGCGCGGATCAGCGTGACCACCACCGGATCACCAATGCTTAGCCCGGTGACACCGTCCCCCATCGCAGAAATCCGCCCGGCGGCCTCGTGGCCATAAACGGCAGGCAAAGACCCACCCCAGCCGCCTTCGGCATAGGTGATATCCGAATGGCAAATGGCAACGGCATGCAGATCAACCTCTACCTCGCCCATTTGTGGTGCGCGCAGGGTCACATCTTCTACACTCAGCGGTTCTTTGAAGGCGTGGCAAACGGCGGCTTTGATGGTTGTCATAGGGTCACTCCCAAGCATGGCTGATCCCAGCCTGATAGCAGACTGGGTGATTCATCAAGCATTATTGCGCACACGACCTCGAAACAGCATAAATGCAGCCAAAATCAGCAAGAGTGATGCGGCAAACGGTGCGCCGGGCATGTAGACGGGCGCGCGCGGCGATGTGAAGGCCGCGAACACGCTGGTCATAATCAAGGGCGAGATGATCAGCGCCAAAGCATTGATTGAGGACAAAATACCCTGCAATTCGCCCTGCGCATCATCCGCCACGTCGTGCGACATCATGGCTTGCAGCGCCGGTGTCGACATTGCGGCCAGTGTCGACAAAGGGGTTAATACCAACGCCAGCGGCCCATTGGTGATGAAGGTCAACACCAGAAATGACAGCACGGCAAAACCAAAGCCCAACATGACTGTGCGCCTCTCGCCCAGCCGGGCCAGGACCAGCCGGATCACCCCGCCCTGAACAACGGCCATTGAAATGCCATAGACCGTCAATGACAGCCCGACCATACGCGTGTCCCAATCAAACCGTGCGAGGGTGAAATAGGCCCAAATCGCCGGGTATACATTGAACGCCAGCGCACTGAGAAAATACACCGTGATCAGGCGCAATTGCTCGGGCAGGGCGCGAATTTTCAAAAAAGCACTCAGCGGGTTGGCACGGGCCCAGCGAAAGGCGCGGCGGTTGGTGTCGCTCACGGTTTCGGGCAGGATCAGCAGGCCAAAGATGAAATTGGCAGCGGCCAGCCCGGCGGCGGCATAAAAAGGCGCACGCGTGCCGTATTCTCCTAACAGGCCACCGATTGCCGGACCCAGTACAAACCCGATACCAAAGGCGGCACTGACCAGCCCAAAGGCCTGCCCGCGCTTTTCACGCGGTTGCGTGTCGGCCATGAACGCAGAGGCAGTAGAGTGGGTGGCCGCCGTGATGCCCCCCACAACCCGACCGATCAGCAACACCCAGATCGACCCGGCAAGCGCCATCACCAGATAATCCGCTGCCATCACAAACAACGAGCTGAGCAATATCGGACGTCGCCCGAAACGATCAGACAGATTGCCAATCACCGGCCCGAACAGGAATTGCATCACGGCAAATGTGGTGGATAAAACGCCGCCCCACAGCGCGGCATTGGCCAGACCCACGCCGCGTACTTGCTGGATCAGATCGGGCATGACCGGCAGGATCAGCCCGATGCCCATCGCATCCAGAACGACCGTTATAAGGATGAAAACAGTTGGCAGGCGCGCGCGCATTCGGGGGCTCCGTTGTGGCTGGCGCAACCTAAACCGTTTGGTTCATGTTGCAAGCCCCTCTGCAATTGACCCGCGCTTGGCGCAGCTCGCTCAGTGGCCAATATCACGCAGGAAAGCCGCAACAGCCTGGGCAAACTCCTGGGGGTGATCCACACAGGGCAGATGCCCTGCACGGCGCAGCAATCTGAACTGTGCACCGGGGATCAACTGTAGGGTTTCGCGTTGCAAATCGGGCGGCGTGGCACGATCTTCGGTGCCCGCCAAGCCCAATGCAGGCAGGCGTAACCCGCTGGTGGGGGTATAGAAATCCGTGCCGGCAATAGCGCTGCATCCTGCGCCATAGCCATCTGGTGACATGGCCAACAGACACTTTCGCACCGCATCCGACATGCCCGATGTCAGGTTGGCGCGTGAAAACCACCGGGCCATGACCTCGTCGGCTATGGCGGGCATACCGCTGGCCTGCACCTGTTGTGCGCGGGCGTGCCAGCCTTCGGGGCGGCCCAGTTTGGCGGCTGTTCCGCTCAGCACCAAGGCGCGCACCAGATCCAGCCGTTTCACCGCCAATCCCTGTGCCACCATGCCGCCAAGGCCAAGACCTGTGAACACACAATCCCGCAGGTTCAGATGCTCCAGCATCTGTTCAGCGTCACGCACCATTGCCCCCATGGAATAAGGTGGCGCAGGGCAATCGGATTGCCCATGCCCACGCAGATCATAGCGGATCACCCGCAAGCCTGCGGGCAGCAACGGCAAAACCGCGTCCCAGATATGCAAATCCATCCCCAACCCATGCGCCAACACAAGGGGGTGGCCATCTGGCGGGCCATAGGATTGAACATGCAGGCGCAGGCCATTTGGAAGTAAAAGATCACTCATCCCATGCGCCTTAGCAAATCGGGCGCATGGGGGCAAAGGGCCATTGTGGCCCCCCAATCAGCCCGGTCCCTGTCAGGCCTGTGAGCCGGGCAGGGGGGCAACACAGCAAGCTACACCCGAAAATGCGCCATGATCTGCCCATGATCCGAGGCCAGCTTGTTATAGGGTGCCTCAGGATGAGAGCCATCGGTCAGATGATCATTCAACACGCTGAAATAGGTCATATCGCCAATTCGATCTGCGTTATCCGGGTGGAAGTGGCGCGACATAAACAACTGGTCAATGCTCTCAAACACCCCGCCAAAGGCCGATGTATAGACCACATCCCGCAGGCTTTTGCGCACAAACAGCTTTTCCGCCGAATAGAGCCGCACCCTCTCAATGTCTTCTTTGATCTGGGTATTTTCCTCGGCTGAGTAGCGATCAGAATACTCCTGTGCATCATGGCGCAGCATCCACTGGTAGTTCTTGAACGGCACTTCGCCGGCGATGATCTCGGAACTCACCGCATGTTCGCCGTCATTGAAATCACCCATCGCCATCACCGGGTTGCCTGCCTGCAATTCCTTGACGATCTCGCGCCGCAAAACCCAGGCCTCAGCCATCCGCCGCACAGCAGAACGCAGCGAGCCCAACGCACGCCCAACAGGATCATAATGCGTCAGGTCTTCCTCTGGGGCAAACGCCTCGCCCGGCTCTTTATAATGCTCGCCCAGCTTTGATTTCAGGTGGCAATTGAACACGGTAATCACCTTGCCATCCACCGGCACACGCACCTTCAGAATAGGGCGCGACAGGCGGCGCAATACATATTGGCCCGCGTCACCCTCGCTCTTCATGCCGCGCAGGGGCTGGAACGGGATGGTCACGGGTGTCGCCAGATCCTGAATGATCTCAGGCGCGCCCTCAAACCCAAAGCGCGACAGGATCGCCACACCGGGGCGGCGCTGGCCGGGCTGGCCCTCATCCGCCATATTGGGCGCAAAGGCCAAGGCGGCATCAGCGTAGGATTCAACCGATAGTTTGCGAAAGATCACCTTTCGCCGATAGCTTTTGGATTTGTCCGGGATCGCGGCGGCATTCAACGCGCGCCCGCGCGCATCGGCCTCGTCAATCACGGCGCGCAATGCCTCCTCCTCAAAGATTTCCTGAAAGCCGATGATGTCGGCATTCATCGTCATCACCTGATCGGCCAGCCAGTCTTCCTTCCACGCATATTCTTCGGGGGTGTAGGTCTGGAATTTGTAATATTCCTTTTCGGCCCCAATCAGGTTTTTAACGTTGAAACTGGCGATGGTGAATTCGGCCATGTCAGGACCTCCCGTATTTGTTAAGCGCGCGCTGGAACATCTCGGCATCCACATTGCCGCCGGAAATGATGCAGATCACGGCATCGCCTTTGATCTGATCTTTGCGGAACAGGGCCGCGGCCAGTGCCACAGCACCTCCCGGTTCGGCCACGACTTTCAAGCGTTGAAACGCCAGGGACATGGCATGTAACGCCTCGTCCTCGCTGACCACCAGCCCCGGCCCGCAAAGGCGCTGCATGATGGGAAAGGTCTCTTTGCCCGGCGCGGGTGTCAGAATGGCATCGCAGATATTGCCCGATCGTGTGTTGTTGGTTTCAATATGACCCGAGATCAACGAGCGCGCGGCATCGTCAAACCCTTCCGGCTCGCAGGGGCGCACGCGCATGCCCGGCGCGTCGGCCTCCAGCGCCAAAGCAATGCCCGAGGTCAGCCCACCACCGCCACAACACACCAGCACATCACCCGCGTCAACGCCCAGCTCTGCGGCCTGGGCGGCGATCTCAAGCCCCGTCGTGCCCTGACCGGCGATCACCTGAGGCTCATCATAAGGCTTGATCAGCGTCAGCCCGCGTTCCGCCTCATATTTTGCGCCCACGTCCTCGCGGCTTTCGCCACCGGCGCGGTCATACAGCACCACTTCGGCGCCCAGGGCACGGGTGTTGTCGATTTTCATCTTCGGGGCGTCGGCGGGCATGATAATCACCGCCGCGACGCCAAATTCCTGGGCCGCCAAGGCCACGCCCTGCGCGTGATTGCCCGATGAAAAGGCCAATACGCCCTTTTTGCGCGTGGGGGCATCCAGCGCCGACAATGCCGCGCGCGCTCCACGATATTTGAAGCTGCCGGTGTGTTGCAGGCATTCCGGTTTCACCAAGACCCTGCGCCCGGCGATCTCATCCAAGAAGGGTGACGACAGCATAGGGGTGCGCCGGGCGTGGCCTTTCAGCCGGGTGGCGGCCGCGCGGATCATTTCGATGTTCATGGGCTATGTCTCACAATTCATTAAACTATTGATGCACAGGCACCTTAGGCCGTGGCAAGTGCGAGCAGGTTAGATCAAGCCAATGCTACATCATAGGGTAATTCATCCTG
>Ga0209121_10003554_pt1 | contig 15070 bp, 16 predicted proteins | sample Cruoilmetagenom3_FD_187292 | JGI IMG/M metagenome (GOLD analysis project Ga0209121, IMG submission 187292) | Oil polluted marine microbial communities from Coal Oil Point, Santa Barbara, California, USA - Sample 3 (SPAdes) (version 2) | ecosystem: Environmental > Aquatic > Marine > Oil seeps ...
CGAACTCGTTAATCGATCTGGTGGTATTTGGCCGCGCGGCTGCGATAAAAGCGGGCGAGGTTGTTGACCCGAATACGCCGAACGCACCGCTAAATACCGATTCGCTGGATCAAGCGATAGCGCGGTTTGACGGTTTGCGCCATGCAAACGGTTCAATTCCAACGGCGGATATGCGCATGGACATGCAAACCACAATGCAGACAGACGCGGCGGTGTTCCGGTCAAATAAGTCTTTGGCTGAAGGGGCCGAGAAAATGTCCTCGATCGCCGCGAAGATGGGCGACTTGAAGGTCACGGATCGTTCCATGGTGTGGAATAGCGACCTTATGGAGACATTGGAGTTGACCAACCTAATGCCAAATGCGCTTGCAACAATCGTATCCGCCGAAGCCCGAAAAGAGTCGCGCGGGGCGCATGCGCATGAGGATTATCCGGATCGGGATGATGCAAATTGGCGCAAACACACGCTGGCAAAGGTTGACGACAAGGGGGCAGTTACGCTTTCTTATAGAGACGTTCATCAAGAACCGTTAACCGCGCAGGCGGATGGTGGTATTGACCTGGCAAAGGTCGCCCCCAAAGCTCGCGTATATTAAGAGGGATATCATGTTTCGTTTTGGCATTATAGCAGGTGCTCTTGGCTTGGGTTTGATGGCATGCACTTTGCCGCAAATGACCTATGTCGAAGCACTGGCTTTTTGTCAGGACAAGGCAGACGCTGCTGCTGGACCGCAAGGAGTGGTTGGGCTGGGCGTTGGAACCGGCGGAACAAACGCTAGCTTATCAATTTCTCTGAGCGATTCATATTTGCGCGGCGATGATCCGCAAGTTGTATATGAAACTTGTATGAACGAGTTATCCCAAAACGGACAAATTTCAGGAGTTTCAGAATGAAAAGCATAACATTGATCACAATTGGTGCGGCTTTGTTTCTTACAGTGGCATGCGACCGAGTTACCAAAGAATCGATAGAGGCAAACGCATTGGTTTACAGTCTGAACCTGTCACCTGACGAAATGAACATTTGGGAAACTCTGACCCCCGCCCAACGTGAGCGCGCTGCGGTGTTTGTCCAGAATGGTGGCACGTTGATCGCATCGCTTGGTGATAAATGAATGATTGCACCAACGAGTAACTCACAAAAACTGGATGCATTTGAATGAAAGTTGTTTTTCATACGGGCATGGTGAAAACCGGATCGACCTTTATTCAAGAAATGGTCCGGGAAAACCGAAATATGTTGGCTTTTCCAGAACGGGATTACTTCTTGGGCAATTTCACGACCTCGTGGTTTTGTGAAAGAAATAAAGCCGGAAGATGATAATCACGAAACCATCTGGGAATCGTTCACAGGAAACACCCCAGAACATGTTATGGATGAAATCCGTACATTTGCTAAAAAACACATGAGCGCTAATAGCGTAATTCAGAATTGAAGTTGAAATCACTCGAAAGTGAAATAAGATATGGTTGAATTCTCCCTTCCGAAAAATTCCCGAATGACTATCGGGAAGACCTGGCCCAAACCGCAAGGCGCCAATGTACGAGCCTTCAAGGTTTATCGTTTTGACCCAGATTCGGGTGAAAACCCGCGGGTGGACACGTATTATCTAGACCTCGATGATTGCGGCCCGATGATTTTGGATGCGCTGATCAAGATCAAGACGGATATCGATTCGACGCTGACGTTCCGGCGTTCTTGTCGCGAGGGGATTTGCGGGTCTTGTGCGATGAACATCGACGGGATCAACACGCTGGCCTGTCTGCACGGTATGGATGACGTGAAGGGGGATGTGAAAATCTATCCGTTGCCGCATATGCCTGTGGTTAAGGATTTGATCCCTGACTTGACGCATTTCTACGCCCAGCATGCCAGCATCATGCCTTGGTTGGAAACCAAGACCAATCGTCCTGCGAAGGAGTGGCGGCAATCGATCGATGACCGCAAGAAGCTCGACGGTTTGTATGAATGCGTGATGTGTGCGTCTTGCTCTACATCTTGTCCAAGCTATTGGTGGAATGGTGACCGCTATCTAGGGCCAGCCGCGTTGTTACACGCATACCGTTGGATCATCGACAGCCGTGACGAGGCAACCGGCGAACGTCTGGACGAGTTGGAAGACCCGTTCAAACTTTACCGTTGTCACACGATCATGAACTGCACAAACACTTGTCCAAAGGGTTTGAACCCTGCGAAGGCGATTGCGGAGATTAAAACGCTGATGGTTGAGCGGCGCGTTTAGTTGAACGCCGCCTCCAGCGCGATTTCCACCATGTCTGCGAAGCTGCGCTCGCGTTGGTCGGAGGGCAGGGCCTCGTGTGTTTTCAGGTGATCGCTGACCGTCAGAACTGCCAAAGCGCGGGCGTTGTGGCGCGCGGCGAGCGTATATAGCTCGGCGGCCTCCATCTCTACACCCAGAACGTTGTGGCGTTCCAGTTGCGCATCCAGTTCCGGGCTTTCTGAATAGAATACGTCGGACGAAAAGATATTGCCAACGTGTACGGGTGTGTCGCGCTTTTCGGCAGCCGCCACGGCAGTTTTCAGCAAGGACCAGTCCGCGCAGGGGGCGAAGTTCGCCCCGCGAAAAATCGGGTCGTTCATGCTGGTTGTTGATGTCGTTGCCATGGCGATAATCACATCACGCACGTTAATGTTTTCCTGCATCGCGCCACATGATCCGATGCGGATCAAGGTTTTCGCACCGTAGTCCTGTATCAGCTCGTTTACGTAAATCGAAAGCGAGGGCATACCCATCCCAGTTCCATGGATCGTTACACGGTTACCTTTCCATGTGCCCGTAAAGCCCAGCATCCCGCGGACTTCGTTAACGCAGACGGCATCGTCCAAGAATGTCTCGGCCGCCCATTTTGCGCGGTAAGGATCACCGGGCAGTAGAACGGTTTCGGCGATTTCGCCAGATTTAGCGCCGATATGTACGGTCATAGTTACATCCTTTCAAAAACAGTTCCATCGCTTATAGACCACTCGTGCGGGTTTAGTTATATCCTAGGCGACAGTTTTGCATAAAAGGTTAAAGTAAATGTCCGCTAATCTACGTCCTATGTCCTCGCGTAAATCTGGCCCTTTGAAGGGCGAGGCGCATGTGCCCGGTGACAAGTCGATTTCGCATCGCTCCATGATCTTGGGCGCTCTTTCGATTGGTGAAACCCGTGTGACTGGCTTGTTAGAGGGCGAGGATGTTCTGGACACCGCCAAAGCCATGCGAGCCTTTGGGGCGCAGGTCGAACGTTTGGGTGATGGCGAGTGGGTTATTCAAGGCGTAGGCGTTGGCGGCTTTGCCGAACCGGATCACGTGATTGATTGCGGCAATGCAGGCACTGGTGTGCGGTTGATCATGGGGGCGATGGCGACCACGCCGATTACGGTGACGTTCACCGGGGACGCCAGTTTGCGCTCGCGTCCGATGGGGCGGATTACGGATCCACTGGCGTTATTCGGGGCTGAAAGCTATGGCCGCAGCGGTGGGCGGTTACCGTTAACGCTGGTCGGTGCAAGCGATCCGGTTCCGGTGGTTTATCACACGCCTGTGCCCTCGGCTCAGGTGAAGTCGGCGGTGTTGTTGGCGGGGTTGAATGCCCCGGGCAAAACCGTTGTGATCGAAAAGGAAGCCACACGGGACCATACTGAACGGATGCTGGCGGGCTTTGGCGCCGAGATTTCCACCGAACTAACGGACGAGGGGCGTGTGATCAGATTAATCGGCCAACCAGAGCTGACGGGCCAGACAATTGTCGTTCCACGCGATCCTTCCTCGGCGGCGTTTCCGGTTGTTGCGGCATTGCTTGTCGAAGGGTCCGAGGTCTTGGTGCCAAATATCGGCCAAAACCCGACGCGCAACGGCTTGTTTACTACGTTGGTCGAGATGGGTGCGGATATTGCGTTTGAAAACGAACGAATTGAAGGCGGTGAACCTGTCGCGGACCTTCGTGTGAAACACGGGCCCTTGAAGGGTGTCAACGTACCATCGGAACGCGCCGCGAGCATGATAGATGAATACCCGATACTAGCGGTGCTGGCCGCAACAGCCGAGGGCACTACCGTCATGGGTGGGGTGAAGGAACTTCGCGTCAAGGAAAGCGACCGGATAGACGCGATGGCCCGAGGCTTGGAGGCTAATGGTGTAAGCGTCGAGGAAGACGAAGACACTCTGATCGTCCATGGCATGGGTAAAATCCCCGGCGGCGCGATGTGCAAAACCCATCTGGATCACCGCATCGCGATGAGCTTTATGTGCCTTGGCATGGCTGCTGAAAACCCCGTCAGCATTGACGATGCGGGCGCGATAGAAACAAGCTTCCCGGACTTTATACCGTTAATGGAACGGTTAGGGGCGTCTTTCAGGAAGAATAATCGATAGGAGAAAAGGGTTGCCAAACCTTGAAGGTAAGATCGAAAAGCCCAAACGCGGGCTAGAAAAGATTATGAAAAACCTTGATAGAATTGGTGGAACCATAATACTTGAATCCATTCAAGTAAGTTCGGGGACTTGGGGTATTAAGCCTCGTTTTAGTTTGGGGTAGAATATGATTTTTACGGTCGCCGTAGACGGCCCAGCCGCCGCAGGTAAAGGGACAATTAGTCGTGCTGTGGCCGAGGCCTTCGGGTTTGCTTACCTAGACACTGGTTCGCTTTACCGCGCGGTGGGCGTCAAGGCGTTGGAGATTGGGCGGGGTGTGATTGATCAACGGATTGCGGCGCGGGTTGCGGGGAACTTGTCTGATACAGATATTGCCCGTGATGATCTGCGAACCGCAATGGCGGGGCAGGCCGCCAGCAAAGTTGCGGCAATACCTGAAGTGCGTGGGGCGTTGCTGCAATTCCAAAAAGATTATGCCCGACGCGATGGCGGAGCGGTGTTGGACGGACGTGATATCGGCACTGTGATTTGCCCGGAGGCCGAAGTGAAAATCTACGTCACGGCCAGTGATGAAATCAGAGCCGAGCGTCGCCATAAGGAGCTGGTCGAAAGTAAGCCGGAGTTAACCGTTGAACAGGTTCTAACCGACTTGCGCGCGCGTGATTTGCGGGACTCGTCGCGGGATACATCGCCGATGCGTGCCGCCGATGATGCGCTCTTGCTTGATACCACGAAATTGTCTATAGACGCAGCCGTTGCCGAGGCTATGGCGTTGATACAAGAGCGATTCGAATTGGAGCGGTGAATTCCGCCCCCAAAGTTCGTTCAAACCCGCAGCCTCAAATCCATTAACCTAAAGACCGGCGGAACCAACCGCACGGCCCGTAAAAAACACTGTTAGGAGACATCATATGTCAGCTTCCGTATCCATGGAAGATTTCGAAGCCCTTTTGAACGAGAGCTTCGAGCTGGAAACCCCCGATGAGGGTTCCGTAGTTAAAGGCACTGTTATTGCAATTGAAGCAGGACAGGCCATCATCGATATCGGCTATAAAATGGAAGGCCGTATCGAGCTTAAAGAATTCGCTATGCCAGGTCAGCCCGCAGAAGTCGCCGTTGGCGATACTGTCGAGGTTTTCCTTGATCGCGTAGAAAACGCACGTGGCGAGGCTATCATTAGCCGTGAAAAAGCCCGTCGCGAAGAAGCTTGGGACCGTCTCGAAAAAGCTGCCGAAGCTGAAGAGCAGGTCGAAGGCGCAATCTTTGGTCGCGTTAAAGGCGGCTTTACTGTTGATCTTGGCGGCGCGGTTGCGTTCTTGCCTGGTTCGCAAGTTGACGTTCGCCCGGTACGTGACGCGACTGCATTGATGCACATCGCACAGCCGTTCCAGATTCTGAAAATGGACCGCCGCCGTGGCAACATCGTTGTTTCCCGCCGCGCGATCCTTGAAGAGTCCCGCGCTGAACAGCGTTCCGAAATTATCGGCAAGTTGGCAGAAGGTGACATTGTTGAGGGTGTTGTTAAGAACATCACTGACTACGGCGCATTCGTCGATCTTGGCGGTGTTGACGGCCTTCTGCACGTTACAGATATGGCATGGCGCCGTGTTAACCACCCATCCGAGATTCTTGAAATTGGCGGAACTGTTAAAGTTCAGGTCGTCAAAATCAACAAGGATACACAGCGTATCAGCCTTGGCATGAAGCAGCTGCAAGACGATCCTTGGGGCGATGTCGAAGCACGTTACCCACTTGGATCCGTTCATATGGGCCGCGTTACAAACATCACCGACTACGGTGCATTTGTAGAACTTGAAGCAGGCGTTGAAGGTCTTGTTCACGTTTCCGAAATGTCTTGGACCAAGAAGAACGTACACCCGGGCAAAATCGTTTCTACTTCGCAAGAGGTTGAAGTTATGGTTCTGGAAATCGACAGCTCGCGCCGTCGTGTATCCCTTGGCCTGAAACAAACTCAGGGTAACCCTTGGGATAACTTTGCAGCCAAGTTCCCAGCCGGCACCGAAGTTGAAGGCGAAATCAAAAACATCACCGAATTCGGTCTGTTTGTTGGTCTAGACGGCGACATCGACGGTATGGTTCACCTGTCCGACCTCGATTGGGATCGTACTGGCGACGAAGCTATTCAGGATTACAACAAAGGCGATGTGGTTAAAGCTGTTGTTACTGATGTTGATGTCGACAAAGAGCGTATCTCGCTTTCGATTAAAGCATTGGACGGTGACCCGTTTGTTGGCGCAACTGATGGCATCAAACGTGGCGCAGTTGTTACGGTTGAAGTTACTTCCATCGAAGATGGCGGCATCGAAGTTGAACATGATGGCATGAAAGCCTTCATTCGTCGCTCCGACCTGTCGCGTGATCGTGCTGAACAACGTCCAGAGCGTTTCTCGGTTGGTGACAAGATCGACGCACGTGTGACTAATATCGACCGTGCAAACCGTCGTCTTGGTCTTTCGATCAAAGCCCGCGAGATTGCAGAAGAGAAGGAAGCCGTCGAACAGTATGGTTCCTCCGATTCCGGCGCATCTTTGGGTGACATTCTTGGTGCTGCGCTGAAAGGCGGTGACAGCGAGTAATCGCTCTTAACCAAGGTACGAGTTAAATGGAGCGGTGTCAGAAATGGCGTCGCTCCATTGTGTTTTGAGGGGCGTTTCTTACGAATCATGAAGCCGGGGTTCTATAGGCTTCGTACGGGAATTTTCTCATAATCGGTGATAGATGTGTCACTTGCTTGACTAAGTTGAGCATATTTCCGCCGTTTAACGTGGTATCTGGTCTCAATCTGCTTGGGCTTACTTTCCAAAAAAGATAAACCCTGTCAGTATAATGGTGATAATAGTATCTGTATTAAGTATGCTTGAATGTTTCTGTTGGTGGGGCGAAGACTTCGGGAGAGGAATTAACAAAATGATAAAATCTGAACTGGTCCAAAAAATTGCAGACGAGAATCCGCACCTGTATCAAAGGGATGTAGAGCGCATCGTTGGAGCAATTTTTGACGAAATTATCGAGGCAATGGCATCAGGAAGTCGCGTAGAGTTGCGCGGTTTTGGTGCGTTTTCGGTGAAGAAGCGCGATGCCCGTATGGGGCGTAATCCACGTACAGGTGAATCGGTTTCGGTTGACGAAAAGTACGTACCGTTCTTCAAAACCGGTAAGCGTCTGCGAGATCGTCTAAACGGCAGATAACGCCAAAGGAAATCTTATGCGATATATTCGCTACAGCTTTTATGCTGTGTTGATGGTCGTGCTGGTAATGCTGGCGCTTGCCAACCGTGAAATTGTTACGCTGTCCCTGTTGCCAGAGCAACTTTCAAGTATATTCCCTGCTTCAATCCAATTGCCGATGTTTGTCGTGATTATGCTGTCGATGTTGGCTGGCCTGTTGGTTGGGTATGTGTTGGAGTATTTCCGCGAACACAAGCAGCGCCGCGAGGCCGCAGTGCGCAAGCGCGAGGTTGATATTCTGGCGCGTGAGGTGGACGCGTTGAAGAAACAGGCTGGCACGGAAGAGGATGATGTCCTCGCCTTGTTAAACTAATGCAGGTTAAAATTTGCGGGTTAAGTACACCTGAGTCCATTAGTGCGTCGGCTGCTGCTGGTGCGAAATACATTGGGTTCAACTTTTTTCCTAAATCTCCAAGATATGTTAGTTTCGCACAAGCGGCGGAATTGGCGAAGGCTGTGCCCGCTAACGTCACCAAAGTTGCCTTGGTGGTTAATGCGGATGACGAGTTGTTGACAGAATTGCTGAAAACCGTACCCGTAGATATCTTGCAACTTCACGGTACTGAAACGGTCGAGCGCGTTGCTGAAGTGAAGGCTCGTTTTGGGCTGCCTGTTATGAAAGCCCTTGGCGTTGCAGATGAAACAGATTTGCCCGCACTTGATGCCTATAGCGCGGTTGCGGATATGTTGCTTGTCGATGCTAAACCTCCTAAAGGTAGCGCGCTGCCCGGCGGCAATGCCGTCGCGTTCGATTGGCGCTTGATTGCCGGACGTAAATGGACGGTGCCATGGATGCTGGCTGGTGGTTTGACGCCCGATAATGTTGTTGAGGCTGTACACCTTACTGGCGCAGAGATAGTAGATTTGTCTTCGGGCGTGGAATCCTCGCCCGGGGTTAAGGATTTGGATAAAATTGCGGCGTTTATGCGCGCCGCAAAAGGAGCGGTGTAATGGTTAATTCCTATAAGACAGGCCCGGACGAGCAGGGGCGGTTTGGCAATTATGGCGGGCGCTTCGTGGCCGAGACGTTGATGCCGCTGATTCTTGATCTGGAAGCAGAATACGAGAAAGCGAAAACCGATGAGTCCTTCTGGGCCGAAATGGATGACCTATGGAAGCATTACGTTGGGCGCCCTAGTCCGCTGTATTATGCCGAAGGTCTGACCAAGCATTTGGGTGGCGCGAAAATTTACCTGAAACGGGACGAGCTGAACCATACCGGCGCACATAAGATCAACAACGTTCTGGGTCAGATATTGCTGGCACGACGCATGGGCAAAACGCGGATTATCGCGGAAACCGGCGCAGGCCAGCATGGTGTTGCAACGGCGACTGTTTGTGCCAAGTTCGGCTTGAAGTGCGTGGTGTTCATGGGGGCGACGGATGTTGAACGCCAAGCGCCGAACGTGTTTCGTATGAAACTTCTGGGGGCCGAGATTGTTTCGGTTACTGCTGGCCGTGGCACACTGAAAGACGCGATGAACGAAGCGATGCGCGATTGGGTGACCAATGTGCATGACACATTTTACTGCATCGGTACGGTGGCTGGCCCACATCCGTACCCCGCAATGGTTCGTGATTTCCAGACGATAATAGGTAAGGAAGCGCGCGCGCAAATTATGGAGCAGGAAGACCGGTTGCCGGATTCTCTTGTGGCGTGCATCGGTGGTGGATCAAATGCGATGGGGCTTTTCTATCCGTTTCTTGACGACACCGATGTGAAGATTATCGGTGTCGAGGCTGGTGGACATGGTGTTGACGACCGGATGGAACATGCGGCGAGTCTGGCTGGTGGTCGCCCAGGCGTATTGCACGGCAACCGCACGTATTTACTTCAAGATGACGACGGACAAATCCTAGAAGGCCACTCGATTTCGGCAGGCCTCGATTACCCCGGCATCGGGCCAGAGCATTCCTGGCTGAATGACCTCGGGCGTGTGGAATATGTATCGGTGACCGATACCGAGGCGCTGGATGCGTTCCAGCTTCTATGTGCTACGGAGGGGATAATTCCCGCGCTGGAATCTTCGCACGCGCTGGCGCATGTTACAAAAATTGCGCCGGATTTGCCGGAAGATCACATCATGATTGTGAATTTGAGCGGTCGTGGCGACAAGGATATCTTTACTGTCGCAAAAACGCTCGGCATCGAGATCTGATGCGCTCCGCGTTTCACCTCGCTTACAATGTCCGTGATCTAGATGATGCGCGGGCGTTTTATGGGGATTTGTTGGGCTGTGCCGAGGGGCGCAGCACCGACACTTGGGTGGATTTCGATTTCTTCGGGCACCAGATTTCGTTGCATATTGGCGAACCCTTTTCAGTTGCTAAAACTGGTTTGGTAGGTGGAACGAAGGTTCCGATGCCGCATTTGGGCGTGGTTTTGCCATTGAAAAATTGGAATGCTCTTGCAAGCAAACTGCAAGCGGCTGATGTAGAGTTTCTGATTGCACCGTCGGTGCGTTTCGAAGGTGAACCGGGTGAGCAGTGGACGATGTTTTTCCACGATCCAAGCGGAAACCCGATTGAAGTGAAGGGTTTCGCGGATTTTGACGGGCTTTTTGCCGGTTAACGCTAGATTGCGGCCAGCTCGGTTTTGATTAAACGCACTGCTGAAAGCGGGTCTTCGGCTCTCCAGATCGGCCGCCCAACAACAATATGATCAGCCCCGTCGTTTATGGCAACGGCGGGTGAAGTTACCCGTTTTTGGTCGTCCGTGTTTGTACCGGCTGGCCGTACACCGGGAGTTACGATCAGTTTACCCGTCGCTTCGGGGAGGGCGCGGATCATTGCGGCCTCTTGTGGGCTGGCGATTACGCCATCAGCGCCTGCCAGAAATGCAAGGCGGGCACGTTCTGTGACGATGCCCTGAATTTCGCCATCGCGGATCATTGCAACGTCAAGATCGTTGCGGTCCAGTGATGTTAAAATTGTTACGGCTAGAATCTTCATGCCGGTGTCGCCCCGCCCCGCTACTGCAGCACGAACCACATTCGGGTCGCCGTGGACGGTCAGAAAATCCAAATCGAATTGCGCCAGCCCGGCGACCGCGTTTTCCACGGTTTGGCCGATGTCGAACAGTTTCATATCCAGAAAGACGCGTTTGCCCATTTCGGTTAGCTCGTTGGCGAGGGCTAGCCCGCCACCAGTCAGCATTCCAAGGCCGATTTTGTAAAATGATACTTCGTCGCCCAGCTTTTCAACAAGGCGTAAACCTTCCAGTGCATTGGGAACATCGAGGGCGACTATTAGGCGGTCATCGGCTTGCATGGCTGGCTCCTTTACGATTTGTAAAGGATTCGCATGTCCGGGTCCTCGGTGCAATACATATGTACCCAGATATAGGCGTGGTAAAACAGCGCGAGGACCAGCGCGTTCCACGACCCCAGAAGCAGGCCAATGCCCCACAAGCCAGTGAAGACGAAGGTATACATCGCGTTGTCGGAAAACTTGAACGCGCCTTGGTTAACCATCGGCATGTTCAGATATTCGTCGTAAAAATGGTCGCCGCCAAGGGCGCGGTTAATGGTGAAGTATTTCAGGACGGAATGCATCGTGTAGGCGACGAGCAGGATTAGCACGGCGCCGGCAACCAGTTGTATGCTCCGGTTCCCGCCAAGCGAGCCATAATCGGAGATGCCGACAATGACCAGCAGCAGGGGGCGTGCCCCTAAGAGCGGAAGGAATATAGCGGCCCATATTTTCAAGGCCCTGTCTCCGAATAGGCGCACCATTACGTCGAAGTGTAGTTGTAGGCGAAATACCACCGCGACGATGCTTTGGTGGATAAGGCCGATCGCGATGGTGATGTAGGCCCATGTGATGGTGGTTACGCCCAAAAAGCTACCGCCGTTATCTCGCAACAGGCTGCATGTACCAATCGTAAGTAAGGCCGCGATCATGGCGTGTTGGATTTGGCCACGAAATATCGTTGATTTCGGGGTGGTTGCGCGTATTTCGGTCAAGCTTCGCATAGTTTATACCTCCAGTTTCAAAGAGCCTAGCAGAATTGCTGGTATTCTCAAAACGCGAGTCCTTGCAAGGTCTTACCTGCAACCCTACTTATTAACCGAAGGGTCATACTTGACGTGCCATTTGGGCGTCGAATGTATGAGCGCCAAAAAGGAGAATAGGATGAACTTCGAGAAGTTTACCGAGCGTAGCCGCGGTTTCGTACAGGCCGCTCAAACAATTGCCCAACGTGAAGAACACCAGCGGTTTATGCCTGAACATCTGTTGAAGGCACTGTTGGATGATGATCAGGGGCTTGCCGCAAACCTGATTAAACGGGCTGGCGGTGCGCCAAATGTTGCCATTGCCGAGGTTGACGCGGCGGTTGCCAAGTTGCCGAAGGTTTCGGGCGATCAGCTTTATATGGATGGCCAGACCAGCAAGGTTTTGGCTGAGGCTGAAAAGATGGCCGACAAGGCGGGCGATAGTTTCGTTACCGTTGAGCGTTTGTTAACGGCGTTGGCTGTAACCAAATCCGAGGCCGAGAAGGCGTTGAAGACCGCCAAGGTAACCGCGCAAGCGTTGAATGAGGCGATTAACGATATTCGTCAAGGTCGGACAGCAGACTCCGCGAGCGCGGAGGACAGTTACGACGCATTGAAAAAGTACGCCCGTGATCTGACCGAGGCTGCCCGCGAGGGTAAAATTGACCCAATCATAGGACGCGACGAAGAAATCCGTCGTACGATGCAGGTTCTTGCGCGGCGTACCAAGAACAACCCGGTCCTGATCGGCGAGCCCGGCGTTGGTAAAACAGCGATTGCCGAAGGCTTGGCGTTAAGGATTGTTAACGGTGATGTGCCTGACTCGATTGCTAACAAAAAGTTAATGTCGTTGGATATGGGCGCGCTGATTGCTGGTGCTAAGTATCGCGGCGAGTTTGAAGAGCGGCTTAAAGCCGTTCTGAACGAAGTTACCGATGCGAATGGTGAAATCATTCTGTTTATAGACGAGATGCACACGCTTGTCGGTGCAGGTAAGTCAGACGGGGCAATGGATGCTAGCAATCTGTTGAAACCTGCCTTGGCGCGGGGTGAATTGCATTGCGTTGGTGCGACTACACTTGATGAATACCGTAAACATGTGGAAAAAGACGCAGCCTTGGCGCGGCGGTTCCAACCTGTGATGGTAGATGAGCCGACGGTCGAAGACACCATTTCCATTCTGCGCGGCATCAAGGAAAAATACGAGCTGCACCACGGTATCCGGATTTCAGACCGTGCGTTGGTTGCGGCTGCAACCTTGTCGGATCGCTACATCACCGATCGCTTCTTGCCGGATAAAGCCATCGACCTGATGGACGAAGCCGCCAGCCGTCTGCGAATGGAGGCGGACAGCAAACCCGAAGAGCTAGACGCGCTTGACCGCGAGATTTTGCAAAAGCAGATCGAGGCAGAAGCGTTGAAGCAGGAAAAAGACGACGCCTCGGCTGATCGTCTGGTGAAACTGTTAAAAGAACTGTCCGGCTTGCAAGAAATGTCAACCGGCATGACGGCGCGTTGGCAGGCTGAACGTGACAAGATGGCAGGTGCGCGGGACATCAAAGAAGAACTCGAATCCGCAAGGGCCGAGTTGGACCAAGCGATGCGATCTTCTGATCACGCAAAGGCAGGGGAGCTGACGTACAGCATTATCCCCAACCTCGAAGCGCGGCTGTCTGATGCTGAAGAGGCCGAAAACGAAGCGACAGATGTTATGGTCGAAGAGGCAGTAATGCCTGAGCATATCGCATCCGTAGTAGAGCGGTGGACCGGTATTCCGGTGGATAAAATGCTGGAAGGCGAGCGGGAAAAACTACTGAAGATGGAAGCCGAACTTGGCAGGCGTGTGATAGGTCAAAACCTCGCGGTGACGGCTGTATCCAACGCGGTTCGCCGTGCGCGGGCTGGTCTGAATGACCCGAACCGCCCGTTAGGCAGCTTCTTGTTCCTCGGGCCAACTGGGGTGGGTAAAACCGAACTGACCAAAGCATTGGCCGAATACCTGTTCGACGATGACACCGCCATGACCCGTGTGGATATGTCGGAGTTCATGGAGAAACACTCGGTCTCTCGTCTGATCGGCGCCCCTCCGGGGTACGTCGGGTATGACGAAGGTGGTGTGTTGACCGAAGCGGTGCGGCGCAAACCTTATCAGGTGATCCTGTTTGACGAGGTCGAGAAAGCGCATCAGGATGTGTTCAACGTATTGTTGCAGGTTCTGGATGATGGCCGTTTGACCGATGGGCAAGGGCGTTTGGTTGATTTCAAGAACACGCTTATCATCTTGACATCGAACCTTGGATCGCAGGCGCTTAACGATACATCGTTGGATACAGGAGAGGCTAAGGAAGTTGTAATGGAGGCCGTGCGCGGCCACTTCCGTCCCGAGTTCCTGAACCGCTTGGACGAGATCGTCGTGTTTGATCGCCTAAGTCGCGAGAATATGGACGGGATCGTTGATATCCAGTTAGGTATTCTTGGAAAACGTCTGGGCGCGCGCAAAATCACGCTGGAACTGGATGAAGCGGCTCGTAAGTGGCTGGCTGATACCGGATATGATCCAGTGTATGGTGCGAGGCCGCTGAAACGGGTGATCCAGACTTACCTTCAAAACCCGCTGGCCGAAATGCTGTTGGGGGGTGAGGTGTTTGACGGCGCCAAGGTGTCAATATCGGCAGATAGTGAGGGCTTGGTTATCGGGCAGGCGGTGAACCTCGACGAAGCCGAAACGGTACACTAGCCGGTAATATATTAAATAGGCCCAGCCAAATTTCGGCTGGGCCTATTTCGTTTATCGTCAAAGATGGCCGTTAGCCATCAATCGCTTCCAGAATGATAGCGCTCAACATTTCGTTTACGGGTATCATGCTGTCGCCGGGCATGAAGCGATGACCCACTGTCGTTTGATCAGGATTTTCTGGTGTGGAAAATACGAAGATGCCATACGGGCAAAATGCGATGTTCATGATGTCCACTTCCATCACATCGCGTGACACGGATGCCGAGCAGAAGCTATAAACCACGCCCTCGGAATATAGCGTGATATCGGAACCGACATCCACGCGTGTACGTTCTAGCATTTCACCGACATGGCTGACCGAGTCGATTGTTAGCCCTGAGTCGAGAATCGCACTTTCAACGGAAAATGCTACGTTATCGAAGGAATCATCCACGACCCAAGAGGTGATATCTTGGGCAAATGCGGGAGTCGCGAGGAATATCGCGGCTATTAGGGCTATTATACGGTTAGGCATGGTGTCCTCCTTTATTAGAATGCGGTTCTGATTGGCAAATTGCCGTAAAACTTGCCGTCTTGCGTTGATGTATATCATGGAAACCCCCAGTGTATGCTGGTGTTTTTTTGATCGCGCGTTGTTTTTCTGAATTAAATCGGGAAAAGGTGAATTTAGGGGTTGTGCGACTCGTGAACGGGGTCTAGATACCGCTCTA
>Ga0209121_10003555_pt1 | contig 15062 bp, 14 predicted proteins | sample Cruoilmetagenom3_FD_187292 | JGI IMG/M metagenome (GOLD analysis project Ga0209121, IMG submission 187292) | Oil polluted marine microbial communities from Coal Oil Point, Santa Barbara, California, USA - Sample 3 (SPAdes) (version 2) | ecosystem: Environmental > Aquatic > Marine > Oil seeps ...
CATATGCTCGACTTGGATATATCATTATTTTTTATTAGTTTGTTGATTTGGGTTTTAATGATTATATTGGATAAAATTTATTACAAACCTGTTGGAAAAATAATAGGGCAAAGAGAAGATAAGATCGAGAAAGACTCAGCTTTGATTGAATCTATGATTGCAGATGTAGAAAATAAAACTAAGAATATTGAAGATGTTTTAAAAAAAGCCAGAACAGATTCAATGAAATTAAAAGAGGATTTGATAAAAAAGAATGAGGAGAAAATAGAAAGATTGATTTCAGAAGAAAAGGAAAATTTAAAGAGAAGATTTGAGGAGTCTATGAAAAAATTGGATGATGAGATTTCTTCTGCTGAAGAGAAACTTGAAGAAGAGGTTGAAGAATTTAGTAATGAAATTAAGGAAAAATTCTTATGATTTCAAAAAGAAATATATCAATTATCATATTTTTTTTAATAACAGTGGCTCTTTTTGCTTCAGTAGAAGGAGAACAAACTCATCATTTTGATTGGAGCGGCTTTTTGGGATCTGTTATAAATGCAGTTGTTCTTTTTGGAGGGTTGATATATTTATTAAGAAAACCGATTGGAGAGTTATTGTACAAGAGAACTTTAGAAGTTAAGACAGATATAATTAATAGAGATAAGGATCTGGAAAATAGATCAAATCAACTTAAAGAACTTCAGAACAGAATTGATAAAATTGAAGGAGAGGTTCAGCAAATAAAGGATATTTCAAGAAAAAATGCTGAACATGAAGTAAAAAGAATTGAGGAACTGGGGAAAAAGGAGTGTGAAAAAATAGAACTCTTAACTAAAAAGGAGATTGATGTTAAGATAGAGTCTTCAATCAGGAGGCTGAAATCAAAGATTGCTGATTTGACAGTTGAGCATTTTAGAAAAGATATTATTTCAGAACTTAATGATAAATCGCATGATAAGATAATAGAAAAGAATATTGAGATAAGTGGAGAAATAATTGAGAGAGAATAGTTTAGCAAAAAGATACGCAAAAGGGTTAATTAAAACAATAAAAAATGAGAAGGAGTATATTGTAGTAAAAAAAGAATTGGAAAGGTTTTTAAAAATCTTGAATGACAATTCCGAATTAAAAGCTGGTTTGGAAACCTTACTATTCACTAAAAAGCAAAAAAACTATATAATAAGCTCAATAAATAAAAAGATAAAGCTTCATGAAAAAAGCTTTAATTTTCTTATAGTTTTAACGGAAGAAAATAGAATGATTTTTCTTGATGTTATTATTCAATTATTGGAAGAATTATGGTTTGAAAGAAATGGTGTTGAAAAGCTTAAGGTTTTATCAGCAGTAAAATTGAGTAAAAAGTTAGAACAAAAGTTAATAAAAAATCTTGAAAAATCTTTTGATAAAAAGATTGTTTTAGAAAAAGATATTGACAAATCTTTAATCGCAGGTATAAAAATCCAGAAAGGTTCAATTTTTTACGATTTTTCAATTGAAGGTAATTTAAGTAAGTTAAAGGATTCATTATTAGAGGAGAATTAAGTGTATATTAAAGTTGATGAAATAAGTGAATTAATTAAACAAAAGATTGAGGGCTTTAAATTAGATTTTAATAAGGAAGAGACTGGGGTTGTAATTTCAATTGGTGATGGTATTGCACAGATTTATGGGTTGGAAAATGTAATGTATAATGAATTAATTGAATTTCCTCATGATATATTTGGGATAGCTCTTAATCTTGAAGAGGGTAATGTTGGAGCAGTTATATTTGGTGAAGGCTTCAAAATAAATGAGGGAGATATTGTAAAAAGAACAGGCAGGGTAATTTCTGTTCCTGCAGGAGAGGCGCTTGTTGGCAGGATTGTAAACCCTATTGGGGAACCTCTTGATGATAAAGGTCCTATTGAAACAAAAACATATATGCCTATTGAATCTATTGCTCCGGGTGTAATGGATAGAATGCCAGTTAAAGAACCTCTTCAGACAGGTATAAAGGCAATAGATGCAATGATTCCAATTGGAAGAGGTCAGAGAGAATTAATAATTGGTGATCGTCAGACTGGAAAGACTGCAATTGCGATTGACACAATAATAAATCAAAAAAAGGAAGATGTGATTTGTGTGTATGTTGCTATTGGACAAAAACAGTCAACTATTGCACAGGTTGTAAAGACTTTGGAAGATGCTGGAGCTATGGATTACTCTATTGTAGTTGTTGCAAGTGCATCAGAACCTGCTGCAATGCAGTATATTGCTCCTTATGCAGGATGTGCAATGGGTGAATATTTTATGAAAAAGGGTAAACATTCATTATTGATATATGATGATCTATCCAAACATGCTGTTGCATACAGAGAGATATCTCTGTTATTAAGGCGTCCTCCGGGAAGAGAGGCATATCCTGGAGATGTTTTTTATCTACATTCAAGATTACTTGAAAGAGCTTCAAAATTAAATGAAGATAAAGGCGGAGGATCTTTAACTGCTTTACCAATTATTGAAACACAGGCATCTGATGTTTCTGCATATATTCCGACAAATGTAATCTCAATCACTGATGGACAGATATATTTGGTACCGGAACTCTTTAATACTGGTCAGAGGCCTGCTATTGATGTTGGTATCTCTGTATCAAGAGTTGGGGGAAATGCTCAGATAAAGGCAATGAAACAGATAGCAGGATCATTAAAACTTGAACTTGCTCAATTTAGAGAATTAGCTGCATTTATTCAATTTGGTGCAGATCTTGATAAGGCAACTGTTGCGCAAATAGAGAGGGGTAAGAGGTTGTCTGCTCTTCTTATACAGGATCAGGGTGTGCCTATGCCTGTTGAAAAACAGATTCTCATTATATTTGCAGGGACTAAGGGCTTTATTGATGAATTTCCTGTTGATTCTATAGGAAAGTATGAAGAAAAAATGTTAGAATTTGCTAATAAGAATTTCCCTGATATTTTAAGAGAAATAAGGTCAAAAAAGGTCGTAGATTCTGAATTAGAGCAAAATATTATTAATATGTTGAAGGAATTCTCTAAAGAATTCATGGGTTTTTTGAAAGATAATGGCTGAAAATTTAATTGATTTAAAGAGGAGAATTAATTCTGTAAAAAATACACAGAAAATTACTCGTGCAATGAAAACCGTAGCTGCTGCAAAATTGAGAAAAAATGTAAAAAAATTAAACAGAACAGAAAGTTTTATAAGAAAAATCGAGCATCTTTTGAATAGAATCAAAAATAAATTGGATTATGAGGATTTTCCTCTTTTTAAGGAAAAAGAAGAGGGGAAAGTAGTAATAGTTGCTCTTTCTTCTGATAAGGGATTATGTGGAGCTTTTAATTCGCATACAATAAAAGAGGTTGAAGACCATTATAAGCATCTTGAAGAGGAAAAAGAGGAAGTGATATTTATAACTTTAGGAAATAAGATTTATAGAAATTTAAATAAAAAGGGTTTTACAATAGAAAAAGATTATAAGTCAATTATGTCTGATTTAAAATTTTCTGATTCCGTTCAATTATCTGAATATTTGCAGGAAATCTATTTAAATAGAGATATTAAACGGGTTGAATTTGTTTATACTGAATTTATTTCATCATCAAAGCAAGAGACAACTGTTAAACAGATACTTCCTTTCAAAATAGAAAATAGAGAAGATGAAATGGAGGAGCAAGAGATTAAGTATATATTTGAGCCTTCTTTGCAGGAAATATTTAAATATATTTTACCAAAATATGTGAATTCTTTAGTTTACCGTATTTTACTTGGTTCTATTGCATCTGAACATGCTGCAAGAATGATTGCAATGGACATTGCTACCAGAAATGCAAATGATATGATAAAGAGCCTTACTCTTACTATGAACAAGTTGAGGCAGGCTTCAATTACAAAAGAGTTACTTGAAATAATCACTGCAACTGAAGCCTTGAAAAGATAGGAGGAAAGATGAGCAAGGAGAAGAAAAAATATAAGAATGAAGGGAAAGTTATTGAAGTAATAGGACCTGTTGTTGATATTGAATATGAAAAAGGAAAATTACCTGAAATTTATAATGCTATTGAAGTTGTTTCAGATGGATTTGATGTTGCAAAGCCAATTAAGATAATAACGGAAATTCAATATCATCTTGGCGAAAATAGGGTCAGATCAATATCAATGCATCCTACAGATGGACTTGTGAGAGGAATGAAAGCATATGATACAGGTGGGCCAATATCTGTTCCAGTTGGAAGGGAAGTACTTGGTAGGGTATTGAATGTGACTGGCGATCCTGTTGATGGAAAGGGTCCTGTTAAAGCAAAAAAGAGATATTCCATACATAGGCCTGCTCCTGCACTTGAAGAGCAGGATACAACTCTTGAGTTGTTTGAAACAGGAATAAAGGTAATAGATCTTTTGGAGCCGTACTTGAAAGGTGGAAAGATTGGGTTGTTTGGAGGTGCTGGAGTTGGTAAAACAGTTTTAATTATGGAGATGATCAATAATGTAGCTAAAAAACATGGAGGATTAACTGTTTTTTCAGGTGTAGGTGAGAGGACAAGAGAAGGTAATGACCTTATTTTAGAAATGATTCAGTCTGGTGTTATTGACAAAACCGCATTAATCTTTGGTCAGATGACAGAGCCGCCTGGTGCCAGGTTAAGAGTTGCTCTAACAGGTCTAACAGTAGCTGAATACTTTCGTGATGAGGAACACTTAGATACATTATTGTTTATTGATAATATATTTAGATTTACACAAGCTGGATCTGAGGTATCGGCAACTCTTGGAAGAATGCCATCTGCTGTTGGTTATCAGCCGAATCTTGCAACTGAAATGGGAGAAATGCAGGAAAGGATTACTTCTACAAAGAATGGATCCATAACTTCTGTTCAGGCTATATATGTTCCTGCTGATGATTACACTGACCCTGCACCTGCTACTGCTTTTACTCATCTTGATGCAACAACAAATCTTTCAAGACAATTAACAGAAATAGGTATTTACCCGGCTGTTGATCCTCTTTCATCATATTCGAGAATTCTTGATGCAAAGGTAATAGGAACTGAACATTATGAAGTAGCAAAAGCAATTAAGGAGATATTACAGAGATATAAAAATCTTCAGGATATTATTGCGATTCTTGGTATGGAAGAGTTATCGGATGAGGACAAAATTATAGTAAACAGGGCAAGAAAAATCCAGAAATTTTTATCACAACCTTTCTTTGTTGCAGAAGAGTTTACAAACATGAAGGGTAAGTATGTTGAGTTGAAAGATACAATAAAAAGTTTTAAGGAGATTTCAGAAGGTAAGTATGATGACCTGCCAGAGCAGGCTTTTTATATGTGTGGAAGTATTGAAGATGTAATACAAAATGCAAAGAAAATGGGGTATTAATGTCAGAAAAAATGATATTGGAAATTGTCTCATCTACAGGTGAAATAGAAAAAGCAAGAATAAAGGATTTATATATGCCTGCTTATTTGGGACAAGCAGGAATTCTTCATGATCACCTTCCCTATATTTCAATTTTAAAATTTGGTGATATTTCTTATACTGATCTTAATAATAAAAAACATTATCTATTTATTTATGATGGCATAGTAGAGGTTATAAACAATAAAATTACACTTATTTCAGATTCAATTGAGAAGGGTGAAGATTTTGATAGGAAAGAGGTTGAATTAAAATTGAAAGAAGTTGAACGACGGATACAGTCTTCATTTAAGGGTGAGATCACTCCTGAAGAATTAGATGAAGCACTTGAAGAAAAGAAGAAATTAAAGATTAAGCTAAATATATGTAAGAAGAGTAAAAATTATTAATTTTTTATCTAATTTTTTCATTCTTTTTTATAAAGTTTAAAGATTTTCCTTTACAACAGATGATTGTTTACTTTCATTTCCATTATTGTCAACTGAAGTTATTGAATATATATATAATTTTCCCTCTTTAATTTTTGTGTCTTTAAAAGAGTTTTTTGTGATTTTATCCGCAATTAGCTTGAATTCATCATCTGATGTAGATTTTCTGTATATGCGATAATAAGAGAGGTCTTTATCTTTAACTTTTCCCCAGGTTAAAAATATTTGACCTTTTGTAGTAAAACTTACTATATTCGATGGAATTTCCGGGGGAAAGATATCTTTGATTCTAGTTGAAATAATATTTGAAGAAGCACTTTGAATATTATTTGAAACTATTGTTGATACATGGTAAAAATAATTTCCATCTACTCCTGTATCTATATCTTCATAATATTCATACAATATTTTATCTTTATTTATTTTCTCAAAATAATTTTTGTTTAAAGATTTATTAAGCGCTTCTATTTTCCTGTAAATATCATAACCTGAAATGTTATCTACTTTTTTATTTAATAGGTTAAGTTTTGGTTTGCTCCATTTTAGTTTTATTATCTTTCTTTCTTTAATTAATTTTAGATCAGATATTGGCAGTATAGGTATTTTTGTTGTTATTGATTTAAGGTTACTTAGCATAGATTTCTTTTCCCCATAGGAATATCTAATTGCAAAGTAATGCTTCTTATTATCCAGATTTTTTATTTTAAAAGGAATATTTATTAAGAATGAATTCTCTTTTTTTTGTAAATTTTTAAGATTTATTTTTATTAATAGTTTTGATTTCTTTCTAAATTTTTCATAGGGAATCTCTTTATCTGAATAGTATATATAAATTTTATTTACTCTACTTAAATCAGCTTTGGTTTTTTTATCTGAAAGGTATTCAGGAAAATCAAATCCAATTTTAATATTTCTCCCGATCTGATTTATTTTAGAAATATTAATTCGCATGGGTAATTTTTTTGGTTCTAATTTTAAAGGACCTTTTTTGCCACAATTTATTATAGATAAGGTTAGAAAAAAGAATACTACTATTTTTAGTTTTTTAAAACCCCATAACAAATAACAATTATTTTTCATATTTAGATTAAAGTATATATCTGCTTAAATCAGTATCTTCAGCAATGTCTTTTACCTCTTTTATAACATATTCTTTATCAATTTTCACTTTCCCATTTTTTATATCAGAGGCTTCAAATGAAATATCTTCTATAACCTTTTCCATTATTGTATGAAGCCTTCGAGCTCCAATATTTTCAGATCTTGAGTTTAAATTCTCAGCAATCATTGAAATTTCTTCTATGGAATCTTCTGTAAAAATAATTTCAAGACCTTCTGTGCCCAAAAGTTCCTTGTATTGTGTTACTAATGCATTTTTTGGCTCTGTTAGAATTCTTATAAAATCTTTATGATTTAATGAGTCGAGTTCAACCCTTATTGGAAATCTGCCTTGTAGTTCTGGAATTAAGTCAGCTGGTTTTGATACATGAAAAGCACCGGCTCCAATAAATAAAATATAATCTGTTTTTACTATTCCATATTTTGTATTTACAGTGGTGCCTTCTATAATGGGAAGTAAATCTCTTTGAACTCCTTCTCGTGAAACCATGGGCCCCTGGGTGCTTTCTCTACCTGCAATTTTGTCAATTTCATCAAGAAATACAATACCCATTTGTTCTGTTCTTGTAATAGCTGTTTTAGATATTTGATCCATATCAAGAAGTCTATTTTGTTCATCTTTAATTAAATAATCAGTTGCTTCTTCAACTGTCATTTTCCTTTTTTTCGATTTTGCGCCTCCAAACATATTTGGCATCATTTCTCCAATAGTTATTCCGATTTCTTCAACTCCAGAGGATGAGAATATTTCAAATGGAGTTGTATGTTTAGCTCTTACTTCAATTTCAATTAATCTATCATTTAATTTACCTTCTCTAAAAAGTTTTCTAAGTTTTTCTTTTGTTTCAAAAAAACTCTTATTATCGATATTAATTTCAGCTGCAGGGCCTCTTACTTTTTTTGGTGGAGGAAGAAGGATTGATAATATCCTTTCTTCAACATTTATTCTGGCTTTTTCTTTGTTAATTTCCATTTGTTCTGCTTTAACTAAATCTACAGAAATTCTAACCAGATCTCTTACTATAGACTCAACATCTCTTCCAACATAACCAACTTCGGTAAATTTTGAAGCCTCCACTTTAATAAAAGGGGAACCTGTTAATTTAGCCAATCTTCTGGCTATTTCAGTCTTACCGACTCCAGTTGGTCCTATCATTAATATGTTTTTTGGGATAATATCTTCTGCTATTTCTTTTGGAAGCTGCTGCCTTCTAAATCTATTCCTCAAAGCTATAGAAACCGATTTTTTTGCTTTATCCTGTCCAATAATATATTTATCAAGCTCTATCATGATCTCTCTTGGAGTAAGATCATCTTTTGTTTTATATAAAATTTTTTCCATTTAAAGAACCTCGATTGTAAATTGTTTATTTGTATATATGCAGATATCAGAAGCAATATTAAGTGATTCCTCTATTATTTCTCTTGCATCTAAGTTTGAATGTCTCTTTAATGCAAGAGCTGCTGCTTGGGCATATGGGCCTCCCGAACCTATGGCAAGGATATCTTCGTCCGGTTCAATCACATCACCTGAACCTGATAAAATATATAATTTCTCCTTATTTGCAACAATAAGCATTGCTTCAAGCCTTCTCAAAACTTTATCTGTTCTCCATTCTTTTGAGAGTTCAATAGCAGCTCTAGAGATATTGCCGTTGTATTCTTCTAGTTTTCCTTCGAATCTCTGAAATAAAGCAAAAGCGTCAGATGTTGAACCTGCAAATCCAGCAACTATTTTATCGTGATATAATCTTCTTACTTTTTTTGCATTGTGTTTAAAAACAGTACTTTGAAGAGATACCTGACCATCCGCTCCAATTACTACTTTACCTTTGTATTTGATACATAAGACCGTTGTTCCGTGCATTTTGTTTTCCATACTCGTATTTTATTATTTTTTCTTACATTAGTCAAATCAAAATAGTTATATGGGTTTTGATTATCACAAAGAATTGTTTTATAATTTGTTTTTATTTTTGGTTTTCAGGAGGTAATAATTATGATAAGAACATTAATTTTACTTTTTTCATTTTTTGTTTTGAATTTTTCTCCTGTTTTTAGTGATGCTAATCAGGATACACTTCCAATTGGTAATTCGAAATATAAATTCTGTATGAGTAAGATTGAAAAAGATCAAATCATAGAGACTTCTACCAATAAGGTTGTTTCAATTTCAGATATTGTTAATAAAAATTTAGCAACTGATCTCTTTATAATAGGTGAGTATCATGATAATTATGAATGTCACAAATTTCAAAGAGATTTTATAGAGACTCTATATAAAAAGTATCCTAAAGTAGTTGTTGGATTTGAATTTTTTTTAAGGAATCAAGATAGCATTCTTGAAAGATGGAGAACAGGAAAAATAACAGAAGATGAGTTGCTAAAGAAAACAGGATGGTATAAGAGAAGTTCATTGAGCTATGGTTATACAAAGATGATAATGGATGTAATTAAAAAAAATAGGATAAAAGTTATTGGGCTAAATATAGATAGAAAGATTGTTCACAAGGTAGCAACAATGGGTTTTAATACTCTTTCTAAGGAAGAAAAAAGACTTTTCCCGACAATAAATATATATAACAGAGAGCATGAATATTTTATTAAAACAATTTTTGCTAAAATTGCAATTCAAGTCCCATTATGGTTTAAAAACATGTATAATGCTCAAAAGTGCTGGGATGTAATAATGGCTGAATCAATGCGGAAAGTACTATCAACAAAGAAGTATAAGAAGTATAAGGGTGTAATTATTGCAGGTAGTGCTCATGTATCTTACAAACTTGGAATTCCTTTTAGATATAAGGCTGCAAAAAAATCTTTGAGATTAACAACAATTGTTCCAGTTAATTTACCTCTTAAAAAGGATAAATCTGAAGGGGAAGGTATGAGCCCAATGATGAAGATGATTGCAGGCAATCTAAAACCTGTTGCAATATTTTCAAGAGGATTGGGTGACTATATTTTTTCTGTTCATCAACCTGAACAAAGTTACTTTCCAGTGCTTGGAATAAGAGGTAGCTTGAATAATGGCCAATTTGTTGTTTCTAAGGTGCACAAAGGGAGTATTGCTGAAAAAAATGGAATAAAAAAGGGTGATGTTATTATTTCTATTGATGCGAGTAAAATAGATTCAAATGAGCAATTGAAACTTTTAATATTAAAGAAAAATTGGAATGATTCAATAAGTTTTAAAATTATTAAGAATATTAAAATAGAAAAGTGATTGAATAGAATTGACCAAACTTGATTTTTGTGTTAAATTTTGACTTAAAAATCGGAGGGAAAATGAGCATAGAGAGAAGATTGCTTGAGCTTGCTAATAAAAAAGAAAGAGGAAAAATGGGCGGTGGAGAAAAGCGTATAGAAAAACAACACCAGAAAGGGAAATATTCAGCAAGAGAGAGAATTGAAATGATACTTGATGAAGGGAGTTTTGAGGAGTTTGATCTTTTTGTTACTCATAGATGCACTGATTTTAATATGGAAAAAAATAGGCCTTTAACTGATGGAGTAATAACAGGTTATGGCACGATAAATGGTAGGCTTATATTTATTTTTTCTCAGGATTTTACAATATTTGGTGGGTCATTATCCAAAACTTATGCTGAAAAAATAGTTAAAGTTATGGAAATGGCTGCTAAAGTAGGGGCTCCTATTATTGGGCTTAATGATTCAGGAGGTGCTCGTATACAGGAAGGGGTTGACTCTCTTGCTGGTTATGCTGATATTTTTTTAAAAAATGTTTTATATTCAGGAGTTATTCCCCAAATTTCTTTAGTACTTGGCCCATGTGCTGGAGGTGCTGTATATTCTCCTGCTATAACCGATTTTGTTGTAATGGTTGATAAGATTTCTTATATGTTTCTAACTGGTCCAAAGGTTGTAAAACAAGTAACAAGAGAGGATGTAACAACGGAGCAATTGGGAGGAGCCTCAATTCATTCAGCTAAAAGTGGTGTTTCTCATTTCATTTGCAAAGATGAAGAAGAGGCATTTGAAAGTTTAAAAAAATTGATATCTTATTTTCCACAAAACAATTCTGAATTACCTCCTGTTATCCAAAATAATGATCCAATTGATAGAATAGATGAAAGTTTAGATTATGTTGTTCCTGAAAACCCGAGTAAACCTTATGATATGAAAGAAATAATTGAGACAATTGTTGATAATAATGATTTTTTTGAAGTTCATGCTCAATTTGCTAAAAATTTAATAAATGGTTTTGCAAGAATGAATGGAATGCCTGTGGGAATAGTTGCAAACCAACCTAAGGTTCTTGCAGGTGTACTTGACAACAATTCTTCAATAAAGGGCGCAAGATTTGTACGGTTCTGTGATGCATTTAATATACCTTTGATTGTTTTTGAAGATGTACCTGGTTTTATGCCAGGCACAAATCAAGAATATAATGGGATTATTAAAAATGGAGCAAAACTTCTTTATGCTTTTGCTGAAGCAACAGTTCCAAAAATAACTGTTATTATTAGAAAAGCTTATGGAGGTGCATATTGTGTTATGAATTCAAAACACATTCGAGGAGATATTAATTTGGCATGGCCATCAGCTGAAATTGCAGTTATGGGGCCTGAAGGAGGAGTTGAAATTGTATATAGTAAAGAAATTAAAGAATCAGAAGATAAGGATAAGAGAGTAACAGAATTAAAAGAAAAATATGTAGAGTTATTTGCAAATCCATATAATGCAGCAAAAAAAGGCTATATAGATGATGTGATTATCCCTGCAAATACAAGAATAAGATTAATTAAAGCCTTAGAGATGCTATCAACAAAAGAAGATTTTAATCCTTCAAAAAAGCATGGGAATATTCCTTTATAGGTAGATAGAAAATTGAGCTTTGCAGATGCATTTATAATAAGTGCTTTGGGTATAGGAGTTGTTTTTTGTGGTTTAATTTTAACAAGCCTATTAATCTATTCATTCTTTATTCCTGAAAAGATTTCTAATTTAAAATCAAAGAGACTCCTTAAGAAAAAAGAAATTTCATATATAAGTGCTGAAAATATCGGGGATTTAGAACCAGATATTTTAGCTGTTATATCAACTGTACTTGAGATTGAATATAGGTTAGGTCTTGTTTTAACAGAAAGTAGATTTACATTTAAAATAGGGACATAAATTGGAATTGGATCTATGATTTATAATATTTCTCATTTATGCAACGGAGGTAAATTGTTATGAGAGAATATGTTCTTTCAATTGAAGGAAAAGATTACAAAGCTGAAATAAAGGAGATTACATCGGAATTTGCTAGAATTCTTGTTAATGGAAAGGAATATAAGATTGAAATTAAAGAATTCGGGCGTAAAAGTGCTGAAATATCTTCAGTAAAAAGGGCTGAAACACCGATAAGAGAAACAAAACCGGAAAAAGGAGAGATTGAGAAACCAAAAATTAATAGTACAGATTCAGGAACAATAAAAGCTCCGTTGCCTGGTTTAATACTTGATGTATTTGTGAAAATAGGAGATACAGTTAAGGCAGGCCAGGATTTGTTTGTAATGGAATCTATGAAAATGGAAAATCAGATTCAGGCCCCTCATGATGGCACTGTTGCGAAGATTTATATAAATAGGGGCGATTCTGTTGCAGAGGGTGATATGCTTTTGGAACTCTCCAGACCTATGATGACTACGTTGTGAGTGATTTATAATGAAAAGAATAATCGTATTAATAGTTGTTTTTTTTCTTGTACCTTGTTTATATGGAATCACAAAATTTGTTCCTGATTTTGGAGGTAACCAACACTATATTAAGATTTATAAAGGATCAGAAGATGATGTTTGCAAAGGAGATAAAGGTGAAATCTTTGACAAATACTTCAAAATTCTTGGGAATTTTGAAGTTATTGGCCTTAATGATAGTTATAGTATAGTAAGGGTTTATTTAAATGAGCCTGATAAAACAATAAAGATAGAACACGTGTCGTTTAAGAATAAATATAAAAATATAAGGTTTAGCTCAGAGAATTCAAAATTCTATTTTAGAATCAAAAGGGCGAAAACTAATACAAAAATAAAAGATGGTATAAAGGGGAAAATATTCAAGAATGGGCAGGTTTCGGGTATCATTAAGATTGTAGGGAACGATAAAAAGTTTCATTATGGAATTGTGACAAATAATGCTGCTAATATTAATTTTAGAGAATCTGATGAAGGTAAATTTTTGGGTTATTATGAGCAAATTATGGATGGTACTGGTTTTGCTAATTTATCCTATAAAAATATTATAATGTTGTTTGTAGGGATATTTTTTATATATTTAGGCATTGCAAAAGATTATGAACCCCTTTTATTAGTACCCATAGGATTTGGAATAATAGTAGGTAATATCCCTTTACCTCTGCAACTTTTTAATAGTATTTCTTTATACATGATAGACCCTGTTAGCCATCAATATGTTTTTAATACAACTTCAAACAGTGTTATGGGAATTATATATTTTGGTGTTAGATCAGGCCTTTTTCCACCCCTTATTTTCCTTGGTATTGGTGCAATGACTGATTTTACTGCTCTATTATCAAATCCTAAGAGTGTTTTATTAGGGGCTGCTGCTCAGGTTGGTATTTTTGTAACCTTCCTGGGTGCTTTAGCACTGGGCTTTTCTCCTGCAAATGCTGCTTCAATTGGAATAATTGGTGGAGCTGATGGACCTACTGCTATATTTTTATCTTCAAAACTTGCACCTTCTTTAATAGGTCCTATTGCAATCGCAGCTTATTCGTATATGGCTATGGTCCCTCTGATTCAGCCTCCTATAATGAAATTGTTGACTTCAAAAAAGGAAAGATTGATTAAAATGAAACATGGTAGAAAAGTTAAAAAGGTTGAAAAAATCATGTTCCCGGTTTTTGGTGTTATTTTGACAACTATGGTAGCTCCGGGTGCAATTCCACTTCTTGGTATGTTATTTTTAGGGAATTTATTGAAAGAATCAGGTGTTACTACAAGACTGGCAAAAACAGCTTCAAATGCTTTAGTAGATATAGCAACAATATTATTGGGTTTTGCTGTTGGTGCATCAACAAGTGCCCAGGTTTTTTTAAATGAAAAGTCCATATTAATTTTTGTGCTTGGTGTTATTTCTTTTAGCATTGCAACAGCAAGTGGAGTTTTATTTGCAAAATTAATGAATCTTTTTGTTAAGAATAAAGTAAACCCATTGATTGGGGCTGCTGGAGTTTCTGCTGTGCCTGATTCAGCTCGAGTTGTTCATAATGTAGGTAAAAAGTATGATCCTAACAATTATCTGCTTATGCATGCCATGGGACCAAATGTGGCGGGTGTTATTGGATCAGCTATTGCAGCAGGTGTGTTTTTGGGAATTTTTTAAGGAGAGATTAGATGAGTAAAATAATTTCTGTTATACCTAATATTTGCGAGGGAAAAGATTGTAAATTTATTGATGATTTAACGAATAAACTTAATTCTGTTAAAAATGTTATTGTACTTGATGTTTCAATGGATAAGACAAGAAATAGGACTGTTTATGCTTTTACTGGTACGAAAAAAGCGATTTTTGAAGCAGGCATGATTCTTTATGATGAGGCATTTAAACACATTGATATGAGAAGACATAAGGGTGAGTATCCAAGAATTGGTGCTGTTGATGTTTTCCCTTTTGTTCCCTTGAAAGATGTTTCGATTGAAGAAACAATTGAGCTTTCCATAGAGTTTGCAGAGAAAGTTGCTGAAGAGTTTAAAATTCCTGTTTATTTGTTTGCTGAATCAGCAAAGTGTTTATTAAGGAAAAATATAGATAAAATAAGAGAAGGTGAGTATGAAGGACTTGAGTCAAGGTTAAAAGAACCAGCCTGGAAGCCTGATTTTGGCCCTGACGAGTTCAAGCCTGACTTTGGTGCTACTATAATCGGGGCAAGATATCCTATAGTAAGCCTTAAAATATTTCTAAATACTCCAGATTTGAAAATAGCAAGAGATATAAATAATTCGATTCAAGAGAGTACAGGTGGATTACAAAATGTTATAGCTTATTGTGGAGTAATAAATGAAAGCCATCTTACTCAGATCATAGTAAAAATAACAAACTATAAAGCAACTCCTCTATACAAGGTTATTGAGTTGGTAAGGATAG
>Ga0209121_10003556_pt1 | contig 15058 bp, 12 predicted proteins | sample Cruoilmetagenom3_FD_187292 | JGI IMG/M metagenome (GOLD analysis project Ga0209121, IMG submission 187292) | Oil polluted marine microbial communities from Coal Oil Point, Santa Barbara, California, USA - Sample 3 (SPAdes) (version 2) | ecosystem: Environmental > Aquatic > Marine > Oil seeps ...
CTTTCTTCGAATCCTTATTATTTAAATTTATAAAAATTATGAGTTATTGAAAAAATTCAGATATAATAGACTATCAGTCAGATGTTTGACAATGTTAAATGATGTATTAAACTTGTTATTCTCATTTTTTTTCAATAACTTCAGACAAACTGTTTAACGTTGCAAACGTTCTGAGAGCGCGCTCTCAACGATTTCAATCGAACAGTTTGGCGCTTTAAAAATCTTCCTGCGTTGATTTTCAAATCACATAATTTTTAGAAACTTAAAAGACCTCGAAGAAAGCTACAATGATTGGTGGATGACCGGAAGTTGGCCATATTAATCACAACGTGTTATATCAAAACAAATATAGTTGTTTAATCTCTTAATTTTCGGGATAACAAAACTTCTTGTGGTTGTTTATGCGATTTTGTTATAGCTTCTACTGTAGTGTCCAAAGGACTGCTTATTTGCATTAAATCTCTTTGAGCCACATGCGTGTAAATCATTGTGGTTTCAGGTTTTGCATGTCCTAATAACAGTTGTATATGTCTTAATCCAACACCATTTTCCATTAAATGTGTTGCGTAGCTATGCCTAAGAACGTGTGGTGTTACCTTTTTTGTAATTCCTGCTAATTGGCAACTGCGTTTTAAAAACTGCCTTATACTAGTGGCAGCATAAGGACCTCCAGCCCGACCCTCAAAAACAAAATGTTTAGGCTTATAAGTATTTAGATAGTTTAGCAGTAAAGGTTTTAATGCCTCGCTCATCACAACATTTCGATCTTTACGTCCTTTACTTTGTCTAACGTTGAGCTGTTTGCGGTCAAAATCTAATGCATTAAGTTTTAAATTTAACAATTCACCAATTCTTAAACCACATGAGTACAATAGGCCAATTATGGCTCTATGTTTTAGGTTTTTAGTAACTTGAATAAGTATTATTATTTTATTTGGCGATAAAACTACAGGTAGTTTTTTACTTTTCTTAGGTCGTTTTAAGTCGTCTGCTTCTAATTCTGGTAATTGACAATATGATATAAAATATTTTAGAGCACTAACACACTGTCTATGACTACTGATACTAAAATTTTCTCCAGCTAATACAACTTCAAAAAATTTGTCTAAATCTCGTTTTTTTAGATCTTTTATCACTTTTGGTTTATAAAAATCTAAAAAGCGTAATACAAAATAACCATAAGACTTTATGGTGCTTTGACTTAATCGTTTGCTTTTAAGAAAGCCAGTGTAGTCTCTTAACAATTCCCTAAAGGATAAGGGTAGGGAAGCGTGCATTTGTTTCATGCTTGCCTGTAACCTTAATTTCCTTGGTTCTTTATATACTCGTGAGCTTGGTTTGGTAAAGGCACTATAATCTACAAAATAACCATGTGGCTTAAAATGATTAAATAGCATATTGATGCTATGTTTTTCCTTAAGCACAAAATACGTGTTATTTGTAGTGCTCCATTGAATGCCATTTATTTGCTTTACCAAGGCTTTGGTCTCTTCGGCAAACTTGAATCCTATCGCTAATGCATCTTTATCCTTAAACTGAATTTTAGTTAAGACTATTTTCTTATTGCTTTGCATGTACTAACATTGTCTTTTCTTGTAAATTACAAGAAAATATATGTTTATAAGCTGTAATTAGTAAATTACTACTATCTGTAGCGAATGTAAAATGCCTAACTAATACTTATTCAGCAGTTTCTTCCATTGTATGATAAACGTTTTGTACATCATCATCTTCTTCTAGTTTTTCGAGAAGTTTCTCAACATCTGCAGATTGTTCTTCTGATAAGGTTTTAGTGACTTGTGGAATACGTTCAAATCCAGAAGAAATAATCTCAATACTATTAGTTTCTAGATACGATTGTATGTTACCAAAACTTTCAAATGGTGCATAAATCAATACACTGCTTTCTTCATTTCCGTCTTCATCTTCATCTGTATCTTCAAAAATTTCTTCTACACCGAAGTCAATAAGCTCTAATTCTAGTTCCTCTAAATCTAACTCTTCTCCTTTAATTTTAAAATTACAGGTATGATCGAACATAAAAACGACAGAGCCAGAGGTGCCTAAGCTTCCATCCGTTTTATTAAAGTAAGAGCGTACATTAGCTACTGTACGTGTATTGTTATCTGTTGCGGTTTCTACAAGTACAGCAATACCATGTTGTGCATAACCTTCAAAAAGAACTTCTTTATAGTCTCCTTGTCCTTTTTCGCTTGCTTTCTTAATGGCACGTTCTATATTTGCTTTTGGCATATTTACGGCCTTAGCATTTTGTATTACTGCTCTTAGACGTGAGTTACTATCGGGATCTGGACCACCATCCTTCACGGCCATAACAATGTCTTTGCCAATACGCGTAAAGGCTTTGCTCATCGCAGACCATCGTTTCATTTTTCTTGCTTTTCTAAATTCAAAAGCTCTTCCCATAGTTGAAAATTATAAAGTTATTACTTATTTAAAGTGCCCAAAACTAGACATAATTTCGGGTTTCACAAATGTAAAAAAATCTATTAATCGTTAGGAATATGTTTTGCTAAAAACTTTTGATTTGCCGCATTTAATGCATTTATAACCATTTGACGGTTTTTATTAAGTTCAGCATTAGTTTTATTATATTCCTTTACTTCTTTATTAAAATTGTTAACCATGTCGTTATAATCTTTAATCTGAGCCTTGGTACGCTTGCGTTCTGGCGTTTTTTCTAATGTCGCTTGTGCTTGCTCTAAATCCGCTCTAGAGACTAAGAAATCTGTTAATACAGGCATTTTAGTATCTGCTTCGTTTATAAAAAACTCAAAGGCTTTTTTTGTTGCATTTACAATTGATTTATCATTCTTATATAGCGTTTCAGTCTTTAAAATCTTTAGACCTTCTTTAGCACTTTCACTTAAGGCATTAGCATTTTGCTGTATGGCATTAACATCGCTATTATTAAGCCCTTCCATTAAATACACTTCGTTAATGTATACTTTAAAATAAACGAGATACATTTTTTTGTAATACGTAAACACTTCATTAGAAATGGCCATTTTTTTACTTAAATCTGTTTCGTTTTCAACAATATTAATATTGTGCTTACCTGCAAATAAGTAGTAATTGGCTTCGTATTCTTCTTGAATTTCTTTCATTTTATCGTCCGCCATTTCTTGTGCCATCATATAAGCTTCCATAGCATCATAAGATTGTTCTGCAACCGCTTTCATATCAATAATTTTAGCATACTCATCATTCAGTAAGTTTTTATTGAATTGTAAACGCTTTAATAGTTGATTCTTAAATTCATTGCCATCGTAACCAGAGGCCTTATTTATTGTAATTATGGCTTTGTCTAATGTTTTTAAAAGACTTTTTCTTTTATTTCTAATGTTTCTATCACTTTTACTATGTGCAATGGCTTTAGTGTATTTCCACATTTTTTTTGTAATACCTTCTTGTTGTTCGCTAACAAACTTTAAGTAATCAATTGCTGTGTCAAAACTTTGAGAAGACATTGAAATAGTAAATAAAAAGATTACGACAGTAATAATTTGTTTCATAAGTAATATGGTTTAAAGTTTAATGATATCATTAATAATAAAATAAGCTTCTTGTATGTGTGGATCAATAGCTAGTTTTTCTCTGTATGTAGCATTTATTGATTTATCATCTTCGTTATAGTCTAATATTTTGTCAGTGGACTCCGTATTAATCACGGTAAATTTACTGGAATTTTTTTCTAAACTAAACGATTTTATTTTATACGAAGAACTATTCCTATTATTAATGCTAAAAATATAATCTAGAGTAATAGGAAAACTACGCAATGGTTCTAAATCTTCTTTTTCATTGTTTTGCTTAAACGTAGCAATAGCTCTAAATGCGCTACTGCTGTCTACACGTTTACGACTTTTAATTTTTAATGCCTTTATATCCTTTTCTAACTTAGGTCTATGCTTCAATATTACTTCAGTTGTGGTATTTGAAAGCGCAAAGGGAATATGAGTTTCTTGTGTTTTATAATTCTCATAAATAGTTGGTAAACTAATATCTGGAATAATACCTGTTTGTTGATGGCTCTGTCCTGTAACTCTAAAAATTTGACTAATTGTTAATTTTATAAAATTTGAATTCCTTGTTTTTTGAATCGGTAATATCAATTGAGATGTTGCTTTACCATGTGTTGCAGAACCTACAATTATTGCGCTATTATAATCTTGAATAGCACCTGCAAAAACTTCTGAAGCTGATGCACTAAACTGATTTACTAGTACAACAATTGGTTTCGTGAAAATTGTACCTCTATTGGGATCTCTAATGGTATAGTTCTCTTCGTTTTTGTCTTTAGAAATAGCAACAGGACCACGATCTATAAACATGCCAGACAAGTCTGCAGCTTCCTTCATAGAACCACCACCATTAAATCTAAAATCTAAAATAAGACCTTCTATATTTTCGCGTTGTAGTTTGTAAATCTGTTTTGCAACATCGTTAGAAACACCTAATCCATTGATAGATTCTAGATCTGTATAAAAACTCGGAATTTTAATATAACCGATTTTAGTATTGCCATGTAATAAATATCCAGTTATAGAATTGCGCTCAATTGCTATTGTCGTTTTTCTTAAGGTAATTGTCTTTAGCTCTCCGTTTTTCTTTTTAATTTTAAACGTCAGCACATCAGTGTTAGAATTACTAATAAAACCTAGAATAGTTTTGTTAGAAGTACAGAAAGTGTCAATGGTTTCGGTATTGCTTTTTATAGATAAAATAACATCGTTAACTTCAATTTCACCATGTTTAAAAGCGGCACTTCCTGGTGCTATATACGCGATAATGATATCACCATTCTTTTCTTTTTCTGTACTAATACCAAAAGATAACTGCGAATTAGCAACAGATTGCTCAAACAAATTCTTTTTTGAGGCACTGAAATAGCCAGAATGAGGATCTTGGTATTTTAAAAATGCATCTAAGAACGATATTTCTACAAGTTTAGTTATAGAACCTTCACTGTGTTCTATTTCATTTAATAAACAAATTTCATTGTCTATAATTTTGGGTTTAATCGCTTGTTCTAAGCTTTTAAAATTCTCTTTTATAGATGTTAGGGAACTATCATTTTCAACTAACTGATTTAGAATTTTATATCTTATTTTTTTATTCCAATAACGCTTTGTTTTTTCGATATTTTCAAAATACGAATAGCTATTATTTGCACTAAAATGAAGACTATCTTTACCAGAATAATCTAAAGCTTGGGTTTTTAAGGATTCTAAAATTTGTTTTGAAGATGCTATGCGTTGCTCTAGTACCTGTATATATTTAGTTATAAAGTCACAATTATTATCTTGAATATAATCGTCTAATACAAATTCATCTTTTTTAAAAGCACTTATATCTTTTTTCGTAAAAAAGCGTTTGTCTTTGTCTATTTCATTTAAAAACAGTTTAAAAACGTTCTTAGATAAACTGTCATTCAATGATTTTGGACTATAATGCTCTTTTTTTACTAATATGTTAATGTCTCTAAGTTCATTACAAAATGAAGAATTTTGAGATGAAGAGAACCAGCACAAGCAGCAAAAAAGAATAGAGGTAAAATGTTTAATCATTAAGGTGTCTTATTCTTCAACTTCTACAATTGCTTCTATAGCTTCTGCTAATTTGAAGTCTTTATTAGTAACACCACCAACGCTGTGCGTAGATAACGAAATTTTTAAAACATTATAAACATTAGACCAGTTTGGATGATGGTTTAAGGCTTCGCACTCAAACGCTATACGACTCATTGCACTGAAGCAATCTTTAAAATTGTCGAATTCAAATTCGGCATGGATAGCATTCTCGTAATAATCCCAATCTGGGAAGCGAAGTAATTTCTTTTCTATAGTGGATTCGTCTAATTTCATATGTTTTTAATTATCGTTCCTTAGTTGTCAAATGACAACATAATATATGTATAGTGGAAAATTAAGAAATTATAGAGTAGGTTACAAGCTTATTTCTCAAGTTCTTCTAAAACTTTATGACTAGTAATCTGAAGGTGTTTTGGCAATTTATTGTATTTGGGTAAAACTGCTAAATATCGATCCTCGTTTGTAGTGAAAACATGTTTTAATTGCACTTTTCCCTTGGTAATAATACCAATTAGCGTTTTCATAAAATCATCGTGATGCACCAAATCTGTACTTCCTAAATGAAAAATGCCATGCTTATTTCTATTAATAATATAATGAATTTGCTGTGTTACTTTTTTGTCGAGTGTAATATTCAAAATTAAATTCGGAAATATCTCTATGGACTCTTTATCTAAAATAGTTTGCTTAATTTGTTGAATTCTTGGACTATTAGTTCCAAAAATCATAGGCAAGCGTATTATAGCGACTTGCTTTTTTGGTAAGCGTAATAACAGATTTTCTATCTTAATTTTGAAATGGCCATAAACACTATGACTTAATGTTTTGTCTAACTCGTAACTGGGATATTTACTATACGCATCAAACACATTAGCTGACGAAAGAAATATTACTTTAGAGCCAAATACTTCAGCATACTCAGCAATATGCTGATGAGCAATAGTCTGTGCATTAAAATCGCCTCGAAGTGCAGATATAATGATTGATGGCTTACAAACTTCTAAAATTTCGTAAACATCATCTTGTTCTAAATTATAATGAAAGAATTGCTTATTAGTTTCAAATTCTTTTCTTGGAGTACGATAGGTTCCGAAAGTTCTAAAATAAGGTCCTAATTCTTTATAGATAGCATTGCCAATATAGCCACTACCACCAAGTATTAAAACGTTATGTTTTTTAGTAGCTTTCTTCATTAATCTTACAGTCTTAAATACTGCAATTTATCCTTTATAGAATGGTAGTTTTACAACCGTAGCCGGAATTGCTTTTTTACGCACTTGAATATGTATTTTACTGTCTACTTTAGAAAATACTTTTGGTACATAACCTAAACCAATACCAACACCTAAACTCGGACTCATAGTACCAGAAGTAACGTTACCAATAGTTTTTCCGCTATTATCTACAATATCATAACCTTGACGTGGTATGCCTCTGTCGTCTAACTTAAAAGCGACTAATTTACGCTCTGGAGTGTGTTCTTTTTCAGCTTTAAGCGCTTCACTATTTGTAAAATTTGTATTGAATTTACAAACCCAACCTAAACCGGCTTCAATAGGTGAGGTGTTATCATCTATATCATTACCATATAGGCAGTAGCCCATTTCTAGTCGTAAAGTATCTCTAGCAGCTAAACCAATAGGCTTAATACCATAGTCCGCACCAGCTTCTAATACCTTATCCCAAACTTGTTTTACTTCAGAGTTTTTACAGTAAATTTCAAATCCACCACTACCTGTATAGCCCGTTGCAGAAATAATAACGTTCTCTATGCCAGCAAAATCACCAACAACAAAATTATAGAAATTAATATCAGCCAAATCATGGCTAGATAAAGATTGCATCGCTTCAACTGCTTTTGGACCTTGAATGGCAAGTAGCGAATAGTTTTCGCTTAAATCACGCATTTTTGCACCAACATTGTTTTTAGACGAAATCCAGTTCCAATCTTTTTCAATATTACTTGCATTTACAACAAGTAAGTATGTTTCTTCCTCGACTTTATATATAATTAAATCATCTACAACACCACCATCATTGTTTGGCAAGCAGCTGTATTGCGCTTTACCAATTTCTAATTTTGAGGCATCGTTGCTAGATACTTTCTGTACTAATTCTAAAGCATTTGGACCTTCAATTAAAAATTCTCCCATGTGAGATACATCAAAAACACCAACAGCTTTTCTAACCGTTTCGTGTTCTATATTAATACCTTCATATTGTACAGGCATATTGTAACCAGCAAAAGGAACCATTTTTGCGCCAAGGGCTTCATGTGTAGTTGATAGTGCAGTATCTTTCATAGCAAAACGTTTTTTAATTTAATGGTGCAAAATTACATAAATTTTATGGCATCTTATTTAAACTTCAGCGCATAAAAAAACCACCTTTATTAGAGGTGGTTTTATTATTCTATTTTATAAATTTTAGAACTGATATCTTATACCTAAGGCAATATCAAACTCTAAATCGTCATTAAAATCACCAAAGCCTAGTTCTGGTCTAAAGTCTAAAGATAATAAGAGAGGGAAATCGAAACTATATTCTATACCAACATTACCAGCGGCAAAGGCAAAAGTCTCACTATCATCTCTATTAGGAGGTACATTGTCATAGCTATAAGCACCAATTCCACCACCAACGCCAGCATACCAGTTAAAATCACCATCCAATTCCCAAACCCATTGGTATAAACCAGCTAGTTTAAAGCCATCGTAACTTTTACCACTTCTCCAGCCTAAATCGACTTCTAACCTGTTATTGTCTCCTAATGCACGTTGATAAGAAACTTCTGTGCCAAAGCCATCACTGTCACCTAATCTAAGACCAATAGCATTATCTGCTATATCTTGTGCATTTACAAATGCAAAACATGTAAATACGGCTAATGTTGTTAAAACTAATTTTTTCATTTTATTACGTTTTTATATTGATTTCATTAATCTTTACAAAGATAACGCTAAAACAGTTTTTATATTAGATTTCTTTATAGTTTTATAAACATTTTTATACATATTAATGAATCATCAAAAAGGCTTAGAAATATTAAAAAACCATCTCAAAGGTGAGTTTTATATCGATGATTTAATGCTAAAGCTATATGCTACAGATGCTTCGGTATATAGAAAGTTACCTATTGCAGTAGCAATACCAAAAGATAACGAGGATTTAAAACTTTTAATTGAATTTGCGAAAGCGAATAATACGTCTTTAATACCTAGAACAGCAGGAACATCATTAGCTGGTCAATGCGTTGGAGATGGCATTATTGTTGACGTTTCTAAATATTTCACCAAGATTTTAGGTTTTAACGAGACTGAAAAAACCATAACCGTTCAACCAGGAGTGGTTAGAGATGAGTTAAATAATTACTTAAAACCTTATGGATTGTTTTTTGGACCAAACACATCGACCTCTAATCGCTGTATGATTGGTGGTATGGTTGGTAATAATTCTTCTGGTACAACATCTATTCAATATGGTGTTACTAGAGATAAGGTTATAAAATTGAAAACTTTACTGAGTGATGGAAGTGAAGTTTGTTTTTCTGATATTTCAAATGAAGAATTTCAAAAAAAATTAGAATTAAATAACCTTGAAGGCTCAATCTATAATACGATATATGATGAATTAAAATCTAAAAACGTTCAGAAGCAAATACAAGATAATTTTCCAAAAGCAAAGATTCATCGCAGAAATACAGGTTATGCCATTGATGAATTATTAAAATCTGAAGTTTTCACAAACTCTACAGAGCATTTTAATATGTGCAAACTGTTGGCAGGTAGTGAAGGAACATTAGCATTTACAACAGAGGTGACTTTACAATTAGATGAATTGCCACCTAGTGAAAGCGTAATGATAGCACTTCACTTTAAAAGTATTGCTGAGTGCTTAAAGTCCGTTGAATCTGTGATGCAACACAATTTGCATACCTGTGAAATGATGGATGACACCATTTTAAATCTTACCAAACACAATAAAACACAACAAGAAAACAGGCAATTTATTGAAGGTAATCCTGCTGCTATTTTGATGTGTGAGTTAAAAGCTGATACACAGGAAAATTTGCAGAAAAATATTGATGCTTTTGTTGATACCATTGACAAACTCAATTTGTCATATGCTTCACCAATATTAAAGGATGAAGATATAGATAAAGCGTTAGAATTAAGAAAAGCTGGTTTAGGATTACTAGGCAACATTATTGGCGACAAAAAAGCTGTTGCCTGTATTGAAGATACTGCTGTGGCTTTAGAAGATTTAGACAGTTACATTTCTGAATTTACGGCATTAATGAAATCGTATAATCAAAATGCAGTGTATTATGCACATGCTGGAGCAGGTGAGTTGCATTTAAGACCAATTCTCGATTTAAAGCAATTTGATGATGTCGTTTTATTCAGGAAAATAACAACAGATGTTGCTAAACTGGTAAAGAAATATAAGGGTTCAATGTCTGGTGAACATGGTGATGGCAGAGTACGATCAGAGTTTATTCCTCTAATGATTGGTGAAGCCAATTATCAAATATTAAAACAGATTAAATCGGCTTTCGATCCTAATAACATTTTTAATCCAGGAAAAATAGTTGATGCGTCTCCAATGGATAATAGTTTACGTTATCAAACGAATAGAGAAGAGCCTCAAATTGAAACTTTACTCGATTTTTCAAGTTCTCAAGGAATTCTTCGAGAAGCTGAAAAATGTAATGGTTCTGGTGATTGCCGAAAACTACCAGAGTTTGGCGGAACCATGTGTCCGAGTTATAGAGCAACTAAAAACGAAAAAGATTCTACAAGAGCACGTGCTAATGCCTTACGCGAGTTTTTAACCAATTCAGATAAAACCAATAGGTTCAATCATGAGGAATTAAAAGAGGTTTTCGATTTATGCTTGAGCTGTAAGGCTTGCTCTAGTGAATGTCCAAGTAGTGTGGATGTAGCTAGTTTAAAAGCAGAATTTCAGTACCAATATCAGAAAGCAAATGGATTTAAATTTAAAAACAGGTTTTTTGCTAATTCTACAAAGTATAATAAAATAGCATCTCGTGCACCTGGTTTTTATAATGCTTTGTTTCAGACAAAATTTGTAACTGGATTTTTAAAACTTATTCTTGGAATACATCCCGAAAGAAGCTTTCCTAAATTCGCTAAATCATTTAAGAGATTATATCCAAATACCGCGCATATAGATGTGGAAATTCCTTTTCTGGACACAGTAAAAACTGTGTATTTATACGTGGATGAATTCACTAATTACTTAGAATCTTCGATTGCAATTGACTCTAAATCATTACTTGAAAAATTAGGATACAATGTTCTTGTTGTAAGCGATTTAGAAAGCGGAAGAAGTTATTTGTCTAAAGGGTTTTTGGAAGAGTCTAAACAAATTGCAAATGCTAATATTGCATATTTTAAAGAGAAGATAAACGAAGAACGCTTATTAGTAGGAATTGAACCTTCAGCCATCTTAACTTTTAAAGACGAATACCCAAAATTAGCAGATGATAAAGAAGCTGCAAAAGAAATTGCTAATCACACTTTTTTAATTGAAGAATTTATTCAACAAGAAATAGAACAAGGAAACATTACGTCGCAAAACTTCACAAAAGAAGCAAAGGTCATTAAATTTCATGGTCATTGTCATCAAAAGGCATTGGCAAACCAAAAATCGAGTTTTGACGTATTAAATTTACCAGAAAATTACAAAGTAACCATTATACCAAGTGGTTGTTGTGGTATGGCAGGCAGCTTTGGTTATGAGAAAGACCATTATGAGGTCAGTATGAAAATCGGAGAGCAAACCTTATTTCCTGCAATTAGAAAAACTTCTGATGATACTGTCATTTCAGCGAATGGAACAAGTTGTAGACATCAAATTAAAGATGGTACTGGTAGAATAGCTAAACATCCTATTACAATTCTTAAAGAAGCTTTGGTTTAATTATTATGGTTGCTGTACAATTGTAATTGCTGCGATAAGATCTTGCGTACTCATCTCTTTTAATTCTTCATCTGCAAAAAAAGGTGAAAGTTTATCTTCATTGTAATGATAGACTTTCCAGCGTTTAAATTGATATTCTAAAGAGGTGAAATTTTCTACCCAATCTCCAGAATTTAAATAGGTAGTTTTCCCTTTTTTATTCTCTTTTATTATCATTTTTGGTTGGTGAATATGACCGCAAATCACATAATCATAATCATTTTCAATAGCTAAATCAGTTGCCACTTTTTCAAAATCGCTAATATATTTTATAGCACCTTTTACACTATTTTTTATCTTTTTAGATAATGAATGCCGTTCCCTACCTAGTTTATCTAAGCAAAAGTTGACAAATCGATTAAGAAGAATAAGTAAATCATACCCATAACCACCAAGTTTAGCTAGCCACTTTGCGTTTTGTATAGAAATATCAAATACGTCACCATGAAAAAACCAAGCTTTTTTTCCATCTAAATTTAAAACCAACTTGTTGACTATGGATATGTTTCCGATTTCGGTATCCGCAAATTTTCGTAACATCTCATCATGGTTACCAGTAATGTATATCACTTCTGTTCCATTAGCAGCAAAGTCCATTATTTTTTTGATAACACTTAAATGAGATTTTGGGAAGTAACGTTTTTTAAACTGCCATATATCAATGATATCTCCATTAAGAACAAGCGTTTTTGGATCTATGCTATTCAAATAGGTCAAAAGCTGCTTAGCATGACAGCCAAAAGTGCCAAGATGAACGTCTGAAATGACTACTATTTTTACTTTTCGTTTTAAATTCAATGCTATAAATTTATTATAGTGCAAAGAACCTATTTTATTATTAACTAAAAGTAAAAGGATAATTAATTAACTATCAGTAAATTGTTATGAAATTGTTATGAGAAAAGTAATGTTAAAAAATAGAGTTAACATAGGTGTAACACAGCTAAAATCTAGATTAATTTTCGTTTTTTTAGTATAAACATTTACATTAGCGTAAAATATGTTTTAATGGCAGGAAATTCCTTCGGAAAATTATTTAAATTAACTACTTATGGAGAATCACATGGTGTTGCGATTGGTGGAATTATAGACGGCTGTCCGGCAGGATTAGAGCTAGATTTTGAAGCGATTCAAAATGAATTAAATAGACGTAAACCAGGACAATCCAAAATCGTTACTCAACGTAAAGAACCAGATACAGTAGAATTCCATTCAGGAATCTTCGAAGGGAAAACTACAGGAACTCCAATTGGTTTTGTCATTCATAATACCAATCAAAAATCAAAAGATTATTCGCACATAAAAAATGTGTATCGTCCTAGCCATGCGGATTATACGTACGACAAAAAGTATGGAGTAAGAGATTATAGAGGTGGAGGACGTAGTTCTGCTCGCGAAACAGCATCGCGTGTTGTAGCTGGAGCAATCGCTAAACAAATGCTAAATTCTATAGAAATTAATGCATTTACGTCTTCAGTAGGCGATATTTTTATCGATAAACCTTATCAAGATTTAGACTTTAGTAAAACAGAATCTAATGTTATTCGTTGTCCAGATGAAGCTTCAGCTGAGAAAATGATTGCTAAAGTGCAAGAGATTAAAAAAGAAGGTGATACCATTGGAGGTACAATTACTTGCGTGATACAAAACGTTCCTGTAGGACTTGGTGAACCTGTTTTTGATAAACTTCATGCAGAATTAGGTAAAGCAATGCTTTCTATTAATGCAGTAAAAGGCTTTGAATATGGCAGTGGTTTTTGTGGTGCAAAAATGAAAGGCAGTGAGCATAACGATTTGTTTAATGAAGACGGAAGTACAAAAACCAATTTATCTGGAGGTGTACAAGGAGGGATTTCTAATGGAATGGATATATACTTTAGAGTCGCTTTTAAGCCAGTTGCAACTGTAATCCAAAAACAAGATGCATTAGATAGTTCTGGAAACATTGTAGAAATGCAAGGCAAAGGTCGTCACGATCCTTGTGTGGTTCCTAGAGCTGTTCCTATTGTTGAAGCAATGGCTGCATTGGTAATTGCTGATTTTTCACTCTTGCGAAGGCAGGAGACTCATTAATTGAAAATAATTTTTTGTAGAAACAGGAATCTATTACAGAAAGTAGTTAATCTATATATGAAAAAACTAGTATCACCACTTTCAATAGGATTAATTATCATCATTATTGGAGAAATATTAGATTTAGATACTAGAACAGATTTTATTTTAAAAACTGCAATGTTAGGTATAATAGGAATAAGTTATATTCTTGCAGGATTTAAAGAAAAGATGAGCCTTAATAAAATAATAGTTATATTATGCGGAATATTCCTTGTTACTAAAAGTTTTATAGGGCAAAACGGACTTTTAACATTTATAAGTATATTATGTATTGTTATACCTGTTTATCTGAAATATCAATCAAAGAATAATATTGAAAATGTTTTAGATAATAAAAAAGATTAAACCACTAACAACTAATTATGAGACTCCTGCTTTCGCAGGAATAAAGCGTATGAAAAAACTAGCATTACATTGGAAAATTTTAATAGGAATGGTTCTCGGATTGATATTCGGATTTGTAATGTTACAAGTTGATGGCGGTAAAGGATTTGTTTCAGACTGGATAAAACCACTAGGAAGTATCTTTGTTAAGCTTTTAAAATTAATCGCAATCCCATTAATACTAGCATCTTTAATTAAAGGTATCTCAGATCTTAAAGATATTTCTAAATTCAAGAATATTGGTTTAAAAACTATTGGAATATATATCATTACTACAGTAGTTGCCATTTCGATTGGTTTGGCATTAGTTAATGTTTTTCAACCAGGAGATGGCGTGTCTGATGAGACCATAGCTAAACTCACAGAAACGTATTCGGAAAATAGTAGTGTAAAAGCTAAAATTGCTGAAGCTTCTAAACAAATGGATTCTGGTCCATTACAGTTTTTAGAAGATATGGTACCAGATAATGCGTTTTCTGCACTAAGTAACAATAAGCTAATGCTTCAAGTTATTTTCTTTGCTATATTTTTAGGTATTTCATTATTGCTTATAGGTGAAAAGAAGGCAGAACCTTTAAAGAATTTTTTCGATTCACTAAACGATGTGGTCTTAAAAATGGTAGACCTGATAATGCTTTCTGCTCCTTATGCTGTTTTTGCGTTATTAGCTAATGTTGTTGTATCTTCAGATGATCCAGATATTCTTTATGCATTATTAAAATATTCAGGTGTTGTTGTATTTGGATTGGTTTTAATGATTGTATTTTACAGTATTCTTGTGGCTACGATTACAAAGAAGAACCCATTTTGGTTTTTAAAAGAAATTAGTCCAGCTCAGTTATTAGCATTCTCAACAAGTAGTAGTGCAGCAACCTTACCTGTTACGATGGAACGTGTGGAAGAGCATATTGGTGTGGATAAGGAAGTTTCGAGTTTTGTATTTCCAGTTGGAGCTACGA
>Ga0209121_10003557_pt1 | contig 15053 bp, 11 predicted proteins | sample Cruoilmetagenom3_FD_187292 | JGI IMG/M metagenome (GOLD analysis project Ga0209121, IMG submission 187292) | Oil polluted marine microbial communities from Coal Oil Point, Santa Barbara, California, USA - Sample 3 (SPAdes) (version 2) | ecosystem: Environmental > Aquatic > Marine > Oil seeps ...
TTGAAGTTGATGGACAAGTGGTGGGCTATTTCTTCGCTCAAAATATTGTTGGTGAAGTGACGCTGCTTAATATTGCGGTAGACCCAAGCAAGCAAGGCAAAGGTTATGGTAAGGCACTAACTGAACATTTCCTTGATATATGTGAACAAGCTGATGCTGAAAGCGCTTGGCTGGAAGTTCGCGAAAGTAATGTGAACGCGTTTAATCTTTACGAAAAGGCAGGCTTCAACGAAGTTGATCGCCGTCGTAATTACTATCCAACTAAACAAGGCAACGAAGATGCCATCATTATGAGCTATCTTTTTATGTCTTTTAGCTAGTCATGTTACGTCTTTTCGCTAACTAGATAGCTAATCACAAAATTAGCCAAAAAATAGGGTGTAAACTGACCCTTTAGAAAGTGATACGCTTTCTGTATAATCCGCACACAGAATTCAAGGGCAAGTATTATCTACTTGCCCTTTTTACGCTTTAGATCAGCAAAGGGCGACTATGTCTTTCCAACAAGAAGTGAGCAAACGTAGAACGTTTGCGATTATCTCTCACCCGGATGCGGGTAAAACCACGATTACTGAAAAAGTTCTTTTATTCGGAAACGCGATTCAAAAAGCGGGTACCGTAAAAGGCCGTGGCTCTAACCAGCACGCTAAATCTGACTGGATGGAGATGGAAAAAGAACGTGGTATCTCGGTAACTACGTCTGTAATGCAATTCCCATACAATGATTGCCTAGTAAACCTACTCGATACTCCAGGACACGAAGATTTCTCGGAAGATACGTACCGTACGCTAACAGCGGTTGATTCTTGTTTGATGGTTATCGATGCTGCTAAAGGTGTCGAAGACCGTACTCGTAAGCTGATGGAAGTAACACGTCTTCGTGATACTCCAATCGTAACGTTTATGAACAAACTTGACCGTGATGTTCGTGACCCGATGGAAGTGCTTGATGAAGTGGAAAGCGAGCTAGGTATGGCCTGTGCTCCAATCTCATGGCCAATCGGTTGTGGTAAAGAGTTTAAAGGTGTTTACCATATTCACCGTGACGAAACGATCTTGTACGAATCTGGCCACGGTCATGAGATTCAAGAAGTTCGCATCATTAAAGGTTTGGACAACCCTGAGCTAGATGAAGCGGTAGGTGCTGATCTTGCGGAAAGCGTACGTGAAGAACTAGAGCTTGTTATTGGTGCTTGTCCGGAGTTTGATCATGAACTGTTCCTTGCTGGTGAGCTAACACCTGTTTACTTCGGTACTGCATTGGGTAACTTTGGTGTGGACCACATGCTTGATGGTCTAACGAAGTGGGCTCCTGCACCTCAAACGCGCCAAGCGAATGAGCGTGATGTAGAAGCGACAGAAGAGAAATTCTCTGGTTTCGTGTTTAAGATCCAAGCAAACATGGATCCAAAACACCGTGACCGTATCGCATTCATGCGTATCGTATCAGGTACTTACGACCAAGGCATGAAGATGAACCATGTTCGTACTGGTAAGAACGTAAGTATTTCGGATGCGGTAACCTTCATGGCGGGCGACCGTGCGCGTGCTGAAAAAGCATACGCTGGTGACATTATTGGTCTGCATAACCATGGCACAATCCAGATTGGCGATACCTTTACTCAAGGCGAAAGCTTGAAGTTTGCAGGTATTCCAAACTTCGCGCCTGAGTTGTTCCGTCGTATTCGTCTACGTGATCCTCTGAAGCAGAAGCAACTTCTCAAAGGCCTGGTTCAGCTTTCTGAAGAGGGCGCAGTACAAGTATTCCGTCCTATGCAAAACAATGATTTGATCGTTGGTGCGGTTGGTGTACTTCAGTTCGACGTGGTTGTAGCGCGCTTGAAAGCGGAATATAACGTAGAAGCTATCTACGAAGGCGTTAACGTTGCAACAGCTCGCTGGGTTGAGTGTGATGACGCTAAGAAACTAGAAGAATTCAAACGTAAGAACCAATCTAACCTCGCGTTAGATGGCGGTGACAACCTGTCTTACATTGCACCGACTATGGTGAACTTGAACCTAGCTTCTGAACGTTTCCCTGACGTTCAATTCCGAGCAACGCGCGAGCACTAATTTCTTCGCGATCTATTCGAGCTAATCAAAAACGTCTATTGTTCTGCAGTAGGCGTTTTTTAATGCGTTTTATTTTTGTTAAAGGCTGAGGTTTGAGGGTGAATATGTTTGGTTGGGTAAAAGTTTGGATTAGAAGATACGACATGTGGTGTAAAGATCTTGGTTTAACACCTGAAAATAAGCGTAGCTGTGTGGCTTATCGCCGTGATCCCCAAGAAAAACAGACAGAGAGTAGGGAAGATGACTCCTCCATTAAGTGAATCTCCGCTGTTTGATACTCATTGCCATGCGGATTTTGACGTCTTTTGCCAAAATATTGTAATTGATCAGGGATCTGCACCCGAGCAAAGCATTGATAGCTACCTTAAAGAAGCAAAACAGGCACAAGTTGAGAAGATTCTTATTCCTTCTATTGGCCAAAGTAACTGGTCGAAACTCGATAAAATCGCTAAATCTAACCCCAATATTTATTACGCTTTAGGATTTCATCCTTACTTTTTAGAGCAAGCTGTTGAGGTTCAGTTTTCAGAACTTCGTCAATTACTCTCCTCAAAACCGAGCCAATGTGTTGCTATTGGGGAGTGTGGACTCGACTTTTTTGTGGACGTTGAGAGGGAGAAACAAGAGCGATTTTTCATCCAACAAATGGAACTAGCGAAGGTATTTGAGTTGCCTTTGATCATTCATGAGAGGAAGTCTTACAACCGCCTTATTGAGCTAATAAAGCAGTACAAATTCACCTTAGGTGGTGTTATTCACGGCTTTTCCGGGAGTGAACAGCAGGCTTTGGAGTGGATCAAGCTTGGTTTCTATATTGGCGTCGGTGGAACGATAACTTACCCAAGAGCGCAAAAAACGCGCACAACCATCGCTAAACTGCCCCTAGAATACTTGGTATTGGAAACCGATTCTCCGGACATGCCAACGTATGGAAACCAGGGAAATATTAATCATTCCAAATATTTAGTTACGATATTGAATGAACTTTTTTTGATTAGAAAAGAGACAAAGCAATCGGTTGCAACGCAGATTTGGCAGAATAGCCATCGCGCATTCGGTATATGTGAATAAAATCGAAGGTTTTTGTTTATCGTTTGCGTAAATTGCACTGGGCGTGTGATTTGGTTCACATTTGTGTATGAATGGTACATGAATCTTGTACGAAAGTGTGAGGACGGCATTACTTTATTAGTGGTCGCATGAGTATAATTGCCTCCGCTTTATAGCCCCATTTTGTAACACGCCAATAAATAACTAATAAGGAAGTCATAAACTATGAGCCTGTTTATGAGCCTAGTCGGTATGGTCGTACTGATTGCAATCGCAGTACTACTATCTGACAACCGCAAAGCTATTAATCTAAGAACAGTGGGTGGCGCTTTCGCTATCCAATTCGCACTTGGTGCATTCGTACTTTACATCCCTTGGGGTCGTGATCTACTTGCAGGTTTCTCTGCTGGTGTAGCAAACGTGATCGACTACGGTAAAGACGGTACTGGTTTCCTATTCGGCAGCCTAGTTAACTTCTCAGTTGACGGTATCGGTTTCATCTTTGCTTTCCAAGTACTACCAACTCTGATTTTCTTCTCTGCACTTATCTCTGTACTTTACTACATTGGTGTAATGCAGGTTGTAATCAAAGTTCTAGGTGGTGGTCTTCAGAAAGCTCTAGGTACTTCTCGCGCCGAGTCTATGTCTGCAGCTGCAAACATCTTCGTTGGTCAAACGGAAGCGCCTCTAGTTGTTCGTCCATTTGTTCCTAAAATGACTAACTCTGAACTATTCGCAGTAATGTGTGGTGGTTTGGCTTCTGTAGCTGGTGGTGTACTAGCAGGTTACGCATCTATGGGCGTTCCTCTAGAGTACCTAGTTGCCGCGTCATTCATGGCAGCACCTGGTGGCCTACTATTCGCTAAAATCATCAAACCTGAGACAGATACGCCAGACGATAACATCGCTGACGAAATGGACGGTGGCGATGACAAACCAGCTAACGTTATCGACGCAGCAGCTGGTGGCGCATCAGTTGGTCTACAACTAGCTCTTAACGTTGGTGCAATGCTACTAGCATTCATCGGTCTAATTGCTCTAATCAACGGTATCCTAGGTGGCATCGGTGGTTGGTTTGGTATGGAAAACCTAACTCTAGAACTTCTTCTAGGTTGGATATTCGCACCACTAGCATTCATCATTGGTGTACCATGGGAAGAAGCGACTATCGCTGGTTCTTTCATTGGTCAGAAGACAGTTGTTAACGAATTCGTTGCATACTTAAACTTCGTACCATACATCGGTGACAACGCTCAAATCGTTGAAGCGACTGGTCAAGTGATGTCTGTTAAGACTCAAGCAATTATCTCATTCGCTCTATGTGGTTTCGCAAACCTTTCTTCAATTGCGATTCTTCTAGGTGGTCTAGGTGGTATTGCACCAAGCCGTCGCCACGACATCGCTCGTATGGGTGTTAAAGCGGTTATTGCTGGTACTCTATCTAACCTGATGGCAGCAACAATTGCTGGCTTCTTCCTGTCTTTCTAATTCGTTAGAAATCGATATATAGACGCCATAATAATATCGCCCCGTAGCAAGAAATTGCTGCGGGGCTTTTTTGTTTTTAGGCCCTGCATTTTTAAGCATGAAGATGAACATGTGTTTGAATTCGATATTGGGTCTAGAATGTTTTTTTGAGATACAAACCGTTTGCGTTCTAAGGAGCACTACAATTTATTGATGGATACCTATAATGTATAAGCTAAAGGGATAGGATGTCTCTGTTGGCAAGAACGTAACCTCGAAATCAACTCGACGTTATTTTTCTGGGATAAAGCCAAACTTAGCGATACGCTATAGATGTTAGACACAACATGACTGATTTGTTGTGCCATAGACCAAACTGGTACTGTGCGGTGACAAGGATTGCAATTGATAGCGAAAGTTATCAAGTCTTCAGGGAACCAAGTCCGTTCATTTGTGGCTACTGAGCATTACTAAAATATCCATCTATACTGGATGGAGGGCGAAGTAGTTAACTATTTGAATATATTGATCGGAGATAGAAATGAGCGATTTAAAAGCAGCAGCTCTACGTGCACTTAAACTTATGGACCTAACTACGCTAAATGACGACGATACTACTGAGAAAGTAGTGGCGCTTTGTCATGACGCGAAGACTGCAGTAGGCAACACAGCTGCAATCTGTATTTACCCTCGCTTTATCCCAGCAGCTAAGAAAGCGTTGCGTGAGCAAGGTACTCCAGAAGTACGCATTGCGACTGTAACTAACTTCCCTCATGGTAATGACGACATCGAAATTGCTGTTGCAGAAACAAAAGCAGCAGTAGCGTACGGCGCAGATGAAGTTGACGTAGTATTCCCATACCGTGCTCTTATTGCTGGCAACGAAGAAGTTGGCTTTGAGCTAGTTAAGCAATGTAAAGCTGCTTGTGGTGACATCACGCTTAAAGTGATCATCGAAACAGGTGAACTGAAAGAAGAAGCACTGATCAAGAAAGCTTCTCAAATCTGTATCGAAGCTGGTGCAGACTTCATCAAAACTTCAACAGGTAAAGTGCCAGTAAACGCGACTCCAGAGTACGCGCGCATGATGCTTGAAGTTATTCGTGACATGGGCGTTGCTAAAACAGTTGGTTTCAAACCTGCTGGTGGCGTTCGTACTGCTGAAGATGCAGCACTATACCTAGCAATGGCTGATGAGCTACTAGGCGCTGAGTGGGCAGACAACATGCACTACCGTTTTGGTGCTTCAAGCCTACTAACTAACCTTCTTAATACATTAGAAGTGACAGACCAAACTGCTGATCCAGCAGCATACTAATATCCCAATCGGGTGTAACAAGATTTAGTCTGTTTGATGGAGTGGCGTTAAGTCACTCCATATTACCTCTTTCCCTACACACCATACTCACTAGAGTTTGGGAGGCACTAATGTATCTACCTCAAGAAATTATTCGCAGAAAACGTGATAACGAAGTACTAACCACAGAAGAAATTAACTTCTTCATCCAAGGTGTCGCTAAAAACACGGTTTCTGAAGGCCAGATTGCTGCATTCGCAATGGCTATCTTTTTTAATGAAATGACGATGCCAGAACGCATCGCACTAACATGTGCAATGCGTGATTCAGGCATGGTGATTGATTGGAGCCACATGAACTTTGATGGCCCAATCGTTGATAAACACTCTACTGGTGGTGTTGGTGACGTAACTTCCCTGATGCTTGGCCCTATGGTGGCAGCATGTGGCGGTTTCGTTCCTATGATCTCTGGTCGTGGTTTAGGCCACACTGGCGGTACACTAGATAAATTAGAATCTATCCCTGGTTATAATATTACGCCAACCAACGATGTATTTGGTGCAGTAACCAAAGATGCTGGTGTGGCGATCATCGGCCAAACGGGCGACCTAGCACCGGCTGATAAGCGCGTTTATGCGACTCGTGATATCACGGCAACAGTAGATAACATCTCGCTAATCACAGCTTCAATCCTCTCGAAGAAACTGGCAGCCGGCCTTGATTCTTTAGTGATGGACGTAAAAGTAGGTTCAGGCGCATTTATGCCTACGTATGAAGCCTCTGAAGAACTAGCGAAATCTATCGTTGCAGTAGCAAACGGTGCTGGCACTAAAACAACAGCAATCCTAACGGATATGAACCAAGTTCTGGCTTCTTCAGCGGGTAACGCAGTCGAAGTACGTGAAGCGGTTCAATTCCTAACTGGCGAATACCGTAATCCACGTTTGTTGGAAATCACACTAGCGTCGTGTGCGGAAATGTTGGTGCTGGGTAATCTAGCTAAAGATTCCGATGAAGCGCGTGAAAAACTGATGGCAGTACTGGATAACGGTAAAGCAGCAGAATGCTTCGGTAAGATGGTAGCGGGCCTTGGTGGTCCTGCAGATTTCGTAACGAACTACGATAACTACCTAGAAAAAGCAGAAATTGTTAAACCAGTGTACGCACTCGAAAGCGGTGTAGTATCAGCGATGGATACGCGTGCAATTGGTATGGCTGTCGTTGGTATGGGCGGTGGTCGCCGCGTAGCAACAGACAGCATTGATTACGCAGTCGGTTTTGATAGCTTCATTCGCCTTGGCGAAGTAGCAAGCGACGATAAACCATTAGCAATGATTCATGCTCGTAATGAACAACAGTGGCAAGAAGCTGCGACGGCATTACAACATGCAATCACTGTGGGCGGAGAATATACAGCAACGCCAGACGTTTACCGTCAGATTCGTTCTGAAGACGTGTAAATAACAGGTATCGGTATACATCGCGTATACCGATAAACAGAGTTCTGGTGCAAAGAGCAATAAGTTGGTGAAGAAAATGAAAAGAGCATTTATTTTAGTTTTAGATTCATTCGGTATCGGTGAAACAGCGGATGCAGATACATTTGGCGATGTAGGTTCGGATACAATGGGTCACATTGCTGACCATTGTGATCAAGGCCTTGCAGACAACGCGGATCGTAAAGGTCCACTAACGCTGCCAAACCTGTCTAAGCTAGGTTTAGCGATGGCTCACAAAGAGTCTACAGGTCGCTTTGCTCCTGGTATGGATGCAGACGCAGAGATCATTGGCGCGTACGGTCACGCTGCTGAGCTGTCTTCTGGTAAAGATACGCCATCAGGTCACTGGGAAATCGCAGGTGTACCGGTATTGTTTGACTGGGGCTACTTCACCGACAAAGAGAACAGCTTTCCAAAGGAACTGACTGACCGAATTCTTGAGCGTGCTGGTTTGTCTGGATTCTTAGGAAACTGCCACTCATCGGGTACGGAAATCCTAGATAACCTAGGTGAAGAGCACATGAAGACTGGCTTGCCAATCTTCTACACTTCTGCAGACTCTGTCTTCCAGATCGCTTGTCATGAAGAGACATTCGGCCTACAAAACCTATTAGACCTTTGTCAGATCGCTCGTGAAGAGCTAGCTGACTACAACATTGGTCGTGTTATCGCTCGTCCGTTTATTGGTGCGGGTAAAGGTCAATTTGAACGTACTGGTAACCGTCGCGATCTTTCTGTGGAGCCGCCAGCGGCAACTATCCTTCAGAAACTTGTTGATGAGAAGGGCGGCAACGTTCACTCAATCGGTAAGATCTCTGATATCTACGCAGGTTGTGGTATCACTCAGAAAACTAAAGCAACAGGTATTCCAGCGCTATTTGAAGCAACCAAAGAAGCGATCACTGAAGCGGGCGACAACACTATCGTGTTCACTAACTTCGTTGATTTCGACTCAGCATACGGCCACCGTCGTGATGTTGCAGGTTACGCAGCGGCACTTGAGTACTTCGATGGTCGCATCAATGAAATCATCGATATGATGAAAGAAGATGACGTACTTATCCTAACGGCAGACCACGGTTGTGACCCAACGTGGCCGGGTTCAGACCATACTCGTGAACATATCCCAGTGATCGTTTACGGTAACAAGGTTCCAGCAGGCTCTCTAGGCCGTCGTGATACTTTCGCTGATATCGGTCAAAGCTTAGCGTCATACTTTGGCACATCGCCAATGGGATACGGTACAAGCTTTTTATAATAGTTAGCTAGAGAGAGGGAAACCTCTCTCTTCTTTTTTGTTTTGAGATTAAGGATATTTTCAATGGCTACTCCACATATTAATGCTGAAATGGGTGATTTCGCTGACGTAGTTCTAATGCCAGGCGATCCGCTACGCGCTAAATACATTGCTGAAACCTTCTTAGAAGAAGTGGTTCAGGTGTGTGATGTTCGTAATATGTTTGGTTACACCGGTACTTACAAAGGTCGTAAGGTGTCAGTCATGGGGCACGGTATGGGCATTCCATCTTGTTCTATTTACGCGACTGAGCTGATCAAAGACTTTGGTGTGAAAAAGATCATTCGTGTCGGCAGTTGTGGTGCAGTGAGTGAAGATATCAAAGTGCGTGATGTGGTGATTGGCATGGGCGCGTGTACCGACTCAAAAGTGAACCGTATTCGCTTTAAAGGTCATGACTTCGCGGCTATCGCAGATTACAAAATGGTGCGCGCGGCAGAAGATGCAGCCAAAGCTCGCGGTGTCGACGTAAAAGTGGGCAACCTATTCTCGGCTGAGCTGTTCTATACGCCAGACCCTGAAATGTTCGAAGTTATGGACAAGTACGGCATCGTCGGCGTAGAGATGGAAGCGGCGGGTATCTATGGCGTATGTGCTGAATACGGCGCAAAAGCTCTGACTATTTGTACTGTTTCTGATCACATCAAAACGGGTGAGCAAACGACATCAGACGAACGTCAAACAACTTTCAACGACATGATGATAATTGCACTGGATTCTGTGCTTCTTGGTGACCAAGAGTAAATCTTTGGTGGCTTAAGGGCCAATGTAGCGTTAGTCGTTATTCTCAATGATTTGTTTAGACACTAGATAACAAAAAGCCCCGTCGCTGCCTGAGCGTCGGGGCTTTTTATTGGATCCCTTTAAGCCGTTAAGAGCTTACATTCTTAAGCAGTAAGTTCTCGCCAGATTTCGTTTGTCTTCTGCGAATCAGCATAATGAACAGCACACCACTGACGAAGCCCATTAAGACCATACCGATCATATAACGATCGCTTTTTCGATAGTGGTGATCAGAAATCGCCGTCATTTTCCCCGTTTCAAACGTCACACGAATAAAACCGATGATCGTTTTTTCTGGTGAGTAGATAGGTTCGACTAACTGCTGCCTGCCGATACTTGCTGTTGAAAGTGGCGTGTCTAAGCCAAGAACTTCGCGTACCGAGAGTGCTTTTTCGCTCGATGCCAGTCGAATACCCTCTGCATCGTAGATGGTGGTATCGAATACCAGTCGATCTTGAGACAGCTGATTAGTGAGTTCAAGCAGTCGTTCTTGGTCTTGTTGCGTGATCATCTTACTAGCAGAAAGTGATGCCTGAGAGATAAGAACCTTGGTTAGTGTCTCTAGTTGTTTTGCTTGGATTTTCTCGTTGCCTTTACTGATCACGACCGTATTTTTAATCGTCACGACGAACATGGTAGCCAACAAAATGAGGGCTAACATTCGTAAAGCGTTACGTATTGAGAACAATGATTCATTCATGTTTAACGAAGCCTGAAATAACAAATGTTATGATTAAGACATATTGAGACTTGCGTTTTCAAATTGCAATAGGTTAACGTTTAGCATAGTTAATTAGGAATCATACACATGGACGCTCAGAAATATCTGCCGATTAAAAGGCATACGACATTATTAACTCGACTTCCCGAGACTCGTTTCGCTTCTCAACTCGCTAAAGCTAAAGCCAATTGGATCGTATTTGGCGAGTACTTATCACCACAATCTTTCGATGACATCGATTTCTTTACTGGCACTTACAACACTATTCTAGATACTTGGAAAGTGGGTAAATACGAAGTGGCATTGATGTCTGGAAATTTAACGCCGCTACATGAAGAAATCCTACAGGCTCTAAAGCTTGATTATGCTTGCCTTAGCGAGGTCCCAGACTTATCTAAGCCAGGTTTGATTGTGATGGATATGGACTCCACAGCGATTCAAATTGAATGTATTGATGAGATCGCTAAGTTAGCTGGAGTGGGGGAGTTAGTCTCTGAAATTACAGAGCGCGCAATGCAAGGTGAGCTCGATTTTGAACAGAGCCTTCGCCAGAGGGTTGGAGCACTTAAAGGTGCTGATGAAGCGATTCTTGAGCAAGTGCGTCAATCTCTGCCATTCATGCCAGACCTTGTTGAACTTGTTAATACGCTCAATAAACTTGGCTGGAAAACTGCTATCGCATCCGGTGGCTTTACTTACTTCTCAGATTACCTAAAAGATACACTTGATCTTCACCACGCTCAGTCAAACACCCTCGAAATCGTTAATGGTAAATTGACGGGTGAAGTTTTAGGTGATGTTGTTTCGGCGCAGACTAAAGCGGATATCTTAGTTGAGCTAGCGGAAGAGTATGAACTTGAACTGCATAACACGGTTGCTGTGGGTGATGGTGCTAACGACTTGGTGATGATGGGCTCTGCGGGCTTAGGGATAGCTTACCATGCAAAACCCAAGGTAGAGCAGCAAGCTCAAACCGCAGTGCGTTACGCCGGTTTAGGTGGTGTGCTTTGTATCTTGTCGGGTGTATTAGCTAAGCAGCAAAAGATTAGCTGGCAAGCCAAACCTTAGGGCTTTCTCAGCGCTATTGGTCGTTTTTGGCAATAGCAGAGTAGATACAAAAAAAGCAGGCTTTCCGCCTGCTTTTTGATTTTTAAATTAAGTGTAACGTCAGTGTTTAACGTGTTAACTCTAATCGGATCAATACTTCATCGGTAATATCTTCTATCTCACCATAACCGATAAAAGCGGTGACCTCATTTTCTAATTTCTTCGCCTGGTGCATGCTGATTCGTGCAAGTTCTTCTAAATCCGATTGGAATAAACTGGTGAGTGGATTAAAGATGGGAGCTGTCGTGACTCGCAATACGTATACGTCACCTAAGTGCTGTGCCTTCTTAATGAATAAGATTCGCTCTTTTGCAGACGTGAAATCTTTGACCAGTTTCGTATGTACGGATTGGATCTTGTCACCAAACTTAACCGCAGCAATGTAGACGTCATGGTGTTTAGGTTCTGCCCCTTCAATCCTTTTTAGTGGCTCAGCCAGTAGCGAGTTAGAGTGCCCTTTGAAAATAGGTTCGAGTGAGAACTTTTGATTGTGTCCAAGCTTTGCGAGCAAGGCTAGATGCTTATTCAATGGGAAATTCACACCAATGATCTTACAGCGCAGTGTTGAGCTTGGTTTATCAATGAATATTGGACTGCTCACCATCTTGCTCAGCAAAATGTTGTGCAGTGATTCAAGCAACGAATGCGTTGGTAGTATCTCTTTTTTCTTAATCAGTTTGCTTTGGTTTTGATCGATAAGCCCGTTAAGGAATGCGATGGTTCGCATAGTCTTCGCGTTTTCTTCGATCACTAATTGTACGTTGCGACCGTTAGGACTTACTCGAATAACGTGGTATGGAACTGTGCTTAATGGCAAATTTTTGTCATAGAGTTGAAGCTCATTAAAGTTCACTAATACAGAGTCACTAGTCTTGAGTACCATTGGATGCTCAAGAGTAATACTGAGTCCACGTTTCGAGATATCCAAAGTGTGTCCATTCGCTGTTGTGCCATCTTGTGAGGCCAGTTGCAAAGGAGATTTAAATTTGTATCTCGGTTCTTTACGACGAGTTTGAGAGTCAAAGTAGATACTTTGAATATTTCCAACAACGGTACGTGGGTGACGGAAACGGTTCAGTTCACTGCTTGGAATGCGAGGTTTTTCACTCAGTAGGTAATCCGCAGCGCTTTCGTGATCGCCGATCTCTTGCAATATACCGCAATGCGTCAGTTGCTCTGAGCTTTGAGCGAGCGTATCCGAGTGCTTAGCTAAAGATTGTCGCTCAGTCTCTGATAGCTCAAAGACAGAGAACTTGAACGCTTTCCAGCTTTTACGCTTACCACCGATGTGCCAGAACAGTTGTCGTTGTTCGCGAGAGGCCTCCGGTAGCATCATCGAGTAGAATAAAGTCTTATTTTGATGCTCGTGAGTAAAAGAGTAGATAACGTTACTGGTTCCCTTTACTCCTGGCTTGGCCAGCAAGTTCATTCTTTGTTCGTTGAATAAGGTACCCAAAGCTTGCTGGTTTCGTTCGTCGTGCCAGTATTGCCACAATGGATGGTTGTTATCCGTGAGCAGAGCCAGTTTTAGTTCGCTACCACTGAAAAATAGGGGAAGGTTACAGGTGTGTTTTAAGTAGGTGTGTTCGATACCTCGGGTACGAGTTCGAATAACCCTATCTTGGTTCTCATGGCTGGTTTTTTTACTTGAACTATTTAAAGATTCATCGAGTAAGCGAGCTAAAATATTGTTGTCGCTTACTTTGATGGTTCTTAAAAATTTGACAGCATTGTTTTCATAAGATTCATCAATGCCCAAAACACGGAATTCAATGGCTTTGTTAACATCGATCTCTAGAGATTTCTCAACCAACTCTGTGAATTTAACACTAATGATTTCACCAAGATTGTATCGAAAGGTGCTTGGTACTTTGAATTTTGCGCCTGACGGAGATATATCAACTGTCACACCATGTAGGCTTTGACCTTTAGATGTTGTCACTTCAACCTGTGAACTGATCTTGAGTCTGTTTTCTTGACGTTTTAAATCGTAGCCCAAGTTAATCGCTTCTGCTTCATATGGACTATTCGCATTGGTGATGTCATGTTTATTTTGAGAGGAGATATTAACAACACTGCGAAGTGGCTGAGTTCGTGGTGTCATTACCAACTCCCACGTGCCCTCTGTGTAACCTTTAAACTTTTTAGTGCCGCGTTGGTAAGCATTCAAAGCGATGTCATCAAGCCAGTGTTTACGGCCGTCTAGCGTGAACTGGCGACATTCATTATCAATACGCCCGCGTAAATCAATGCTCTTTGTACACGGAGCCATGATACGATTCAGTTCCATTTTAACGAGTAGCTTTAGAGACGGCGATTCGCCTTCTGTCATTTGTGAAAGAAGGAATTCGAAATCTTCGGCGTGGTAAGCCGGGATAAGTCGTTCTGCTACAGATAGAATTTCAGATTGCTGCATATTTTTCTTGTTAGAATGGACGGTGCATTGATGTTATCGGCTAGTTTCAATCGATCTTTAAGTATAAGTGGTATGACTGCAACGTTTATTTTAATGCGTACGGTCAACAAGGTCACAAAATAGTAACATTTACCAGTTACCAAGCAAATTATTGAGGTTTTATGGCTAAGGCAAAACGAGCTTATGTGTGTAATGACTGTGGCGCTGACTTTCCACGTTGGCAAGGGCAGTGCAACGCATGTGGTGCTTGGAACACGATTACAGAAGTTAGGTTAGCCGCTTCACCTCAGGTAGCGCGCAATGAAAGATTATCTGGTTATGCTGGTTCTGTAACAGAATCGAGCGTTCAGACATTATCTGAAATTAATCTACAAGAAGTGCCACGTTTTAGCAGTGGTTTCAAAGAACTCGATCGCGTACTCGGTGGTGGTGTTGTTCCTGGCGCTGCGATCCTGATTGGTGGTAACCCTGGGGCAGGTAAATCAACGCTGTTATTGCAGACCATGTGTCAGCTCTCTTCTCAATTACCGACACTTTATGTAACCGGCGAAGAATCCCTACAGCAGGTTGCAATGCGCGCTTCTAGACTTGGGTTGCCAAAAGAGCACCTAAAGATGCTCTCTGAGACCAACGTTGATAAGATCTGCCAGGTTGCTGAAAAAGAACAGCCAAAGATCATGGTCATCGACTCAATCCAAGTTATGCATGTAGCTGATGTTCAATCTTCACCGGGCAGTGTTGCCCAGGTTCGTGAGTCGGCAACGGCGTTAACGCGATACGCGAAGCAGAATAACGTTGCTGTGTTCTTAGTTGGGCACGTCACTAAAGATGGTACGTTGGCGGGACCAAAAGTGCTTGAACACATTATCGATTGTTCTGTACTGCTCGATGGCGGAACAGATAGTCGATTCAGAACTCTGCGTAGTCACAAAAACCGTTTTGGTGCGGTCAATGAGTTGGGTGTGTTTGCAATGACAGGCCAAGGCCTTAAAGAAGTCAGTAATCCATCGGCTATTTTCCTATCTCGAGGCGAAGAAGAAACGTCAGGTAGTTCTGTTATGGTGGTATGGGAAGGGACACGTCCACTTCTTGTTGAAATCCAGGCACTGGTGGATTATTCCCAGCTGGCAAATCCGCGCCGTGTTGCAGTTGGTTTAGAACAAAACAGACTTTCGTTGTTATTAGCGGTGCTGCATAAACACGGGGGCTTACAAATGGCTGACCAAGATGTGTTTGTGAATGTCGTCGGTGGTGTTAAAGTAACCGAAACCAGTGCTGATCTTGCTTTAGTGATGGCATTACTTTCGAGTTTCAGAGACCGCGCATTGCCAAAAGATGTGGTG
>Ga0209121_10003558_pt1 | contig 15048 bp, 14 predicted proteins | sample Cruoilmetagenom3_FD_187292 | JGI IMG/M metagenome (GOLD analysis project Ga0209121, IMG submission 187292) | Oil polluted marine microbial communities from Coal Oil Point, Santa Barbara, California, USA - Sample 3 (SPAdes) (version 2) | ecosystem: Environmental > Aquatic > Marine > Oil seeps ...
CCATACCAACTTCGATAGCTTCTTCAACGCCGTATTCAATTAGAGGCTTGTTTACAACAGGCATCATCTCTTTAGGCATTGACTTAGTTGCAGGTAAGAAGCGTGTACCGTAGCCAGCTGCCGGGAAAAGGCACTTTTTGATCATGATAAGACCCTTTATCTATAATAATTATTGATTCAACCTGAGTGGCTGATATTTCTGAGGGCAACTCTAGCATAAGTTATGTCGAAAATTCAGCAACAATACGTATGGTTTACTAGAGTTTTCCTCAAAATTATCCTCAGTTTAAGAGGCGGATCAATTATGCAAGTAAGTTCTGATTAGCCCATGCGATAGCTTGGACTCTATTCTTAACCGCTAACTTACGGAAAATCTGATAAAGGTGTGACTTTACGGTGAACTCGCTAATAAATAAATCATCGGCTATTTGAGTGTTGGATGACCCTGATTGAAGGCAACGGATCACTTGGATTTCTCTGATCGTCAAATCTACATTGGTGGGTGTCGTGTTGGTGTTCACCATATTACGGTAATAAAAAAGCAGTTGATTGGTTACTTTTCGTGGTAACCAATTATCACCATTAATGACCTGTTGAATCCCCTTTGCTATTTTCACTTTTTGTTCGGAGTCATAAAATAGCCCTTTTAATACGCCGAAAGTGAGCAACTCCGAGGTAGGGAGCTGTTGAGGTACATTGAACAAGATGATCTCATTGTTTTTCCACATGACGGGTAAGTTAGGGAAAACAACGATTAACTGTGGCACCTCTTTGTAGTCGATGAGTAAGATACGATTACTTTGCTTTCTATCGAAAAGCATCAAGTCGCCCGCTGTCATCTTGTAGAGTGGGATAATTAGGTGCTTTTCTATCTCTTTTACGTGTAGGTGAGTCTCGCTTGGATCTATGCACAGAAAGTGTAAAGTGCGAGCATATCGAGATTTTCTCATTGATAATCCTTGTAAGGGTAGAATTAGATTTCACGTTGTCATGCACGCCATTGCTTCTCTAGCGCCTTGGTTGTGTCTTGCGTTGAATATCAATGATCAAAGTAAATGAGTGGTTTATCAGTGGAGAAAAAAGCAACATCGCTCTGAATATCATGATTTGTTACGTTTTTATTCTTTGTATAAGAGCGAGAATAGGAATGCGATTTATCACTGTAGAAAAGCATGCTATTCTTGTGCGCTAAAATTTTCTGAGACTATGAATTTAGACGGAGCAAATCATGGCTAGCCGTGGAGTTAACAAAGTTATATTAGTGGGTAACCTAGGTAATGACCCTGAAATTCGTTACATGCCAAATGGCGGCGCAGTAGCGAACATTACCATTGCAACGTCAGAGTCATGGCGTGACAAAGCAACTGGCGAACAGCGTGAAAAAACAGAATGGCACCGTGTTGCTCTGTTTGGCAAGCTGGCGGAAGTTGCTGGTGAGTACCTACGTAAAGGTTCTCAAGTTTACATTGAAGGTCAACTTCAGACTCGTAAATGGCAAGATCAAAGCGGTCAAGATCGCTACACAACTGAAGTGGTTGTTCAAGGCTTCAACGGTGTAATGCAAATGCTTGGTGGCCGTGCTCAAGGCGGTGCTCCTGCTCAAGGTGGTATGGGTAACCAACAGCAAGGTGGTTGGGGTCAACCACAGCAACCACAACAGCAGCAACAACAATACAGTGCTCCTGCTCAACAGCAGCCGAAAGCACCTCAACAAGCTCCTCAGCAGGCTCAACCTCAATATAATGAGCCACCGATGGATTTTGATGATGACATCCCATTTTAGACCCTGTTTTTAATATATTATAAAGACAGTATTAAATTGGAAAAAGCCGCGTTTATCGCGGCTTTTTGTTACCTACAATTCTTAACGCTTTATTTACAACGTCAATTTATAGTATAAGTAGCAATACGGTATAATGTGAGTTGAAAAGGATTTCGTTATTCATGAGATATACCCCCACACTAAAATTGAGCACTCGTTTAGTGGCATTTGTCACCGTGATAGTTATCAGTGCGATGTTCATTCTTTTTATCGGTGGCACACTTTCTTTTAAGCGTATTGGGCAAGAATATTTAGACCATTATTTGGTTGGTATTGTCGATGTTGTAGATAAAGAGATGGAAGACCCGGACGCCGCGTATTCGATGCAGCGTTGGATGCCTAAGATGTTACAAGCGAGCAATATTGTTGAGATGAAACTCTCGAACAGGACTGGCATCGTTTATCGCTTTAAAGATACCTCCCCGCAAATCGATCCTAGTCGTCTCTATGAAAGAAGTTTTGTTTTAGAGCGAAATGAAGGCTATCGAATCGAATTTAAAGCACTTCCGCCTTACATTGGTTATAGCTATTCAATGGAGGCTATGTGGTCGATTACTTTAGCCGTTGCTTTGATTATTTTCTGTCTGATTCGTGGTGTCCGATGGCTAAAAGAGCAATTGATGGGATCCGAAATGCTCGAAGAGCGAGGCCGAATGATCCTTGCGGGGCAAGTTGAAGCTCATGCAAAAGGCGATGAGCGAGAATGGCCGTATACTGCAAGCGAAGCCTTAGATGTATTGATAGAAGAGCTGAAAGATGCTCGTCAAGAAAGAAGCCGCTTTGATACCTTTATCCGTACTCATACTTTTCTAGATAAACTCACAGGCACAGCCAATCGAGTACTCTTTGATAACAAACTTGAATCAGCCTTACATGAAAGCGGTGCTCGAGGTGGCGTATTACTAATACGTATCGACGAGTGGGAGCAAGTTTGTGACGCTAATGACAAGCAAACCACTGACAGCTTTATTATTGAAGTCGGTGAAGTATTATCGAATATTGTTCAGCGTTATCCTGATGTCATTTTTTCTCGTTATTACGAAGCCGACTTTGCGGTGTTTATTCCTCATCAGGGAGCAAAGGATATTGCGACCTTGGCGGCTCAATGTTTAAGGCAGTTAGATAAGTTAACGCCACCTGAGCCTTTGGAACCTGACAATTGGTGTCATATCGGTGTGACCATGTATACCGAAGGTGAGCGCCATAGCAAGATCATGGATGAAACGGAAACCGCATTAAAGAGTGCTCAGTTGGAACGTATCAATAACTGGAGCCGCTACCCTAAACAGAACAAAAATGAGCTTGATAGAGGCAGCGTTCGGTGGAGAACACTACTTGATAAAGCTCTACTCCCTGAAAATTTAGTAATCTTTGCTCAGCGATGTTATCTTATACCGGAATCAGGTCAAGCTGATGAATTACATAGAGAAATATTTGTTCGGATTCAAGATCCAGACAAAGGTTTACTGAAATCGTCTCGATTTATGCCCGCGGTAGAGCAAGTGGGCTATCAAGCTCAAATGGATCAATCGGTTCTGAAAGTACTGTTAACATCACTGAAAGAATCAACAAAACCTACCAACTATTCGGTGAATTTGAATGTCACCCCGTTTGCCAGTAAACAGCATTTTAAGTGGTTTAGAAGTGAGTTGTTGCAGCTCTCGGCTCAGCACCGTTCTCAATTGGCCTTTGAGTTCCCTGAAGGGCACTTGATTGCTCATCTTGATTATATGAGACCGGTCGCAAAGATGTTGAAAGGGCTAGGGTGTAAAATTATCGTTGGCCAAGCTGGGCGAACCATTGTTAGCACTCACTACATCAAAGATTTAAAGGTCAATTTTATTAAGCTTCATCGAAGCCTGATAAAGAAAATCGATCAAAGGCATGAGAATCAGCTGTTTGTCCGTAGTTTAATAGGGGCATGTGGCGACTCCCCAACTCAAGTTATTGCCGTAGGGGTCGAGACAAAACAAGAAAAGAATACCTTGATAGAGTTAGGTATTAACGGCTATCAAGGGAGATATTTTGACGAAGAGCAACAAATTATCCCTTTGCCTAATCAAGGTGAAAAGACAGTGAAAGCTGAATCCGTGGTAAAAGTTGGTCGAAGAAATCGATGGCGTAAGAGTAGTAGTTAAGCATGAATTTTAAAGCGATTTTAGACAAGATAAAGCCAACGAATAACAAAGGCAGCTCTCAGGTTGTTATGTTAGGCAACAATGCCATTTATATTTCATCGGCAGATCAAGAATCTCAAGTAACCAACACCCCTGTGGTTAACGGGGATTGGGAGAGTGCACTAAAGAAATCGCTTAGCAGTGAGGCATTTACCAGTAATAGCCTGCAGTTGATAGTTTGTGCTAACTACTACCAAACCTACCAAATTGATAAACCGGACATTCCAGAGAACGAGTGGTCGGTTGCACTGCCATTTTTACTGAAAGATCTTGTATCTGAAAGGGTGACTGAGATTACGGCGAGTGCGGTAGCCTTACCTACTTCGAATAAGCTACAAGTGTATGTTTTGCCTAAAAAGCTGTTAAATAAGCTTGTAAACATTACTCAATCAGCGCAAGTGGAACTTAAAGGCGTTGCCCCTGAAGATGAAATCTGGGGTTATAGCGCAGGTGAGCTTTCTAATTTTATCCTTTTACAACGTAGCTCCAATTCACATTTTAAGCTTGGTGCGTTTGTTGAAAATACGGTTTGTTTCCAAAGAACGATCCGTAGCGTTGTCCCTCCTTTAACCGGTGTTGCATCAAGTGTTCTTCAGTTAGATGGCCTTGCTTTAGAGTTGCAACGCTCAATTGATTATCTTTCTTCTCAAATCAAAGGTACTCAACTTCATCAGTTAAAAATCTGCTGTGATGAGGAAGACGAGACTGAATTACAAAGTGCGTTAAATAACACACTGAGCTCGACAGTTTCGTTGTTGGTGGAAGGTGAACGTGATAATTCAGAGAGTTTGTTGGTTAAACTCGCAGCTGAAAAAGATACTTTTAATGTTAATCTTTACCCTGAACACCTCAAGCCTAAAAAAGAATATTTTACGCTGACAAATGTTGTTGCGATTTGGGGGCTAGTTTGTGTTTTGCTGCTGGGTGGTTACTTTGTAATGCAGTATCAAGTTTCTAATCTAGATAAAGAACTAACAGCTCTGCAACATGACTCGAACCGACTTAACAAGCAAGTTAACCAATTGAATAGTAAGTTAACTCAACACAAACCGTCTCCAGAGAAAGTGGCCGCTGTTGCGCGTCTCAAACGTGAGACTCAGGCCAAAAAAGAGGCATTGAAGGCGGTCGGGCAATACGACGAATCACAACAAGTCGGGTATTCTGGCGTCATGAACTCCTTAGCTAAATTAGGCCGAAATGACATATCGCTTTCGCATATTTATATGACGCACGATACTTTAGACCTCAGTGGCTTAGCTCGTAACGCCAATGTTGTTCCGAATTGGATTGGTCAATTTAAAACAGAGCTTAATTTAGTCGGGCGTGCCTTTGAAAAACTTAAAATAGGTCGCAATGAGCAAGATGTGGTGACGTTTGAATTAAGTACTCGCAGGGAGAGTAAATAATGCAACAGTGGAACCAGCTTAACGATAAGTTTCTTGCATTAAGCCAAAGAGAAAAATGGCTACTTTTCGTGTGTGGTTTTGTTGGGCTATCCATGCTGTTGTTCACCTTGTTGGTTGAACCTGCGTATCTCGACTTACAAGCCAAAAATGCTAAGACGATGAGCCTGACTCAATCAAATCAAAGACAGCAGGGTGAGCTACTCGTTCTGCAAGCTAAGCTCAATAAAAACCCAGATAAAGAAATCAACATCGAGTACAAAAAGCTACTTGTTGAAAGCCAAGACCTTTCACTTCAGCTTTCGCAGATTGTCGATGGGTTGATCACGCCTTCTCAAATGTCGCAGTTACTGGAGAGCGTTCTTAACGCTGGTAGTGGGCTAAAGCTTGAGTCGCTAGAGTCATTAAAACCAGAAGCGATTTCGAACAATAAAGAGACCAGTGAATATTCAGGTTACTTTCTTCATCCTGTGAGAATGGAATTGACGGGCAGCTATTTTGATATTTCTGCTTACCTTCAAGCCCTTGAATCTCTTCCTGTTAGCTATTACTGGCGAACATTTAAATACTCAGTTGAAGAGTACCCTAAAGCTCGACTCGTATTTGAGGTTTACACACTTGGTACTAGACAGGAGTTTATCGGTGGTTAGAACTCTATTGTTGTCCCTACTTTTAAGTAGCTCAGTGGTTTGGGCAGAGCAAGATCCAACGGCACCATTAGGTTGGCTTACTCCTGAACAAAAAGCCGCGCCTGCTAAAAAGGCGCCAACTCGCTATCGCCTACCGTCCCTAGAAAGCATCGTTTGTAAAGGTGATACGCCTTGCTATGCGATTATGAATGGTCAGATTTTAGGTCAAGGAGAAACGATCAGAGGGTACCGAGTGAAAAACATAGATCCAGAATACGTCACTCTGCAGAGAAGCTCTAAGCAGTGGAAATTAGAGATGTTCTCTTTAGATGTTAAGAATAATTAAGGTTTGAGTGAAGACATGCGTAAACTTGTAGTAGCAATTCTAGTGTCATCTTTAGTCGGCTGTTCGATGGGACACAGAGATCCTGTTGAGATTAAAGAGTCTTTGAACGAATCCATTAATGAAGCCAATAGTCGATCACTTCATGAACTGCCTTCGTCGGTTCAAGATGACCTTATGCCTCAGCTTAATTCTGACTCCATGTCTCCGGGGACGGAAACCGTTAAGCGCTTTCGTATTCAAGCAAAAGGCGTTGAAGCGAGAACCTTCTTTGCCAGCTTAGTGAAAGGTACTGAGTATAGTGCGGCCATTCACCCTGGCGTGTCAGGAAACCTTACGCTTAATCTAACGGACGTGACACTAGACGAAGTACTGGCTGTTGCTCAGGATATGTATGGCTACGATATTGAAAAGCGTGGCAAAGTGATTCAAGTTTATCCTGCTGGTCTTCGCACCGTAACGATTCCTGTCGATTACTTGCAAGTTAAGCGTGCAGGTCGATCATTGACGACTATCACCACTGGAACGATCTCGAATTCAGATAACAGCTCGTCAAGCTCATCAAGTTCAGACTCTAATTCATCCAACTCCTCCAATTCTTCTAATTCTTCGAACTCGACATCGAACGGTGGTACAGAGATTGAAACGACCTCTGAAAGCGATTTTTGGCCACAACTTGAAGCAGCAGTTGCTCACCTTATTGGTTCAGGTGACGGGCAAAGCGTTGTGGTAACCCCGCAAGCGAGTGTGATTACGGTTCGAGCTTACCCTGACGAAATTCGTGAAGTTCGTGAGTTCTTAGGCATTTCTCAGAAGCGTTTGCAGCGCCAAGTTATCTTGGAAGCCAAAATCATGGAAGTGACCTTGAGTGATGGTTACCAACAAGGTATTAGCTGGTCGAATCTATCTAAATCTATTGGTAGCGGTGGTGTTGTTATTGACCGCCCTACAAGTACTCTACCGCCGTTAGATGCGATCAGTTCTCTACTCGGTGGACAAACTAATGTCACGATCTCTGATGGTAGCTTCGAAGCGGTTTTGAGCTTTATGGATACTCAAGGTGACCTTAACGTTCTATCGAGCCCGCGAGTAACGGCTGCGAACAACCAAAAAGCAGTTATCAAAGTGGGAACCGATGAGTATTACGTAACAGATCTATCAAGCTCAGTCGGTAGTGGTGATAACGCGAATGTGGCTCCTGAAGTTGAGCTCACTCCCTTTTTCTCTGGTATCTCTTTGGATGTAACTCCTCAGATAGATGACAAAGGGGGCGTATTTTTACATGTTCACCCTGCCGTTATTGAGGTCGAGGAAGAAGTGAAAGAGCTCAATTTAGGTTCAACGACAGGTTTGGTGCAGCTTCCTTTAGCGAAAAGCTCTATCCGAGAGTCTGACTCAGTGATTCGCGCAAAAGATGGCGATGTGGTTGTGATTGGCGGGTTAATGAAATCAAATACCAGTGATGTGACGTCTAAAGTTCCATTCCTCGGTGATATTCCAGCCTTAGGACATTTGTTCCGCAATACCAATCAGTTAACGCAAAAAACTGAGCTCGTGATCTTGCTAAAACCCACGATCGTGGGTGTGAATACTTGGCAAACTGAGTTGGAGCGTTCTCGTGATCTTCTTCAAGAGTGGTTCCCTGATGAAGAGTAAATACTTACTTTCTCAATGTAGATTGGCTGTTTTTTACTAAGCTAGGTCGTCATATGTATCAAGCTCACTTTGGTTTTGAACAACTGCCATTTACGTTAACGCCGAATACCGATTTCTTTTATGGTTTGGCGCCTCATTTTGAGGCGATTCAAACGGTCATCTCGGCGTTAGATATGGGAGAGGGCGTAATCAAAGTCACTGGCGAAGTCGGTACGGGAAAAACCATGGTTTGTCGGATGCTGGTTAATCATTTAAAGGATTGTACGGCGTTAATCTACCTGCCAAACCCTGTTTTGTCTGGTGCAGACCTGCGTCAAGCCGTCGCTAAAGAGCTAGGTTTGACTATCGATAATCCAGCAACCTTAGTTGATAACATCCAGCACAAGTTAATTGAATTACACAACTCAGGCTTAAGAGTCGTCGCCATTCTTGATGAGGCTCAAGCGCTATCGGATGAAGCGCTCGAAACATTAAGGTTGTTTGGTAATCTTGAAACTGAAGATAAAAAATTACTTCAGATAGTGTTACTCGGACAGCCTGAACTGGATGTCAGGTTAGAGGCTTACCACCTCCGGCAGTTTCGACAGAGAATCACATTCAGTTCAACACTGAGGCCGCTCAATCTCGATGAAACGGTAGCGTATATTGATAACCGGATTGCTAAATCTGGTGGCAACTCTGAGTTGTTCAGCTTGAATCAAAAAAAGGCGATTTGTCGCTCATCGTTAGGTATTCCCAGGTTGATAAATCAACTATGTCATAAGGCACTTTTGCTCTCTTTCAGTGAAGATAAGAAAAGTATCGACAACCAGCACCTGTTTTCAGCCATGCATGAAACTTACGATGTATGTAAGCCTAAATTTAAAACGCCAATACTGTGGGGTTGGAATTAATTATGAGCGTCATTAATAGCGCGTTGTCTGAATTGGCAAAGAAAAAATCAGCGACTTCGATTGAAGCTGCAGTAGTACCAAAAGTCAAAACACGCTCTCCATTAGTATGGGTTGCTGCGGGCTTTACACTCAGCTTAGCCATGGGCGGTTGGGCGATATCGCAAGGTCCTGCTGTCGGCAATTCAATCTCTACAAGAGACGCGCAGATTGAGGTTTCTGTCATTGATAGTTCGGGCGAAATACAGAGTGTAATTGCGCAGCCTATCTCGTCGCCAACCAAGAAATTAGTCACGTTAGACGTACCTGAGCGTTCTGTAAAGCATGTCGCTACGGCAAACAATGTAAAAGCTAAGTCAGTCTCGTCTGATTCAACGATTGTAACTCCTCGTAAAGCGGTACTTAACACGACCAGTGCACCTAAAGGGAATAAAATTAAAATTCCCGAGCCCATATACGTGGCTAGTGTGACAAAAAAAGAGCCTGTTTCTATCTCTGGCGAAGTCGCCATTTCTGAAGGTTCAGAAAATAATGGAATGTTGATTGAGCAGGTGGAGCTAACGTCTGATCAACTATCAGCCAATGCACAAGGTCGTGCTCAGAAAGCGCTTGATGCGAACGATCTTACTGGTGCCTTGAAAGGTTATACCGAAGCTCTTCGATATGCCCCTAGAAATGAGGACGTTCGCCAGAAACTCGCGATTCTCTATTTTGGGAAAGGTGATACTCGTAAGGCTTACGAACTTTTTCAGTCGGGTATCAAACTCAATATCAATAGTGAAAAGCTGCGTTTAGGCTTATCAACATTGCTTGTCAAAGCAAACCAAGCGGAAGCGGCATTGAGTCCATTAGTCCATTTACCGCCAAACCCAACCAAAGATTATCTAGCCATGCGTGCGGCGTTGAGCCAAAAATCGCAGCAAGAAGAGATTGCATTAGAGAGTTACAAAAAGTTGGTCGATGTTGATTCTGATAATGCTCGCTGGTGGCTCGGTCTGGCCATTCAACAGGAACGTCAGCTTGATTTTACGGCTGCAAAAGAGTCATACCAAGGCGCTTTAACTCGAGTAGGAATCTCATCTCAATCGCAAAGTTTTGTGCGAGATCGATTAAAAATACTCGATGCCTTAGAGGAGCACGACGATGCAAATTAGACTAAGAAAGCGATTGGGTGATTTGCTTGTTGAAGAAGGCATTATTACCGAGTCTCAAGTAGAACAAGCTCTAGCGGCTCAGAAAAGTACCGGACGTAAGCTAGGTGATGCACTGATTGAGCTTGGCTTCTTATCAGAGCAACAGATGTTGAGCTTCCTATCACAACAGCTAGCGATTCCTCTTATTGATTTAAGCCGAGCCAACGTCGATGTAGAAGCGGTACAGCTTTTACCCGAAGTACATGCTCGTCGCCTTCGCGCATTGGTGATTGGACGCCAAGGTGACACTTTGCGTGTTGCAATGAGTGACCCTGCCGATCTGTTTGCACAAGAATCATTGCTCGGTCAACTCGGCGACTATGCTCTAGAATTTGTGGTCGCTAAAGAAAGACAACTCGTTGATGGCTTTGACCGCTATTATCGTCGAACCAAAGAAATCGCCTCTTTCGCTGAGCAACTGCATGCCGAGCACCAAGTTAATGATGCCTTTGATTTTGATATAGCAGGTGAAGACAGTGACGAAGTTACGGTCGTTAAGCTTATCAATTCGTTATTTGAAGATGCAATCCAAGTTGGTGCTTCTGATATCCATATTGAGCCCGATTCAAACGTATTGCGTCTTCGTCAGCGTATTGATGGTGTGCTGCATGAAACACTGTTGAATGAAGTCAATATTGCGTCTGCCCTGGTTCTGCGTTTGAAGCTGATGGCAAACCTTGATATCTCAGAGAAACGTCTTCCTCAAGACGGCCGTTTCAATATTCGCGCGAAAGGCCAATCTGTCGATATTCGTATGTCGACTATGCCAGTGCAGCACGGTGAGTCTGTGGTGATGCGTCTGCTTAACCAATCAGCCGGTTTACGTAAATTAGAAGCGTCGGGTATACCGAGCGATCTGCTGGTTCGTCTTCGTCAACAATTACGCCGTCCACATGGGATGATCTTGGTTACTGGGCCGACAGGTTCAGGTAAAACCACGACCTTGTACGGTGCGTTAAGCGAATTAAACGAACCGGGTAAAAAGATCATTACTGCGGAAGACCCGGTGGAATACCGACTTCCGCGTGTGAACCAAGTTCAGGTTAACCCTAAGATTAATCTCGACTTCTCTACTATCTTGAGAACTTTTCTGCGTCAGGATCCCGATATCATTCTTATTGGTGAGATGCGTGACCACGAAACCGTTGAGATTGGATTGAGAGCCGCACTGACGGGTCACTTAGTATTAAGTACGCTGCACACCAATGATGCGGTAGACAGCGCACTGCGTATGATGGATATGGGCGCTCCAGGTTACTTGGTAGCGAGCGCTGTGCGAGCGGTAGTGGCGCAGCGATTGGTTCGTAAAGTATGTACTGACTGTATAGTTGAAGATGAATTGGATGAACCTCGCAAGCAATGGTTGAGCGTCCGTTTCCCCAACCAAGTGGGTGTGCCATTTGTGAAAGGTCGTGGTTGCCAGAACTGTAACTTAACCGGCTATCGTGGGCGTATTGGGGTGTTTGAAATGTTAGAGCTAGAACAAAACATGATGGATGCGCTTAGAGCGAATGATGCGGTCGGTTTTGCTCAAACAGCTAGGCAGTCTGAAAACTACAAACCGTTATTGGCTTCTGCGATGGAACTGGCTCTGCAAGGTGTCGTGAGTCTCGATGAGATAATGTACCTTGGTGAAGGGGATGCTTCCGGTGCCACTGACCCAATTTATCTGTAGGGGTAGAGTGATATGCCAACGTATCGTTATGTAGGTCGCAGTTCGGATGGTAGCCAGGTTACCGGTCAATTAGAAGCGAATAACGAAGATCTTGCCGCTGAAAGCTTGATGAGCAAGGGGATCATTCCAACCTCAATTAAGTTGGGGAGAAGTGGTGATTCAGTATTAGATATGGATATATCTAGCCTGTTTTCACCCAATGTTCCTCTTGAGGTCTTGGTTCTGTTCTGTCGACAATTATACAGTCTAACCAAAGCGGGCGTGCCGCTTCTGAGGTCGATGAAAGGTCTGACTCAAAATTGTGAAAACAAACAGTTGAAAGCAGCTTTAGAAGAAGTGGTTGCTGAGCTAACCAATGGCCGTGGGTTAGCGGCATCGATGCAAATGCATCCTAAGGTATTTAGCTCGCTGTTTGTATCGATGATCAGTGTTGGTGAAAATACGGGTCGTTTAGACCAAGCGCTGCTGCAGTTAGCTGGATACTATGAACAAGAAGTGGAGACTCGCAAGCGAATCAAGACAGCGATGCGTTACCCAACATTCGTGATCTGCTTCATTTTGATTGCGATGTTCATTCTTAACATTAAGGTTATCCCACAGTTTTCTAGCATGTTCGCACGGTTTGGTGTCGATCTTCCACTCCCCACTCGTATCTTGATTGGTATGTCAGAGTTTTTCGTGAATTATTGGGGCTTGATGCTAGGCGTGATCTTTGGCCTTATTTTTGCGTTTAAAGCTTGGGTTAAAACAGATAACGGCTTAGAAACGTGGGATCGGTGGCGCCTAAAAATACCTGTCATTGGTGGCGTTGTTAACCGAGCTTTACTGTCTCGTTTCTCACGTACTTTCGCATTGATGCTCAAAGCGGGTGTGCCATTGAATCAATCGTTAGCGCTATCGGCCGAAGCTCTGGATAACCGCTTTTTAGAGTTACGGGTTCAAGCTATGAAATCGGCAATTGAAGCGGGTAGTACGGTTTCTTCAACCGCGATTAACAGCGAAATCTTCACACCGCTCGTGATACAAATGATTTCAGTCGGTGAAGAAACGGGTCGTATTGATGAGCTATTGCTCGAGGTGTCAGATTATTATGATCGAGAAGTTGATTACGATTTGAAAACCTTAACCGCTAGAATAGAGCCTATTTTGTTGGTCGTTGTCGCTGGTATGGTCTTAGTATTGGCTTTAGGTATTTTCCTGCCGATGTGGGGAATGCTGGATGCAATCAAAGGCTAATGAATGCTAAATAACCTACAACGCTCACGTTTTGTTATTTGGAGTGTGGTTATCCTTTTTCTAATTGTAGGGCTGCTATCTGCATTGGATACGGTGGAAGAAGAAGCGAGTAACACGGCATTGATCGTCGCGAGTAAGCGGATTATTGAGCAGGCTAATTTGCTTAAACAAGAGTATTTGTTAACGGGCCCGGAACAAACTAATGACTCAGAACAGTTAATGCGCTACAGCAGAACGGGATGGATAAAGCCGATTAAAGGTTCGGAACGGGATTGTCGCTATTGGTTAGAGCAATTGTATCCCCCACAGAGCATTTTAGGGCTGACTTTTCCCAGTATTGAAGATAAAAGTGATAACATACAGTTTCATTGTAGTTATCATTATAGCGATAAGTATCAAATAGATATATTGCTCGAAAAAGAAAGATTTAGTGTAAAAGCCAATATTTTGGCTTTGTGAGAATATTGACACTGTTTTTATGGTTTTATACGTGTGCAAATGTATAATGCGCGTTAGTAATTAGATGAGTAGGTAGAAAATGCTTAAAAATCAAAAGGGTTTCTCCCTTGTCGAATTAGTCATCGTAATTGTTGTCGTTGGTTTATTGGCAGTGGCGGCTTTACCACGCTTCTTAGATGTGACCGATGAGGCTAAAAAATCCAGTATTGAAGGTGTCGCTGGTGGTTTTGCAACCGCAGTATTATCAGCAAGAGCACAGTGGGAAGCCGAAGCAAGACCATCTGAGAAGATTGGTGTTGAAACATACAATACTGTAAATTATGATGGTGTTGATTTTTGGTTAACAAGATCAAAGAACAGCAAGAGTGAAGATACCGACTTTCGAGATGGTTACCCATGGACTGTGAATAGTGACTCTTCAGTCGCACCAGGAGATATTTCTTCAGAAACCTGTGCTGAATTGATGCAGAATTTACTGCAAAACCCACCGAATGTGGCAGCAGTCGATGATGTTGATGACGACTCAAATTATAAATATTCAGCGGAAGCGAATTCAGGTGAGGCAACGTGTACTTACATTCAGTTAGAAGGTAATACCGAGCACCAATTCGTTTACGAAATTAAAACTGGTCGTGTGACCGTAACTTTGCAGTAAGTCTGCGTAAAATTAAACATAGAGAGAGCTTAACTATGAAAAGACAAGGCGGTTTCACCCTAATCGAACTAGTGGTTGTAATTGTTATTCTAGGTATTCTTGCTGTAACTGCGGCGCCACGTTTTTTAAACATACAAGATGATGCGAAAGAAGCGACGCTTCAAGGTTTAACCGGTGCAATTCAAGGAGCATCGAGTATTGTGTATGGTAAGTCTGCTATTGAAGGTAAAGAAGCTTTATCTGGTCAAAGTGTAGCTGTTGGTACAGATTCAATATTAACAGAATATGGTTACCCTAAAGCTGAAGGTGACAATATTGCTAAGATTGTACAGGGCATTGGTGTAAATGATGATTTTCAAGTGATTGGTACGGTATCTGGTGCCTCTCCAACGGCAGTTACGTTTGGTATTGAAAACTATACAACGAAGTGCGTTAAATATACTGAAGCTACTTCAGCTGCAGAATCTTCTGTAGAAGTTGTTGATAACGGTACAGGCAAGGTTTGTGAATAAATTTAAATATTAAGATTATAGGCCAGCTATCGCTGGCCTTTTTTCTATCTACAACACATAAATATTAAAACTATTCATATACATAAGATCGTCAACTTCGTTATCTTGTATAATCAGTATTCGCTAGGCAGTTAGAGGCTCATTATGGATAACAGCCCAAAATCCAACGGCTTTACTCTGGTTGAGCTGATCATCGTTATCATTATCCTCGGTATTGTTTCCACTTTTGCCGCAAGCCGCTTCGCTGGAACCTCTAGTTTTTCTACTTTTACAGCGCAAGAGCAAATTATCTCTGTGGTTCGTCAGGTTCAAGTGAATAGAATTCAAACCAATATCCCCAACTTATACAATTATTGTAACGATACAAGTAACCTTGATCTTCAAAAAATTTGTCTGCG
>Ga0209121_10003559_pt1 | contig 15042 bp, 13 predicted proteins | sample Cruoilmetagenom3_FD_187292 | JGI IMG/M metagenome (GOLD analysis project Ga0209121, IMG submission 187292) | Oil polluted marine microbial communities from Coal Oil Point, Santa Barbara, California, USA - Sample 3 (SPAdes) (version 2) | ecosystem: Environmental > Aquatic > Marine > Oil seeps ...
CACAGAGGACTCTCAAAATCAAGAAGGAAAGCTTACCTTTATTGGTACGTAAGCGTTGTAATAAATAAGGAAAAACCAACACTTTTTTAGTATTAACCCAAAAAACAACTCTATCTTATGATACAGAAAACAGAAAAACCACCATAACAGATGCCAATGGCGGTAAAACCATGGACCTCCACGATGAAGAATACCGCTTAGTTAAAAGGATTGACCCTCTGGGTTATGAGGCCATCTACACCTACGACTCATATGGAAACAGAAATTCGGTAACCGATAAAAAAGGAAACAAAACCCAGTTCATCTACAATGAGAGGGGAAATCTACTTGAGACCATAGACAAAAAAGGCAATGAGACAACTTTTTCTTATAATTTAAACAACAACCTCGTCTCATTTACAGATACTTTGGGCAACGCTTTCGAGATGGATTACGATGATGACTCCAATCTTGCTGTCATCATCGACCCAAAAGGTGCAGTAACTCAGTTTTCCTATGACGACAAGGGTTTGCTTGTTTCCACAACCGATGCGAAAGGGAGAGAAACTGTCCTGTCTTATGATGAATATGGAAACCTAAATCAAATTACAGACCTGCAGGGGAACACCTACACTTACACCTATGACATTGTAGGAAATCTCATATCGGCCAAAGACCCAAACGGAAATGAGGCCAAACTCTCCTACGACTTGAGGGGAAATTTAACCGAGACAACCAATGCCTTGAATCAATCCATCTCCTATGCCTACGATGCCAACGGCAACATTTCAAAGATTACCGACACCAAGGGAAATGAGACCGGATACTCCTACGATTCTCTAAATCGCTTAGCCAAGGTGATAGATGCTTTGGGGAGTGAAACCTCTTATACTTACGATTATCTTTGGAACTTAACAAAGGTTATTGATGCCAATAATAATGCTACTTTCTATTCTTATGATCTCGTCGGAAATCTAGCTAACACAACGGACCCAATTGAGAATATTATCGCTTTCTCCTACGACGCTAATGGAAACAGGGTATCTCAAACCGATGCTTTGGGCAGAGTCACCGCCTACAGATACGATGTTAATGATCAACTTACAAAGATAACCTATCCTGATGGCTCAAACGTTGTTTTCGAATATGATGCCCTGGGAAGACTTGTAAAGATGGTGGATGAGCATGGCACCTGGGCATACGAATACGATGAGCTGGGACATCTCACCAAGGTTACCGATCTCAAAGGAAATATCATCTTCTACTCTTATGATGAACTAGGTTTGAGAACCTCAGTTACTTATCCTGATGGAAAAGTTGTAAATTACACTTACGATGAGGTAAACAGACTGGAGAAGGTAAAAGATTGGTTAAATGATATAACTACTTACTCTTACGATTCCGCCGGTAATTTCACCAAGACTTCACTTCCAAATGGAGTTGAGACAACTTACGAATATGATGCGGCAAACAGGCTTACTGAACTCGAAAACTTTGAGCAAAAAGGAAAGAAAGATAAAATGCTTTCGAGTTTTACCTATGCCTATGACGAAAACGGAAACAGGGTAAAGGTTATTGAGAGCGATGAAAGAAACAAAGAGGAGACAACAGAATACGATTATGACCCACTAAACCAGCTTATTCAGGTAATTGAGGAAAGCAGGACAAGAAATTATACTTATGACAAAGCAGGAAACAGGCTTTCGCTTGCAGAAACCAAGAATAAGAAAGATAAGGATAAAGAGACAACTTACGAATACAATCAAGCCAATCAACTGCTTGAAATTACTGAAAAGAATAAAACAACCACCTTCTTCTACGATGAGAGTGGAAATATGATTGCGGAAGTAAAATCAAAAGTTGATGAGGAAAAAGAAACCAGAACTTATCATTACGACTTCGATAACAGGTTGGAGAAAGTGGAAATAACAAAGGATAATGAAACCAAAACTATAGAATACGAGTATGATGGATTGGGAAACAGGATAGCGAGAACAGAGACCAAACCAGATGGAAAACAAGAGTCTATCCACTACATAAATGATGTTTCTAATCCATTAGCACAGGTTTTGCAGGAAATAGACGAGAATAACAGCGGAGTTCAAAGTTATGTTCATGGCTTGGATTTGGTATCGAAGGTTAACGAGAAGAATAAAGCAGATTACTATTTATATGATGGCTTAGGTTCAGTAGTTGGTCTCACCAATCAACAAGGTTCTTTGACAACTAAGTACTCTTATGATGAGTTTGGTGTTCCCAGTCCTAGCTCTAAATTTGGCCAAGGCGGAGAAAGAGTTAACACCTATGGGTATACGGGAGAAGATTACGATCAAGACGTTGGTCTACTCTACCTGAGAGCTAGATATTACATGCCTGATGTAGGGAGGTTTATAAGTAAAGATTCATTTAGAGAGTACTTCCCGTCTCATCCTGACTATTTAACGGATTACCTAAAATTAAACTCAGTTTTAACTATAGCTGGATCTATAAATTTAGGTACGCGCATGATTGATCAAATTCAGAGACAGATGTTACCTGTAAACAACGCTTATCTATATGCGCGAAATAACCCCATAAATCTAGTTGATTACTCAGGTTACGATGCATTTTCAGTTTTATTGGCAATTGGCGGAGCGGCAGCTGGTGTTACAGTGGTTGCTGCTATGATTGCTGGAGCACCGGCAATTGCTACAACAGCAGGGGCTACAGCAATTGTCATTGCTGCAGGAGGTATTTTTTATTCCACATATTTGTATGCAACAGGAGAAATTTCTCTGGAGCAACACTGTACTTCAGTCATACTTTCTGGAGGTAGTGCAATTCCAATTGTCGGTCTTGAGTTTGCCATTCCGTCAGTTTTTTGGGAAACTGCAATGACTCTGGCTCCTTCTTCAAAGAGGTGAGATGAGTGAGTTTGACGAGAAGAAAATTTATAAAAGGACTTAAAATTGTTGCAGGTACATTTGCAGTTGTGTGGTTTCTGTCTTTAGTTTGGCTTGTGTTTCAAAATCCCAATAAAGCTTCTCTTGGCTTGCTTATTTATATTACGATAGGATTAATTATTAGCATGTTGCTTGGTCTATGTGTCAAAAGAAGGCAACTTTCCTATCAATGGGGAATTATTATTGGCATTCCTATAATAGGAGCAATCGCATCTGTTTATGGACTTTACCTTGGTTTTTCTTTTCTTCAAATTGGGATTAATCTATTATATGTACTTCTTGTTGGAGTGGCGCTGTTGATTCTAATGAGCATAGTAGATTTGATAGGTAAACATATTAAATGGAAATAATACGAACAGGATAGCGAGGATTGAAATCAACGAAGATGGGGAAAAGGAAATCACAAACTACATAAATGACGTTTCTAATCCATTAACACAAGTCTTGCAAGAGGTCGACCAGAGCGGAAGAACTCAGACAAGTTATATCTATGGCTTGGATTTGGTATCGAAGGTTAATGAGAAGAATAAAGCAGATTACTATTTATATGATGGCTTGGGTTCAGTAATTGGTCTCACCAACCAGCAAGGGGCTTTGACAATTAAATACTCTTATGACGAGTTTGGGATTCCTGGTTCAGAGAGCAAGTTTGATAACCGTGCTTATCATGAAAACGTCTATGGCTTTACAGGTGAGCAGTGGGATAATTCAAATCAGAAAATTTGCTTTAAAAAACAAATGGCTACTGTTAAAACAATTCGATAATTTAGTTAAATAACTCAGAAAAGAGCTTACTTCTTCTTCACGGGCGGGATGATTCTTTTTGTAATTTTTGAAATTACGCTTTTAGGGGATTTCTTTTTGGGTTCTTTGGCCAGGATTTTTGTAACAATATCTCGCTGACAAATCATTCCGACCAATTTCCCGTCATCCATAACCGGGAGGATTCTTTTTGCGTGTTCAAACATTATATCGATTACCTCCGATATGGTATTATCGGGGTTAACCGTAACCACGGGAGAAACCATTATATCCTTGACTTGATTTGCAAAGACGCTTTGAAGATGTTGCATCCGAAAGATTTTTAAAAGATCTTTTTTTGTAACGATACCCGTTAATTCACCCTCATTGTCAACTACTGGAAATCCATGAAAATTATATTTTCTGAACTTGTTGGCAAGTTCCTCAAGTGTATCGTTTTCATTTACGGTAACTACGTTCTTTTTCATTATTTCTTTTACTTCAGCATATGGTAACTTGTTCATTCAAATTACCTCTTTCTCTCAGGAACCTCGTTTGCTTTAAAAATTGCCCACTTGGTGAAAGGGGGTCCTATAATTTGGAAGATTAAAGTTGTGCCTGCAATTACGTTTATTGCTAACAATCCAAGCTCTCGTCCCGCTGCACCATAGGCCTGAAAGTCATGAAGCGATTGTATTGACAGGCCTATTGCCACACCGGCTTGAGATAAAAGGCAAAAACCGAGATATTTTCTTACGGTCTCCGGTGCGTTTGAAACACGTCCGCCAATCCATGTACCGACGCTTTTTCCTGCTACTCTATTGATTATATAAGCCAATCCTATGAGTCCGAGCGTGGCGAGCAAACTAATTTGGAGTCGTGCACCCGCAAGGATAAAGAATAAAACATATATAGGTGGAGTAATTCTTTGGACTACGTCAAATATCTCAGTTCTCTTGGTAAAGTTTATAATCGTAGCCCCCATGGCCATGTTGGAAAGAATCAGTGAGGAATGAAGCATCATGGCAAGTCCGGTGCAAAGCACTATTGAACCGACTCCCAAGATCATTAGGGCCTCGCGGTCATGGATTTTTTTAATCGTGTAAGCTAACACGGCACCGACAAGTATTCCTATAAGCAGAGAGCGGCCTATTTCTAAAAATGGTCCTCCCAGAAGATGGAAGATTGATGATACATTTTCGTGAGACAGAAGGGTTTTTATCATAACGGTTGCAAAAGCGTAAATCATGATTGCCGCGGCATCATCCAATCCCACAACAGCATATAGAGTTGTTGTAAGAGGACCTGATGATTCGTACTCGCGGAGGACATCGACCGTCGCGGCGGGAGCAGTTGCAGATGCCAGTGCTCCAAAGAGAAGAGCGACCGTAAGTTTTTGTGTGAAGGCGTAGATGGCGATGGTTACAAAGAGGAAGGCCCCGAGACTTTCTAAAATTGTAATGGCAAAGATGCTTTTTCCAAGCTTTTTAAAGACCGCGATTGACATTTCTCCGCCTATCGCAAAACCGATAAAGGCGAGGGCAAAGGAGCTTATCATATCGAGGCTATTGAGCGTTTGCTCTCTAAAAATGCCAAAGAATGATTCACCGAGCAAGAGACCTATAATAATAAAACCTACAACCTGGGGGGCTTTAAAAAACTTCTTACCGAATCTTCCGCCAAAGAAACCAACTAAAATAGCGAGTCCCAACAAGGTAATCAAAACATTAATGTTTGGGGAATCCAACAACATTTAGTGCGAATCACTTCCTAATATAAAGTTAATGTTATCATTTATAGCACTCGTTTTTTTGATAGTCAAATTATCCCAGCTAATTTAAACTTTTTTGCTGTATAAGAAATTTATTTATCGTAAATTGTTAATTTTTCTTCTGATTTTAAAGCTGTTGATTGTTGTATAATTTAAAAAGGAGGTTATTTTTGCCTGATAAAATTATAATTCGTGGTGCGAGAGAGCATAATTTAAAGAATATAAATCTTGAAATTCCCCGGGATAAATTTGTTGTTATAACAGGTCTTTCCGGTTCAGGAAAGTCTTCGCTTGCCATGGATACCATATACGCTGAGGGTCAAAGGCGATACGTTGAGTCTCTTTCGGCTTACGCAAGGCAGTTTTTGGGCCAGATGCAAAAACCCGATGTTGATCACATTGAAGGTTTGTCACCGGCTGTATCCGTAGACCAAAAATCCACCACAAAAAATCCCCGTTCGACCGTTGGGACTATCACAGAAATTTATGATTATTTACGTGTGCTTTATGCTCGTACAGGTATTCCTCATTGTTATAAGTGTGGGCGCGAGATATCTCATCAAAGTCCACAGCAAATAATCGAGCAGGTTTTAAAGCTGTCAGAGGGCACCAAGTTTCAAATTCTTGCTCCCATCGTTAGAGGCAGAAAAGGGGAGTACCATCAACTTTTTGAAGATTTGAGAAAACAGGGGTTTGTCAGGGTGAGGGTTGATAAAAAGATTTGTGAATTGGGAGAGAATATAGAGCTCGATAAATATGTGATTCACAATATAGATGTAGTTATCGACAGACTTGTCGTGAAGAAAAATATTGAGAGGCGTGTTGCCGATTCCATTGAGACGGCTCTAAATCTTGCAGATGGAATTGTTACGATAAGTATTGTAGATGGGGAAGAGATGACGTTTTCCCAGCGGTTTGCCTGTCTTGATTGCGGAATAAGTTATGAGGAGCTTTCTCCCAGAATGTTTTCTTTCAACAGCCCTTATGGCGCCTGTCGTTATTGTACAGGTATTGGCATTACTCGTGTGGTTGACCCCGAGTTCGTTGTTTCCAACCCGAATTTAAGTTTAAAAGAAGGGGCAATTGTGCCGTTTCATCATACCAGAGTGGATTTTTATCCTAAGATGGTAAGGGCGGTTGCTGAACAATATGGCATGGATATGGATATGTCATTTAAAGATTTACCTGAGGAGCACAAGAAGATACTTTTATATGGTGCGGGTGATGAGCGCGTCTACATAAGTTATCGAAGTCTTACGGGAAGAAAAAGAGCTTACTACACTACTTTTGAAGGGGTTATTCCAAATCTCACCCGTCGTTACAGAGAGTCTGAATCAGATTATGCTCGCGAGAAAATCGAGCAATACACGAGGCTTTTGCCATGTTCCGCCTGCGGTGGGGCCAGGTTAAAACCGGAAAGTCTTGCCGTAACGGTTGGCGGCATAAATATTTATGAATTTACGAAAAAATCAGCAAAAGAAGCCCTGTCTTTCTTAAAACAATTAAGGTTAAGCGAGAGGGAAAAAATTATAGGGGGAAGATTGATAAAGGAGATAGGAGCACGTCTTCAGTTTTTAGTGGACGTGGGGTTGGACTATATTGCCTCAGATAGGGCTGCGGCCACCTTGGCCGGCGGAGAAGCTCAGCGGATAAGACTGGCCACTCAAATTGGTTCAGGTTTGGTGGGCGTTCTTTATGTTTTGGATGAACCAAGCATTGGTCTTCATCAGAAGGACAACCAACGGCTAATAAAGACGTTAAAGAATCTCAGAGATTTAGGCAATACCGTAATTGTCATTGAACATGATGAGGAAACCATAAGAGAGGCTGATTTCATTGTTGATATCGGACCCGGAGCCGGAGAGTATGGCGGAAAAGTGGTTGCTACGGGAACTGCTTTGGATATCATGGCGGTTACCGATTCTATAACCGGTCAATTTCTAAAACATGAAAGAAAGATAGAGGTTCCAAAAGAGAGACGCACGCCGGTTGACGGGAAATATTTAACCATTAAAGGAGCAAAGGAACATAATTTAAAAAAGATAGATGTTTCCGTACCGCTCGGCCTTTTTATCTGCGTTACCGGTGTTTCCGGATCCGGTAAAAGTACCTTGGTTTCAGACATCCTTTACAAGGTTTTAGCGAACAAGCTCTACAACTCTAAAGAAAAACCCGGAAAACACGAAAAAATTGAGGGGATTGAAAATATTGATAAGGTGGTGAATATAGATCAGTCTCCCATTGGAAGGACTCCCCGGTCAAATCCGGCAACCTATACGAAAGTCTTCGATGATGTTCGGCGTGTTTTTTCTCAGACAAAGGAGGCAAAGCTCAGGGGTTATAAGCCCGGGAGATTTAGCTTCAACGTTAAAGGCGGTCGCTGTGAGGCTTGTAGAGGCGACGGGACAATTAAAGTAGAAATGCATTTTTTGCCCGATATTTACATTCCATGTGAAATTTGCAAAGGTAAGCGTTATAACAAAGAAACGCTGGAAGTGAAATTTAAGGGTAAAAATATTGCCGATATTTTGGATATGTCTGTTGAAAAAGCATTGAAGTTTTTTGAAAATATTCCCAGAATAAAAAGGCGTCTTCAGACCTTGTATGATGTTGGCTTGGGTTACATAAAATTGGGTCAGCCGGCAACCACTCTCTCCGGTGGAGAGGCACAACGGGTAAAGTTGGCGACTGAGCTTTCCAAAAAAGCCACCGGCCGGACGTTTTATATTCTTGATGAGCCCACCACAGGTCTTCATTTGGCCGATATCGAGAAACTTTTAAATGTTCTTGTAAAGCTTGTTGAAAAAGGGAATACGGTTTTGGTAATTGAGCATCAATTAGATGTAATAAAGACGGTCGATCATATTATCGATCTCGGCCCGGAAGGGGGAGAAGAAGGTGGCTATATTATCGCAACCGGTACGCCTGAGGAAGTAGCCAAGAATCCTCGTTCTTATACAGGTAAATATTTAAGAAAGATGTTAAAAACAAAATAAATTTTGGAAGGAGAAAAGACATGCTAAGTATTGCATTGCCAAAAGGAAGCTTGGAGGAGCAAACCCTGATGCTTTTTACTCAGGCGGATATTTCGGTTAAAAAAGGGCCTCGTCAGTATAATCCAATCATCGATGATCCGAGGATAGACAAAATTAAAATTTTAAGGCCGCAAGAGATACCTAAATATGTCGAAGAAGGCTATTTTGATTTGGGAATATCGGGGAAAGATTGCATTGTGGAATCGGGAGCTGATGTTGTTGAGGTTGCCGATATGCCCTATGCCAAGACAGGAACCGGCAAAATGAGGATGGTTATTGCTGTGCCCGACAATTCTTCAATTGAAAAGCCGGAGGATATTCTAATCGGGAGCCGGATAACAACGGAATTTCCCAATATCACCAAAAACTATTTTGACAAGCTTGGCATTCCCGTTAAGGTTTACTATTCATATGGAGCAACCGAAGCAAAGATACCTGAGATTATGGATATTGTTGTGGATTTAACGGAAACAGGAGAAACGTTGCGTAGAAATCAACTGAAAATAATTGGTATCATTATGGAGTCAACAACCAGATTGATTGCAAATAAAGTATCTATTGAAGACAAAGAAAAAAGAAAAGCCATGGAAGAGATAAAAACTCTTCTTTTAGGGGTTTTAGAGGCAAGAGGAAGAGTTTTGCTTAGCATGAACGTCTCAAAGGATAAGCTCGAAAATATCATCAAAACCCTACCCGCTATGAAGAGACCAACCGTAAATCAGCTTTATAACTCGGATTATTTGGAAGTAACCACCGTTGTTGATAAGGCCAACGTGAACATCATAATCCCCAAACTAAAAGCGCAAGGAGCAGAAGACATTTTAGAGATGGATATCGCAAAGATAGTTAGGTAGCAGATGCCTGCCCGCCTTTGGCGGAGCGGATAGCAGATGACAGATGGCTGAAAGCTTAGAGCTTAGAGTATAGAGTGGATGTCTTTTAATGGGTGACCCTCTTTATATACATTAAACTTTTTTATGATATGTGATATGTTTTGTAAGATAAAGAGGTGATATTGTGGAGTCCGTTTCTTTTTTGCCCGCATTTGTTGCGGGAATTATAACTTTTTTTTCTCCCTGTGTGCTTCCCCTTATCCCTGTTTATATATCCTATATAACAGGCATATCTTTTCAGGCTTTAACTGAGAAAAATGGTGCAAGTTTCAGTTTTGTATTTGTTCGAATCCTTATGTTTGTTTTGGGGTTTACTTTTGTCTTTACTTTAATGGGAGCTACCGCCAGTGTTATCGGCGGATTTCTTCAGGCTCATCGCAGAATCCTTATGATAATTGCGGGAATTGCAATAAGCATATTCGGTCTTCATTTAATCGGTTTAATTAAAATAAGGTTTTTGGAGCAAGAAAAAAGAGCACAAATGAAGAAGAGAAGCAGTTTTATCGGGCCTTTTATTATGGGTATGGCTTTTGCCATTGGTTGGATACCATGTGTAGGGCCAATTTTAGGCTCTGTTCTTCTTTTGGCAAGCGTTACGGAATCGGTTTATTCGGGAATGTTGCTTTTGGCTACATATTCTCTTGGGTTTGGCTTACCATTTCTACTCGTAGGTCTAAGCATAAATCAATTTTTAAAGTTCTTTAAAAGAATTAGGGGGGCGTTTCCTTATATAAAGATAGGAAGTGGTGTAATCCTTCTATTATTTGGCATACTGCTTATTATAAACAAACTTTCTCTTTTAATTCCGAGTATTTAAAGTGTTCAACTATGATATAATTTTATGAGAATGTTCCTCACAGTTGATTTGGACGAACAGTTAAAAATAGTTCCCGATAAACCTGGTGTATACCTTTTTAAAAATGCCAAACAAATTCCTATTTATGTTGGCAAAGCACGTTCGTTAAAGAAAAGGATGCGCTCTTATTTTCAAAAACCATCATCTCTTTCACCAAAAACACACGCCCTTGTTGAAAACATAGACGATTTCGATTTTTTTGTAACAGATAACGAGATTGAAGCGCTAATCTTGGAGTCTAATCTTATTAAGAAATATAAACCGTATTATAATGTCAGCTTCTGCGACGATAAAAGCTATCCTTACATCGCTCTGTCTTTAAGTGAGAATTTTCCCAGAATTTTTGCGACTCGTGAGCATCATAAGAAGGGTTTCCGATATTTCGGCCCTTACACCAAAGCATATGCCATGAGAAATACGTTGGATGTCTTGCGAAAGATATTTCCCTTAAGGAACTGTTCGAATTCCAAGTTTACAAGGGCAAAAACCGCTTTGTCCCCCTGTCTTTATTATCACATTAAAATGTGCACTGCTCCATGTATCGGCGCTATAGGAAAAGATGAATATAAAAGTCTGGTTAAACAGGTAATTTTGTTTTTGGAAGGGCGACAAGAAAAGGTAATAGCGGATTTAGAAAAAAGAATGAAGGAAGCGGCGGATAAATTAGAATTTGAAAAAGCGGTTCGATTAAGGGAGCGAATAAAAGCCGCGAAGCACGTTGTTGAAAAACAGAAAATCGTTTCCACCGGCAAAGAAGATCAGGATATCATCGCAATTGTTACGAACGAAAGGGTGGCAAACGCGGCCGTCTTGTTTATTAGGGGTGGGAAATTAATCGGAAGCGAAAAATTTTCTCTTAATAAGGGAAAGGCAGACGAAGAGGAAGTTTTAGTTTCGTTTTTAAAGCAGTTTTATTCAACCACCGCGTTCATTCCAAAAAAGATTTTTTTGGAGAGAGAAATAAATGATAAGGTGCTCATTGAAAAATGGCTGAGTCAAAAAAGAGGTAAGACAGTTACGCTAACGGTTCCAAAAAAGGGAGATAAGAAGAAACTTATTAAAATGGTATCTAAAAATGCCGCCTACGCTCTTGAACTACACTGGGCCAAAAAGAAATTTAAAGAAGGGGAAATTTTAACAGCCCTTAGTGAGTTAAAAGAGCGCTTTCACATGAGTTACTTGCCTTACAGGATTGAGGCGTTTGATATATCGACCATCCAAGGGAAAGAGTCGGTTGGCTCGATGATCGTTTTTGAAGACGGCATCCCTTTTAGAGAAGGGTATCGGAAGTTTAAGGTAAAATGGGCTGAGGGAATAAATGATTTTGCAATGATGAAAGAGGTGGTGGAACGAAGGTTTACTCGATATTTAAAAGAAAGAAATGAGCCCGCCGGTACTTTTGGTAAAAAACCGGATCTTTTGGTAATTGACGGAGGGAAGCCGCAACTGAGTGCAGCGTTAGCCGTTTTAAATGAATTGGAGTTGGGTGATATCTCGGTTGTTGCTTTGGCAAAAAAGAAGGAGGAAATATATCTTCCGGAAGTTGTTCAACCTATTTCTTTACCCCGGCATTCAGAAGGGCTCAATCTTTTGCGAAGGATACGGGATGAAGCACATCGTTTTGCCATTGAATATCATAGAAGTCTAAGAAACAAGAGAATGGTTGAATCTGCGTTGGATGAGATACCCGGGGTTGGAGAAAAGCGCAAAAAGATGTTGATAAAACATTTTGGTTCTCTGCGGGCCGTTGCAAAAGCAGAGATAGAGGTTCTTAAAAAAGTGTTGCCTATCAAAGTGGCGAAGGAAGTTTTCAATTATTTTCACACGGGAAAAGAGTTTGATGGAATTCAATAAATTTTCATTTGTTTATTATGAAGTTTCACGGGGAATTGGCGCTCTTATATTTAGCAATATAGGAGTAGCCGGACTTGTACTTCCTTGTATTGAAAAAGAAGAGGCCATACGGGAAGTTTATAAAAAGTTTTCTCTTTCCGTTGATTGTGAAATTACAGAGTTTGTAGATGATAAAAACAGTTTAATTCGGCCATTATTATATTATTTCCAGGGACGAAAAGTTAAATTTAATTATGTCTTGGATTTAAAAGGATTTACTGAGTTTGAGAAAGAAGTTTATAAGGCTGTGAGCTCTATACCGTATGGTAAGCAAAAGAGCTATAAGTGGGTAGCTGAAACTGTCGGTAAACCGGGTGCGTATCGAGCTGTTGGGAACGCTTTGGCAAAGAACCCTGCCCCAATAGTGATTCCTTGTCATAGGGTAATTGCAAGTGATGGTAGATTAGGGGGATGGAGCGGGAAAAGGGGCTGGAAGGAAAAGTTAATTGGCTTAGAAGGATTGAGAGTTAAAAATTAAAAGTTTAAAATGTAAGGGCAGATGGCTGATAGCTGATGGCAGATGGGAAAACCATGAACTGAATTAAGAGCTGTTAGTTTTCATTCTTAGTCTTTAATAATTTACTATCAACTGTTAACTATTTACTGAAAGGGGTATTATGAAATTTATTACGAGATTGGTGATTACGGCTTTGGTAATTTTGGCTGTTGCATACATATTACCGGGGATAGTTATCTTTGAGGGCTTGACTTTTGGAGGATTTTTAAATGCTTTAATGGTAGCCGTTGTGCTTGGTGTTATAAACGCTTTGCTTAAACCGATTTTAATGGTTTTAGTTTTGCCGATAAATATGTTAACCTTGGGATTGTTTACCTTTGTGATGAATGCCTTTTTGCTTATGGTTGTTTCCTGGATTGTTCCCGGTTTTATGGTTTTGGATTTTATTTCCGCGCTCATCGGTGCTCTTTTAATTAGTGTAGTTAGCACCTTTGTTTCTAAAGTGGTTACTTAAGATGATTGGCATAGATGGAAAGGATGATAAATTTGGAGTTTACTATTATTACCGGTTTGTCGGGTGCGGGAAAATCCGAAGCAATCAGATGTTTTGAGGACATGGGGTATTTTTGTATAGATAATCTCCCTCCTAACTTAATAATAAAGATGGCTGAGCTTTGTTCATTGCCGGGAAGCAAAATTAATAAGGTTGCGCTGGTTATAGATGTTCGGGGTGGAGAATTTTTTGATGCTCTCTTTGAATCTTTGAGGGAATTGGAAAACAGAGAAATAAAGTATCAAATACTCTTTTTAGAGGCCTCTGATGAAGAAATTATAAAACGTTTTAAAGAAACTCGTCGACATCATCCGCTATCTTTGGGTGGAGAAATTGAAGACGGGATTCACAAAGAGCGTTCCATTCTTGAAGGTTTAAGAGGCCAGGCGGATATGGTTATCGATACGACAAATCTGAAAGCTCACGAGTTAAGGGATAAAATCCGCTCCTCTTTTTTGGGAAAAGAAAAAAGAAAAGGCCTTTTGATTACGGTGATTTCTTTTGGTTATAAATACGGCGTACCTCTTGACGCGGACCTGGTTTTGGATGTGAGATTTTTACCAAATCCCCATTATATAGATGAACTTCGCCCTCATACGGGGGAGGAAAAGATCGTAAAAGATTTTGTTTTAAAGAGAAAGGAAACAAAGGTTTTTATCCGAAAATTTTTCAATCTTTTAGCATTTTTGATTCCTCACTATGTGGGTGAAGGAAAAACCCACCTTGTTATGGCCCTCGGTTGTACGGGTGGGACTCATCGTTCCGTTGCCATAGCTGAGGAGACTAAGGAGTTTTTGAAGAAAAAAGGTTTCAATGTAACCTTAAGACATAGAGATATCGGGAAGGATTTCAAATCAAGATGAAATTTTCAAAAAAAGGGAGAGAAATTTCTGCGGTAGCAATTGGGGGAGGCACGGGCCTTCCGATTGTTCTTAAGAGCTTAAAAGGCTACGCCGATGAAATTACCGCCGTGGTAACTGTTGCGGATGACGGTGGAAGTTCGGGGAGAATTAGACGGGAACTTGGCATTCTTCCGCCCGGAGATATCCGAAATTGTCTAATGGCGCTTGCTGATACTGAGCCAATTATAAACGATATTTTCCAGTATCGGTTTAAAAACGGAGAACTTGCCGGTCACAGTTTAGGCAATTTAGTTTTAGCTGCTTTAGCTGACATAAAAGGAGATTTTATTGAAGCTTTATCTGAGGTAAGCGATTTTTTAAAACTTAAAGGAAGTGTTTTGCCCTCCACGGTTGAAGATATTGTTTTGTATGCTAAGACTAAAAACGGTGAATTTATAGAAGGTCAATCCAAAATAACTAAGTCTCGTGTTTGTTATAATAACAATATTAAGACGGTACACATTGAGCCCGAGGATGCTCAGGCTTATTCGGAAGCCGTAAAAGCAATTGAAGTTGCCGATCAGATAATATTGGGGCCGGGGAGTCTTTTTACCAGCATTATCCCGAACCTTTTAATTAAAGGTATTCAAGAGGCTTTGTGTAAATCCAAAGCTTTAAAAGTTTTTGTTTGTAATGTGGCAGCTCAGTCCGGTGAAACAGATGGTTTTTCTGCGGCTGACCATTTGGAGGCCATTTTGCGCCACATTTCGCGTAATTTTGTGGATGTGATGATTGTAAATTCCAATTTTGACGGTCTTATCCAAAAAGGGTTAATTCCCGTTAAAATTGATAAAAAGCATATTTTAAAGCATGGCACAAAACTTTTGATTGAAGACGTTGCGGATGTTTGTGTTGTTGGTCATCATGATTTTTACAAATTGGGGCAAGCGCTGGAATCTTTATGGGCCAGAGGCCCATTGACCGAAGGTTAGAAGTCGAAGGAGGCCAAAAACCTTATGTTAAAACAATACGCTTACAAATTTCAATTAAGGCCTAACAGCCATCAAGCAAAACAGATGG
>Ga0209121_10003560_pt1 | contig 15040 bp, 13 predicted proteins | sample Cruoilmetagenom3_FD_187292 | JGI IMG/M metagenome (GOLD analysis project Ga0209121, IMG submission 187292) | Oil polluted marine microbial communities from Coal Oil Point, Santa Barbara, California, USA - Sample 3 (SPAdes) (version 2) | ecosystem: Environmental > Aquatic > Marine > Oil seeps ...
GAGTAAACGGCATACCTAACATAAAAACCTGCATTCTTCCTGTAAGAGAAAGAATGGTTGTTGAAAGACAAGATGGAATGGGAGAAAAACCGGATAGAATCGAATATTTCCAGCCTCAAATTGAAATAAATAGAGACGTAATCATCATTGGAGGAGGACCAGCAGGTTTAAATGCTGCAATTACACTTAAAAAATACGGAGTGTCGCCATTAATTGTCGAACAAAATCCACTTCTTGGTGGACAACTTATCAAGCAAACACATAAATTTTTTGGTTCGGAAAGAGAGAAAGCAGGAACAAGAGGCATAAAAATCGCATCCGAAATGATTAACACAATAAAAAAGGAAAATATTAAAAATTTTGTAAACAGTGCTGTATTCGGCTTCTACCCCCCTAATACAATTAGTGTATTCAAAAAAAATCAATTTATAAAAATTAAAAGTAAATATTTTATATTTGCCACGGGAGCCGCAGAGAAAATGATACCATTTCCAGGAAATGATATTCCCGGGGTATTCGGTGCAGGCGCAGCACAAACATTAATGAATGTCTTCGGCATAAAACCAGGAAAATCCATATTGATGGTAGGAGCAGGAAATGTTGGCCTAATTGTTTCATATCAGATGCTTCAAGCTGGCATCAATGTAAGGGGGGTAATAGAAGCTCTGCCTAATATCGGGGGATACTTCGTACATGCAGCAAAACTCAGACGTTTTAATGTACCAATCCTTACCAGCACAACGATTAAAGAAGTAAACGGAAACAAACACGTCGAGCAAGCAGTCACAATAGGCCTTGATAAAAAATTCAATGAAATCCCCGGCACAGAAAAAACATGGAATGTAGATACAGTATGTCTCTCTACTGGTCTTATACCATCAGTAACATTGCTTGCACAAGCAGGATGCCAATTAAAGTACGTGCCCTCTCTTGGTGGGTATGTCCCAATAAGAAATAGATTTCTTGAAACATCTCTTAAAAATACATTTGTAGCGGGAGACATTGACGGGATAGAAGAAGCATCAACCGCCATGGTAGAAGGAACAACTGCTGCATATTCAGTGCTCATTAAAATGGGAAAAGATGCAACAAAAGAAAGAGAATCTTCTATAAAAGAATTAAACATATTACGAAGCGGGCCTTTCGGAAAAAAAATAAGAGAAGGACTGAAAGAGGTACAATATGAGTAATTTTTTAAAGACAGGATTTTTGAAGACAGAGGATGTAAAAGAAAATTTTCCATCAGAGGAAAGAATCAAAAAAAAACCTGTTGCTGTCATTGAATGCCCACAAGAAATCCCCTGTAACCCCTGTGTCACATCCTGCACAGTACACGCAGTTTCAATGAAAACAATCAACAGCATTCCCGATATAGATTTCGATAAATGCATTGGCTGTGGAAATTGCATCAAAATTTGCCCAGGACTTGCAATCTTTCTTATAAACATAAAAGATGGAAATGGGATAGTAAGCTTGCCATATGAAATGCTGCCGACACCAAAAAAGGGAGAAAAAGTTAACCTCTTAAATAGAAAAGGCGAAAAAATAGGAAAAGGAACAGTAACAAAAATTATCCTGCCAGAAAAAGACACAAGTGCTGCAATAATCACAGTACAATTTAACGATCCAGAACTTGTGTATGAAGTAAGAAATATCGAGGTGCAAAATGAAGGATGAAGAAATTATTATCTGCAGATGCGAAGATATTACGTTAAAAGAAATAAAAGATGCAATCCATAAAGGATACAAAGATATTGAATCACTACGAAAATATTTACAACTAAGTATGGGGCCTTGCCAGGGAAAAACATGCATTCCTCTAACAGAAAAAATTCTTGCACAAGAATTAAAAAAAAGAATTGATGAAATGACAATGCCTACAACACGCCCACCTGAAACTCCTGTGCCATTCGGAATATTCAATAAGGTAAAGGAATGAAGAATCGTGACATTGTAATCATCGGTGGAGGCATTACAGGACTTGCCACCGCATACTACCTTGTTAAATCTGGTATTAAAAATATCTCTATCCTTGAAAAATCCTACTTAGGATCAGGGTCTACAGGAAGATGTGGCTCAGGCATACGGCAACAATTTACAACAAAAGAACATATCGTTTTAATGAAGGAGAGCGTAAAACTCTGGAAAGAATGGAATAATGACCTTCCAATACCCATTCATTTTGAACAAGGTGGTTACCTATGGCTTTTAAACAACAAGAAAGAACTTGCCCAACATAAAAAATACGTAAAATATCAAAATACATTTGGCATAGAAAGTGCTATTATATCGACGAAAGAAGCAAAAGAAATTGTACCAGATTTAAACACAAACGATATAGTAGGAGCAAGTTGGTGTCATACAGATGGAAGTGCATACCCTTTCGACGTAACAAACGCACTGCAAACATTTCTTAAAGAGAAAAAAGTAGAAATAAATACATTTGAAGAAGTAAATGAAATTCATATAAAAAATGATAAAATTCAAGAAGTAATTACCACTAAAGATAAATATACAACAAATACTGTAATAAACGGTGCTGGATACGGAGCAAAATATATAGGGCAATTAGCCGGATTAAACATTCCATTGCAACCATACAGACATCAAATTGCAGCTAGCGAACCTTTGCGTAATTTTTTAGGTCCAATGGTTGTAAAAGACGAACTTTATTTTTTACAAACTCACAGAGGAAGAATTATAGGTGGAACAGACTTAAAAGAACCCCCGCTATCAAATCTGAATTCGACGTTAAACTTCCTTGAAGAGTATTCAAAACAAATTACAAGTGTTTTACCAATTCTTTCTTCAGTAAATATAATGAAACAATGGGCAGGGTATTATATAATAACGCCTGATCGTCACCCAATATTAGGGCCAACAAAAATAAATGGATTCATACTGGGATGCGGATATTCTGGGCATGGTTTCATGTTAGGCCCGGTTGTAGGTAAGCTTCTTGCATCACTTATCGTTCACAAAAATATGTATATCCGTGAAGCAAACAATCTCACTTTAGAGCGCTTTAAAACAGGAAAACTTATCCAGGAAAGAGCAGTAATTGGATAAATACACAAAAAAAGCAAAAGGAGAATATATAGAGCCACAACCTATCCCATGAAAACACTTATTATTTATGCTTCAATACATCACGGCAATACCGAGAAAATTGCCAAAGCAATGGCTGAAGTTCTAAACGCAAATATAACAAAATTATCCGAGGTCAAAGCAAATATTCTCAAGCACTACGACCTTATTAGATTTGGTTCAGGTATCTACTACGGAAAGCACTCCGAGGAATTGCTAAATTTTATCGATAGCTTAGACAACCAAAAAGGAAAAATGGCGTTCATTTTTTCCACGAGCGGAATAGGTATCATCCCAATAATAAATGATTTCAATAAATTTCTACAAAAGAGATTATTAAAAGAAGGATTTAAAATCACCGGAGAATTCAATTGCAGAGGATGGGATACATACCCGTTTATAGTAAAACCTTTCGGAGGTATTAGCAAGGGCAAGCCAAATAAAAAAGATATAGGAAGCGCCAAAAGGTTTGCAACACACTTAAAGGACACTCTTATTTTTTGAAAATAAAATATAATAGTTTTAAATGCTACTTTGTATAATACTTTCCACGCAATTTATCAAGGTCAAACATTAAAGAAGCCATCGGTCTATGAATTTTACCATCCTCATCTTCTACTGTAATCAAAAGTTTGACTTTCTTTGAATATTTCCCATCAATAAGTTTTTGCACTAACTCTTTTATGCTGGTTTCTGCCAAACAAACCTCGTCTTCTTTCAATTCATAAGGAAGACTTTCTGAACTCAAAAATTTTGGAATAGCCTCAAATTCATTGCGAGGTACCTTAATCTTTATAGATTTTATCACAGCTGTTTTTTTCCCTATATTCGTAATTTTAATAATAAGAATCCTTGAATTTTGATTAAGTTCATCATTGGCAAGCCTACTAGAAAGAGCGATAGATAGTTTGGATTCATGTTTAAAAAATGATAAGCCCAATTTTACCACCTCCTCTTTATATGTATTATACAACTTTACTCAATTTATCTAAATCTATCCTCAATTTCTCTTAATGTAAATAATAAACTTACAAAAATTTTTATTATATTGACTTTTTTCTCAAAATCCATAAAATGCCAGTGATATTAAAATTTTTTGTAAGTTGCTAAAATTTTTTGTAAGGAGCAAAAATGCCTTCAAAAGAAGATGAAGCAATTATAAAAGCGTTAAAACCCGTAACAAAAGGCATTGCAGCATTACTCGGAAAAAACTGCGAAGTTGTATTACATTCATTTATGGGCTCACAACATTCAATCATTGCCATTGAAAATGGAGAAATTACAAACAGGAAAATCGGCTCATCTCTCACTAACTCAGGATTAGAAATATTAAATGAAGCTATCCAAAATAATAAAGAAATCGTAGGTCCCTACAAAAGCGTTTCCCCTACAGGAATTCCGCTGCGTTCTGTTACTATTCCTATACGAAACAGAAAAAGCAAATTGATAGCCTCTCTCTGCCTTAATATGAATCTTACCGCGGCTATTTCACTGGACGAATTTCTTAAATCTCTTACACAATTTGCAGAAGACAAGACCGTAAGCAAGGATATCTCAAAAAATACACCTCACTCTATCATCGGATTAATGAAGAAAATCTTTGACGAAGTTGCTTATGCTACAAGCATAAAAAACAATCTTTCAACAAACCAAAAAAATAAGTTAATTGTAAAAAAATTGCGCAAACGGCAATTCTTTCAAATTAAAAATTCAGTCGAATTTATAGCCGACAAATTAAATGTATCGCAATTTACAATTTATAATTATATAAGAGAAATAAAAAAATCAGAAGGAGATGGAGGCAATAATGGGAAAAAGCATCGTTGAAAAAATCATTGAGAGCCACATCGTAGATGGTATCCCAAAAAAAGGAGAAGAAATTGGCATACATATCGATCAAACACTTACACAGGATGCAACCGGAACTGCAACATATCTTGAATTCGAAGCAATGGGATTTAGAGAAGTAAAAACAGAAGCAGTCAGCTATATAGATCACAACACAATCCAGGTAGGTTTTGAAAATGCTGATGACCATCGTTATTTGCAGACTGTCGCAAAAAAATATGGCATTATACTTTCCCGTCCAGGAAATGGCATTTGCCACCAAGTACAATTAGAACAATTTGCAAAACCCGGGAACATTTTAATAGGTGCAGATTCACACACACCAACGGCAGGAGGTATTGGGGAAATGGCGATTGGTGTCGGAGGACTTGATGTAGCAGTTGCAATGGGAGGAGGCCCATTCTACCTTACATACCCCAAAATAATAAAGATAGAATTTACAGGAAAGTTACAACGCTGGGTTTCAGCAAAAGATGTTGTACTAAAAATTTTATCCATCCTTACAACAAAAGGCAATGTAGGTTACGCAATAGAATATAGTGGAGATGGCGTAAAAACGCTTACCATTCCAGAACGTGCAACAATTACAAATATGGGCGCAGAAACAGGAGTGACCACATCCATCTTCCCCTCTGACGAGCAAACACATGACTTTATGAAAAAACAAGGGAGAGAGAAAGATTGGATTCCACTTGATGCCGACCCGGATGCATGTTATGACAAAATAATAAAAATTAATCTCTCCGAGATAGAACCGATGATTGCATGCCCCGATTCACCAGGCAATGTAAAAACAGTAAAAGAAATTGCTGGATTAAAAGTTGACCAAATTGCCATAGGAAGCTGTACAAATTCTTCTTATAAGGATTTAATGACTGTTGCACATATTCTAAAAGGGCGCACTACAAATGAAAATCTTGAGTTCGGTGTAGCGCCGGGATCAAAACAGGTACTAGAAATGATAGAAAAAGATGGGGGTCTATCGTCAATTATAAAAGCAGGAGCAAGAATTTTAGAATCTGCCTGCGGTTTTTGCATTGGTAATAGCTTCGCACCCGGAACAAATACTGTGTCTGTCCGGACAAATAACCGCAATTTTAAAGGCCGTTGTGGAACAAAAAGTGCAAAAGTATACCTTGTAAGCCCAGAAACAGCTGCTGCAACAGCCTTAACAGGCAAAATTACAGACCCAAGAGATCTTGAAAAAATAGGGATTGAATATAAAGAAATAAAAATGCCAGAAACATTTGAAATAGACAACTCCATGTTTATATTTCCACTGCCAGAAGAAGAAAGAGAAAAAATAGAAATATTCAAAGGCCCGAACATAAAATCTATCCCAAAAAATGAACCACTACAAGAAACAATAAAGGGTACTATAATAATTAAAGTAGAAGATAAAACAACAACTGACCATATAATGCCCGCAGGCCCTTACCTTAAATACCGCTCAAATGTACCAGAATACGCAACTCATGTATTTGAGCCCATAGACCCTCACTTCTCCGAACGTGCTTTAGAAAATAAAAAACACGATATAGTAAATATCATTGTGGGAGGAGAAAGCTATGGCCAGGGCTCATCAAGAGAACATGCAGCATTATGCCCTATGTATCTCGGAGTAAAAGTAGTTATCGCAAAAACAATAGAAAGAATACATCAGGCAAACCTTGTAAATTTTGGCATAGTGCCTTTATTATTCGATAATCCCTCAGATTATAATGAAATAGAACAAGGCGATAGCATTGAAATAACCAACATCAAAAAAACAATAGAGAGTGGAGAAAAAAACATCAAAGCAAAAAATACAACAAAAAACAAAGAAATCACACTTAAATTGTATCTTTCAGATAGGCAACAAAAAATTATACTTGCTGGAGGACTATTGCCCTTTACAGCACAAGGAGATGTAAAATGAAAATTACAGTAGAAAACGGCAAAATGCATGTGCCAAACAACCCCACAATTCCATACATAATAGGTGATGGGATCGGAAGAGACATTACACCTGTTGCTCTTAAAGTGTTTGATGCAGCAGTGGAAAAAGCTTATAATGGCCAAAGAAAAATGGAGTGGTTAAAAATTATTGCAGGAGAAGAAGCATTAGAAAAAACAGGAGAACCGCTTCCGGAGGAAACAATAGAGACAATAAAAGAACATGTTATTGCAATAAAAGGACCTCTTACAACACCAGTCGGCGGTGGATACAGATCACTTAATGTTACTATGAGGCAAACCCTGGATCTATTTGTCTGCTTCCGCCCGGTAAGATATTTTAATGGCATGCCATCTCCTATGAAACACCCGGAATTATTGGATGTAATTATATTCAGGGAAAATACAGAAGATGTATATGCAGGGATCGAATGGCCATATAACTCAAAAGAATCAATTGAAATAAAAAATTTCCTGAAAGACAAATTAAACGTTAATATAAAAGAAAACTCGGGTATCGGAATAAAACCAATTAGTGTATCTGGATCAAAAAGGATAGGGAAAGCAGCTATAGATTATGCGCTTAAATATGGAAGGAAATCCATAACAATTATGCACAAAGGAAATATTATGAAATACACGGAAGGACTCTTTAAAAATGCAATTTATCAACTTGCAGAAGAAGAATATAAAGATATCATAGTCACAGAAAAAGAATTAATAGAAAAATATAATGGAAAAGTACCTGATGGAAAAATCGTTCTGAAAGATAGGATTGCAGATGCAATATTCCAGCAGCTATTACTCCGTCCCAGCGAATATGATATCGTTGTCGCACCAAATCTGAACGGTGATTATATCTCAGATGCTTGTGCCGCACAGGTTGGTGGACTAGGTATGGCTCCAGGGGGAAACATCAATTTTAACACACACATTGCATTGTTTGAGGCAACACATGGCTCTGCCCCAAAACATGCAGGAAAAAACGAAATAAATCCAGGTTCGATAATTCTATCCGGTGCTGAAATGTTTGAGTATATGGGATGGGATAAAGTAAAAAAAGTAATTATCGCTGCAATAGAGAAAACAATTCAAGAAAAATATGTAACCTATGACCTAGCAAGACAAATAGCCGGAGCAACAAAAGTATCTACCTCAGACTTTGGTAATAGAATTATAAAAAATATGGAGGTGTTATAATGGCGCAAAAAGGAATAAGAGAATTCCATGCAAAGAGGATTCTCTCAAAATTTTTAGCCGAAAACCCAGAATTTGGATTCAGCTACAAAGGAGAGGTTGCTCTTGTCACCCCTGATATTCCAATAAAAGATATGGCAAAAGACAATCTCTGGATGACCGAGAAAAGACTCGTGGTAAAACCCGATATGCTCTTTGGTAAAAGAGGGAAACATGGTCTTGTTCTCCTTAATGCCACTCTCGATGAAGCCGAGAAGTGGCTTGACGAAAAAATGGGAAAGGAGGTCCAGATAGGCAAAACAAAAGGTATTCTTACTCACTTTTTGGTTGAGTCCTTCATTCCTCATGAAAAGGAGTACTATATTGCAATAAAAACTGAGCCAGAAGGAGACAGAATCTACTTTTCAGAATCAGGTGGCATAGAAATTGAGGAAAACTGGGGGAAGGTAAAAGAATTTTTTGTTCCCATAAATAAAGATATTGAGGAAACAGTCTTTAATGGAATAGATGAAACGATCAAGAAATTTGCCAAAACTCTTTATAAGTTCTTTGTTGATTATGATTTTACCTATCTTGAAATAAACCCAATTGCAATTGTTGACAGCGAAGTGGCACCTCTTGATATTGTTGCAAGGCTTGATGATACAGCGCTATTCAAGGATAGTAAAAAATGGGGAGATATTGAATTTCCTACTCCCTTTGGAAGAAACTTTACAGAGGAAGAAAAATTTATACGACAATTGGATGAAAAAACAGGTGCATCCTTGAAGCTTACAGTGCTTAATCCAAAAGGATATATATGGCTTATGGTGGCAGGAGGTGGCGCGAGCGTTATCTATGCAGATACTGTTGTAGACCTAAGATATGGAAAAGAGCTTGCAAATTATGGAGAATACTCAGGTAATCCATCTGAAGAAAAGACGTATCTCTATGCAAAAACTATTCTTGATCTTATGACAAGAGAGAAAGACCCCAGAGGTAAAGTGCTTATCATAGGCGGAGGTATCGCAAACTTCACCGATGTTGCAAAGACGTTTAAAGGAATTATAAGAGCGTTAAGAGAATACAAAGGGAAGCTAAAAGAGAACAACGTAAAAATATATGTAAGAAGAGGTGGCCCAAATTATAAGGAAGGTCTTGAAATGATGAGACGCCTTGGAGAAGAAATCAGTATACCGATAGAAGTTTATGGACCAGAACTACATATGACACGTGTCGTAAAAATGGCACTCGGAGGTGAAAAATGAAATTATTTAAGCGTGACACTCAAGCAATAATCTACGGAAAACAGGGGAAAGCTGCCCAAGGAATGCTTGATTTTGACTATGTTTCAAAAAGAGAAACGCCATCGGTTGCTTGTTTTGTAGATCCAAAAAGAAGTGGTATTGAAACACCATTCTTTGGAAACAATGAAATATTAGTTTCAGTATACAAAAGAATTCAGGAAGCAGCGAAAAAACATCCCAATGCAACTGTAATGATAAGTTTTGCTCCAGCCAGATTAGTTTATACAACCACTCTTGAAGCATTAAACACAAATACAATTAAGACAATTGTAATCATCGCAGAGGGGGTTCCTGAAAGAGAAACAAGAATTCTTACATCTCTGGCAAGAAAGAAAGGAAAGGTAATTATTGGGCCTGCAACGGTAGGTGGAGTTGTCGCAGGAAAATTCAAGATCGGAAACTCTGGAGGTACAACGGAGAATATTATTAATTCAAAACTTTATCGTCCTGGAAGTGTTGGGCTTGTTACGAAATCAGGTGGAATGCTTAACGAGCTATTCAACATGATTGCAAGAAATTCGGACGGGGTTTACGAAGGTATCGCAATCGGTGGAGATAGATACCCCAGTTCCTCACTTGTTGACCACCTGTTACGTTATGAAGAAAATGATGAAATTAAATTCCACGTAATGCTTGGAGAAGTAGGCGGCCTTGAAGAATACAAAGTTATTGAGGCACTGAAACAAGGAAAAATTAAAAAGCCTCTTGTTGCCTGGGTTACAGGAACCTGTGCGAAGATATTCCCAACTGAGGTACAATTTGGTCACGCAGGGGCACGTGCTGGAGGCGCAAAAGAAACAGCAGATGCTAAGAATACTGCCTTAAGGGAAGCAGGTGCAATTGTTCCAGATTCATTCGACGAACTTCCAGAGAAGATCAGAGAAGTATACGAAAACCTGAAACAAAAAGGCATCATCGGCGAACCTCAAGAATTTACGCCTCCTAAAATACCAATGGACTACAAAATTGCCGTGCAAAAAGGGCTGGTAAGAAGACACAGTGAATTTGTTTCAACAATTTCCTATGAAAGAGGCGAGCTAAAATATGTAGGTATCCCAATTTCTCAGTTGATTAAGGAAGACAGAGGTATTGGATACATTATAGGCCTTCTCTGGCTCAAAAGGAAACTTCCAGAATACGCATCAAAATTCTTGGAACTTGACCTCAAACTTATGGCAGACCACGGACCTTGCGTATCAGCAACACACACTGCAATCGTTATGGCAAGAGCAGGAAAAGATCTTGTTTCTTCAATCGCTGCTGGACTCCTTCCCATTGGCCCAAGATTCGGTGGAGCACCTATGGATGCCGCAAGGGAGTTTAAATGGGGTATGGATTCAGGGTTCACTCCCAAAGAATTTGTCGAAGAAATGAAAAAAAGAGGAAAACCCATACCTGGAATCGGCCACAAAATAAAAAAGGTTAAGGGCTCCGATATGAGAATGACTATCTTTATTGACTATGCAAGGAAGAACTTTCCCACAACTGAATGTCTTGATTATGCACTTGAAGTTGAGAAAATTACCTCTGCCAAGAGATCTTATCTTATCCTAAACATAGCTGCTTGCCTCGGAGCGCTCGCTGTTGACCTCTTGAAATCTCTTGGTTTTACCAATGAAGAAATTGATGAAAAAATTGAAGCAGGTTTTCCTAATACATTCTTCCTTGTCCCTCGCGTCATTGGCATTATTGGACATATATTTGACCAGAAGCGTCTCAAGACAGGCCTTTATAGAACTCCTCTCGACGATGTTCTCTATTGGCTACCTGATCCAAAAGACCTCTAAAAGTGATTTTTAATTCAATTTTAGCCCCCCTTTTATCAAAGCAAAGGAGGGTTTCAGGGAAAGGAGGGCGTTATAAAACAACATAAGCAATTTATTACAACGATTTCGGATGAGCGAGGAGAAGAAGTTAAATATGCGGGTATTCCTCTCTCACAAATTATAGAAGAGAAAAAAGGAATAGGTGATGTAATAGGTTTACTATGGCTCAAGAAAAAGCTCCCGGAATATGTCACAAAATTTATAGAACTTATCATTATGATTGTAGCAGATCATGGACCTTGTGTATCTGGCGCACACAATGCTATTGTAACAGCAAGAGCAGGAAGAGACCTCGTTTCTGCATTAGCATCGGGAATACTCACTATTGGACCCCGTTTTGGCGGCGCAACTGACAGCACAGGACGCCGCTTCAAATGGGCGAAAGATAGTGGACTTTCACCAGAGGAATTTGTCACCGAGATGAAGAAAAAAGGCATTCCCATACCCGGCATAGGACATAGAGTAAAAAGCATAAGAAACCCTGATAAACGAGTAGAAATACTTAAAAAATATGCAAGAGAATATTTTCCAAAAACAGAATACCTTGATTACGCACTTAAAGTAGAGAAAATTACGACAGCAAAGAAAGAAAATCTTATTTTGAATGTAGACGGCTGTATAGGTGTCTTACTCGTCGACTTGATGAAATCATTAGGATTCAAAGACAAAGAGATAAAAGAAAGAATTGATGCTGGTTTGCTAAATGCATTCTTTGTACTGGGAAGAAGTATTGGCATCATTGGGCACATAATTGACCAGAAACTCCTTGAAACAAAACTTTACAGAACTCCATATGAAGACGTGCTTTACACGTTGCCAAGAGAAGAAGAATTATAAATAATAGCCTTTGTTGCCAGTCATCCCCCTTTCTTATCTAGCTAACAGGAAGGGGGTTTATATTCCTATGCATTCCAAAATAACCAAATGTATAGTATAATATGCCATGCCAATATTTTATTATCATATTAAAAAGGATGCACAAGAAATAGCAGTTGGAGAAAAAACTCTTATTCACCACCTTAGAGATGTAATGAGAGTCAGCAAAAATGAAAGCATAAGATTCTTCGACAATAATTATCTATATGTTACAAAAGTAAAAGAAGTTACAAAAACAAAAATTGTTTGCCACATTGAAAGGAAAACAAGAGCCAAGCAATTATTGCCAGAAATTTCGATTGTCCAATCCATTATTAAACCCCAACTATTAGAAGAAGTAATAAAGCTCTGCGTTCCTGTAGGAGTGGAAACATTTTTCTTTACAAAAATGGCTAAAAGCCAAAAATATAACATCGAAAAGAAAATCCAACGATTCAATGCAATCGCACTCTCTGTAGCAGAACAATCAGAAGTTGCGTTTATCCCAAAAATAGCCATGTTAAATGGAATGGAAGATTTTTTCAAACTAAAAGACGGGAGCTTTTCTGTTGTATTGGAACCATCTGCACAGCAAAACATTATGTCTCTTTTAAAAAATACAATGCCAAAAAAACTATCAATTATGATAGGACCTGAAGGAGGTTTTAGTAAAAAAGAAATAGAAATGTTTAACGTTTATAACATACCTTTTGTTTCCTTAAATACAGGAATATTTCGCTCAGAACTTGCAGGGTTTGCAAGTGCGCTCATAGTAAGAGAACTTGGATCGAATCACTAACAACTGGCGAATCCCGATCTTACTTAAGTAATTCCTTTGAAATTTTATTGTGCTTATCAATAAATTTTTTCTCGTCTAAGTTTGTAAAATGCCCGTCCTCTATTACAACTTCGCCATTAATCATTGAAAAATCTACAGATTTTGCATCACAAAGTACAAGGGACGCAATAGGATCAGTAAGTCCTCCCGCAAATTCAAGCCGATCCATCTTAAAGCCAATAATATCCGCTGCTTTACCCTTTTCAACAGAGCCAATTTCTTTATCCATTCTTAAAACTTTTGCCCCGCCCATTGTAGCAAAAGATAAAGCTTCACGTGGAGTCAAAGCATCTGCTCCATACTTTACACGTTGAAGAAGCAACGCATTCCTGATTTCAAGCAAAAAGTTCCCTGAATCATTTGAAGAACTTCCATCTACTCCTAATCCGATCCTCATTGCCGTATCCTTCATTTTAGCAACAGGCGCAATACCAGAGCCCAGCCTCATATTTGAAGTAGGGCAGTGAGCCATACCCACATTGTGAGTAGAAAGTTTTTTTATGTCCTGCTTGTTCACATAGACAAGATGCGCAAACCATACATTTGAATCTAACCATCCTACTTTTTGCATATAATCAACAGGTCTCAATCCAAATTTAGAAAGGCAAAACTTCTCTTCATCATTTGTTTCTGCAAGATGAGTATGCAGCAAAAGATTATACTTTCGCGCAAGAGCAACACTTTCATGCATTAACCTTTCCGTAACAGAAAATGGCGAACAAGGCGCAAGAGCAACTCGGTGCATAGAAAAACGAGAGGGATCATTATATTCTTCAACAACCCTCTCTGAATCTCTTAAAATTTCATCTTCGGTTTGTACTACAGAATCAGGAGGCAATCCCCCATCCTTTTTAGAAAGAGACATACTGCCTCTCGTACCGAAGAAACGCACCCCTGTAATATCAGCTCCTTCCATCTGCGCATCAAATAGATAAGGATGCCCTTTTGGAAAAAGATATAGATGGTCAGTCGTGGTCGTAACGCCACTTTTCATCAGTTCAAGAATAGCTGTAACTGTGGATATCATCACAGCTTCCTCATCTATATTCTTCCATTTTTCATAAAGAAAAATTAACCAATCAAATAATTTTGTATTCTGCACCTCGGGAACTGCCCTGAAAAGTGATTGGTAAAAATGATGATGAGTATTAACAAATCCAGGTAAGACAACCATTCCCTTTCCAGAAATTTCTTTATCAATTTCAAAATCGGGAAAAATTCCACTCCCCACTTCTTTTACTACATTATCTTCGATATAAACCCAACCGTTTTTAATTTCGTCCAAGTTTCGATTAAATGTAGCAATAATATCTATATCCCTAATGACAGTTTTCATTCTGTTTTTTCCTTTTCTTTAAGAAGTGTGTAAACTACCTCACTTGTTGCAGGAATTTTAAAAATTCTTACTCCCACCGCATTATATATAGCATTTGTAATAGCTGGTGCAGTACCACCCATAACTGTTTCTGCAACACCTTTTGCACGATACGGCCCTGTTTCTTCAGGGTTAACAATTGTCACCGTTTCAATTTCAAAAGGAGCATCCTCTATTGACGGAATAATGTATGTTGAAAAATTTGTCGTTTTAAATATTCCTTTCTCAACAATCATGTTTTCAAAAAGCCCATATCCCATACCCATAACAAAACCACCTTCAGATTGTCCTTCAAGCCCCTGTCTATTTATCACATCACCTGCATCTATTACCTCTGCGCCTTTTAACACTTTTGTTTGTCCTGTAAGAGTATTAACTTCCACAAGAGCAAGATGTGCAGAAAACGCAAATATATTATGGGGTAAACCAAAAGCATCTTTAATTTTTATATCAGCAACCGGCATAAGAAAATATCCTTCTGTTTGTGGAAGATGGCAAGCGTCCTTCATAAAACATGAGGCAATCTCCCCATAGAAAACTTTCTTTTCGGGTTCATTGCTTGCATAGATATATCCATCACTTGCAATAAGATTATCAGCAGAAACACCTAATATCTCCGATGCCTTACTCTTTAAAATTTTCATCATTCTTTCTGCTGCAATAATTGTCGCCCTACCACCTGTATATACCCCTCTCGATGCACTTGTGGGTCCTGAATCTGCAGTGGTGTCAGTATCACCAAGCAAAACATTTATCTTGCCTATCGGACACTTCATCATTTCTGCTGCAATTT
>Ga0209121_10003561_pt1 | contig 15039 bp, 11 predicted proteins | sample Cruoilmetagenom3_FD_187292 | JGI IMG/M metagenome (GOLD analysis project Ga0209121, IMG submission 187292) | Oil polluted marine microbial communities from Coal Oil Point, Santa Barbara, California, USA - Sample 3 (SPAdes) (version 2) | ecosystem: Environmental > Aquatic > Marine > Oil seeps ...
GGTGTCGTAGTGTAGGTATGCCTTGGGTGCCGCGATTTCAAACCGCCACCCGCCGCGATTTTACTCCGCCCTTTACATTCGATCTGTCCAGACTCTCATGAAGGTGTATGCGACGAGGAACTCAAGTACCTCAAAGAGCGTGGTTTCGAGCACCTCCCAACATGGTTTTCTTCAAGAATGATGTGTGACACTTGGGGTTTTGGACTTCTGCTCGAAAACGGCAATGTTCTCGGTATAGAGCAGATCGAAAAGATCGTCCAAGCAGCCGACGGCTCCCTTTGGCTTGACGTTAAGCTCTTAGATTATAATTGGCATATAGATGATGAATATTTGGAGGACTTCTTTTCAGGAAAAATAATAAAGGCACCAATGCCGGATAGGTGTTACGCCACCATTAATGCTTCTAAGATTGTTGTCGCCCTTGAAATATGTACATCCTGAAAGGGAAAAGTCCATGCAAACTTTTATAGACCACAACAAAAGCACATTTTTATGGCCATGTTTGCGGGCTTGTAAAGCGCGAACCAGGGCGGGGCATCCCTGCAAAAATTGGACAGTGAGAGGTCGGGCTCGATGTAGGATGCATGGCGGCCTTGCGTTCGGACCGACAACTGAGGAAGGTAAAGCCGCGATAGGCCGGACCCATTTTCGGCACGGCAAATACACCTTGAAGATTGCACAGCGGCGGTTGCTCTTGAAAGCAATTAAGTGGTGGGAGCTTAAACGTGGAGTGACTTGCCCGCGGAGTCTGATCGATTACTGGTGGTTGAAGATTCAAAAAATGCCGTACTCTCGGGTTGTCAAAGAGAGGGCGGCTCTAACTGATAAATATCGGCGAGTGAAAAAAATGGTCGATAAACAGAATGACCGAAAAGACGTATAACAATGAAACTTTTTTAAGGAGATATAAAATGGGCGGCGGTAGTGGAAGTGGCAGTACAACAACCAACGTGACCGAGACGAAAACGGAATCACAAAAGAGAATGATTGCCAGGATGCTCCGTATGTATGGCCGCGATCTTGGTAAGAACGAAACATTTGAAGGCGAGAGGCTTGCACCTTTCAGTGATCTCCAAACACAGGTCCTGTCCGGGGCGGAGAATCATGCCGACCTGTTCTCAACTCCGCAGAATGTGGGCACGCCACTGTTCAAAGAAACGGGAGCTGCGACGAAGGGGCTACTCACTGGCCAGGCGGGAGCGCAGAATCTTACCGGCCAAGACGTGGAGGACTACTTTAACGCCACTTTCAGGGATCCGGCAATGAAATCACTGAAAGAGGATGTCAATCCGGCGATAGATGAGGCTTTTGCCGGGCCGGGCTTTCACGGTTCCGCCAGGTCGCAGGAAAGAGTTAGGGCTGCACAGGATACTTCCGACTGGCTCGGCACCAAGCGGGGCGAGCTTAACTGGAACACCCTTCTTCGGAACCAGACGTTAGATGAAGCGAAGGCCGGAAGATCACTATCAGCCCTGCCGGCAGCGATGCAGTACGGCAACGTGCCGGCAACGAACGCTATGAACAATCTCCAGATAGCAGCTTCGCAGGTCCAGGGCCTGGGCGATCTGTTCGGGTTCGGCCAGAAAGAGCAGACGCAAGAGCAGGCAGAGCTGTCGATGGTATGGGAAAAGTTCATCGAGGATAACCAGATCACAGATCCGGAGGTGCTTCGTGTGCTGCTGAGTCTTGTCGGTCAAAACACCGGAGCGACTCAAAAGACGTCTACATCGCCGAACGCATGGCATTCTGAGGATTGGGGTAATCTTTTCCTGCGATTCGGGGCCGGTGCCGTCACGGCGTTGTAGGAGAAATAATATGGATTCCGTTGAACGCATTAACGCGCTCGTTGGGAGCAAGACGTTTAGGCGTCTTCGAAAAGAGACGGTTGAGTTTGCAGTGAAGCAAAGGGCACATGATGATCATACCTTTTTGCACCGAATGGCGGAAGTTTTAAGACAGCCCTTGCCAAGACTTAGGAGAGGGCTGAAAAAAATCATAAATGATACTGATTTTATTCTTGACGGGCGTCAAGACAGAGCGTAAACTATAAATATGTTGATCCAATTGCTTAGAAAAGAGATTAGAACGTGCGGTAAGCGAAGAAGCGAAATCTCCCGTGCTACAGGCATTGACGAGGCAGCACTTTCACGTATCTTTCATGGTGGTTCCTGCAAAGCAGAGACTGTCGAAATCTTGCTTAAATACTTCGGCTACGAGGTTCGAAAGAAGAAAGGCAAGTGAGGAAATGAGATTATTCAAAGCTACCTATCGAGACCGGAACGGCAACAAACATGAAAGCCAAAAATGGTATGTAGACTTTTCAGACCACCAACAAATCCGGCAACGCATCCCAGCTTTTGCGGACCGGAAGAACTCCAAGTTGTTTGGCGAAAAGATCGAAAAGCTGGTGGTCTGCAAGATGAACACAGAACCACCGGACAGGGACCTGTCGGAATGGCTTGAACAATTACCACAGAGGCTACGGTCGAAGCTCGCTAAGATCGGTTTGCTGGACAAACGACGTGTGGCAGCAGGGAAAACATTGTCAGGGCACCTGGAGGACTTCCGCAAGTCTTTGGGGGTAGGTAATACTCAGGTACATGTAAAGACAGCCTGTTCACGAGTCAGGCGTGTATTCGATGCTTGCGGATTTCTTTATTGGAGTGACATATCTGCGAGCGAAGTGAAACAGGCAATTTCAAAGTTTCGCAAAACAGTTCAAACGGTAAATATCAAAAAGGGTAGGAAGGTCAAAGAGTCCAAAGACCTCGGTGAAATATCCACAAAAAGCAAAAACTACTATCTTCAGGCGTTTCAACAGTTTTGCAGGTGGATGGTTCAAGACCATCGGGCCAGCGAATCTCCCGTGGAGCATTTAGATCGTTTGAGGGAGCCAGAGACTGAACATCGACGAGCACTGAACTTTGAAGAAGTGTGTAGCCTATTAGAGGCTACAGAAAAAGCACCCACACGTTTTGGTATGGCCGGCCACGATAGAGCTGTGCTGTATTTATTAGCAGTAGAGACTGGCTTGAGAGTCCGGGAATTGCAAAGCCTGACCATATCTTCGTTCGACTTCAAACATTGTACAGTTACTGTTCAAGCTGAGTATTGCAAGAACAGAAGCAGGGCGGTGCAACTACTCAAGGATAATCGGGCCTTACAGTTGAAAGAGTTTTTCACAAACAAGACACCAAAGGCTAAGGCCTTCGATATGCCGAGTAGTTATCGCACGGCCTCGATGCTTAAAGCAGATTTGGCTGGAGCTAAGATACCCTATGAAGATGAGGCCGGACGTAAAGCAGATTTTCATTGCCTCAGACATTCGCTTGCTACAGCACTTGACCAAACAGGTGCTTCGCTGAAAGAACGAATGGCGATAATGCGACACAGTGACAGAGGAAACTTAACTCTCGGTACATACAGTCATGTGCAGGTCTATGATCTCAAAAGGGCGATAGAGAACTTGCCGGATTATCCTTGGCCGGGGACCATTCAATCACAGCAAGCCAGGGCAACCGGCACCTATGACACTGGTGTTGTCCCAGGTGTCTTTGCCAAATGCTTAGCCAAATCACATGGAGAAAACCAGAATCTACCGGAACGTACCGGAGAAGTCACCGCCGATAGCGATATCGAAACACCCGTTTTTAATGGGCCCGGTAGGATTCGAACCTACGACCAATGGATTATGAGTCCACTGCTCTGCCGCTGAGCTACGGGCCCGGCGATGCTTCCGTTATGCGGTCAGCTTCCAAAATCACCTAATCTGGTATTATGAGAAAGCTTCTCTTCAACAACGCAATTTACAACATTCCTCACGGCCTCTCTATTAAAAATCTTATGAAGTATTTAGTTTTCCTACTCAGCAGCCTCTCTCGGCCGGTATAGCCGAACGTCATCGAAGTACATCTTGCCCGAACCGCCGGGTGTTGTCATATTACCTTTCGTGCCGAGGCCAATAGCGATCTTGTCAATGTCGGCCAAGTTGATGCCCTGATCGGCAAAAGTTTTCAGCGGGATGACCCATTTGGTCCAGGTATCGATCTGTGCCGCGGCCGGATTGTCATGAACCACTACGGCAGGCGCTCCGGCGGCGTTGGAGACCGCCACATATAGCGGCTCGGCGTCGTTGTTTGCTATCCCGATATCCTGGTTCGTCCACTGAGAGCTAACCGTGCCGGTAGTCGTTACGTTTGTAAATACGGCCTCGCATGTAGCCGACGCGTTGTGAGCGGTCACTGCCAAACCTATATAGACATTTGCACCCATCTGGATGGACTCCGACAAGCCCTGTTTCTGCCACGCAGAACCGTTGGCCGAACTATAAGCTGTAAAATTGCCGGCCAGGTCACGCTCTATCTTCACCCAGTACGGAGCAGTTATATCACCGGTCGTTTCGTCGATGCTGGTTTGGCCGGTGCCGGGACGTCGCTGGAAGGAAACGCCCGAACCGGGAGTAACGACCGTCATAGCGTGCGCCGAGTCCGGATCAAGCGACTCGCGAATCATCACTCCGGCCTTGGCCCAGGTGTCCGTATCGCTTACGCTCTCGACTCTCGCTGCAATCGAGCCGGTACCGCTCAATGTCTTGAAGGCGTAGTGGAACTCGTCAGCTTCCACGCCATCGACCGCCCAGATATCCGCGCCGGAGCCCGTTATCGTATAGGTGCCGGCGGGGCCTTCTGTGAAGCTGCCGACGGACGCCGCATAGCCTCTGAACCACAGCGATAATTCGGCGACACCCTGCTCGGTCCAGTCACGGCAAGCAGTTAACTGCTTCTCAGCCTCCGAGTAATAAGCATAGCCCTGTTTATTGTTGTTGTACCAGTACGGCATGGATTGACTGCCGCCATAGACAATATTTTGCTCGGTATAAGTCGGTGTTGTATCATCGCCTACAGCAGCACCGGTTCCGTTGCCGGCAAAGTATGGATCAACTCCCGGCACACCATATCCAAGCCCATCGTGCCATGAGTACCATATCTGGTTGTCGCCGGCATCGTAGCTCTCAAAATCGTCTATGATCAAAAAGTCAGCGGTTGTAAAGCTCCAGACGTTGCCTATCCAGGGACTGTCCGGATTAGTGACATTAACCTCATCAATACGCCAGTAGTAAACGGCTTCCCAGTTAAGTTTGCCGGGATCATAGCTTTCGTCACCGAGCGACCTGGTGCCTTTATACTCCGGCGAGGCTTTGGTTGCGTTTCTTACTGCTTCTTCGTTCGTTCCGAAGTGCACTTCATGCGAAACGGCCTGCAAGCCCGGCTTCCATTCGAGAACGGGCGTCTGCGTCACGCCGGCAGCACCGTTTGTCGGCTTTGCACCAAAAGCATTCAACGGTTCGTACGCCGATAGATTATCGCCAGGGATGATCGTGAGATTCGGGATGCCGGGCCCTTGCCAGGCCACCTGGCACTGGTCACCGCCGGAGCCTTCTTTCCAGAGAGCCATGATATAGTACTTGTTGCCGGCCACAAGCGGGATCGGGTCGGACTGCTCTTCACCGGTTCCCCATGTGTTCGGACCCGCCCAGTTGCTCTCAAGGGCAATAAGCCTGACGTTCGTCGAATCATCATCGGTACTGAGCCATAATTCGCCCTGGTTGTCGGCGCAGAGCCAGAACGTATAGTCACCTGTGCCCGGCGCGTATAGCCAGCCATGAATCCGGCCGCCGTAATTGTCGAGTTCCAGGTCCGAGGAAAACGATGTCAACCTCTCGGTTACATCAGGGTTATTCGGGTAATTAGAGGAACTGGTGAGTGAAGGTAAATCGTCCCCGGGAATATTATCCCATCTTTCCATCACGATTTCACCCAAACCCGGTATAGTTGTCGTAAAGCTCAGGACGTCGCCTTTATATGTATTATCGCCGTCGAACTCATCGACCCGCCAGTAGTAGGTTTTGTTCATTTCAAGAGGGCCCGGGTTGTATCCGACGACTCCCCGTGGACTACCGCCGGTAGCGTTGCTTACAGTGTCAAAATCCTCGCCGAAGTACACTGTATGTAGCACCGAACCGAAACCAGCCGACCATGTAAGTGTCACATCGGGATCGACAAACATCGTTCCATCGGCCGGGCTCAGATCATAAGCCTTCTTAGCGGGCACCCAGAAGCTCCAGACGGGTCCCCTCCATGGACTGTTCGGATCGGCATCGTTTACCTCGTCGATTCTCCAGTAGTAAGTTGTGCCGGGAACCAGGCCGTCCGGATAAGGAAATCCGGGAAAACCGACAACAAAAAACTCATCGGTATAGTGGCCTTGTAACGTATCGCCCGTGCCGTTGAACACATCGGCGAAATTTTCTCCTATATACACATCGTGAGAAAGAGCGAAATCTCCCGGCCGCCAGGAAAGCGTCGCCCATGTCCCGGCATGTATTGCGCCGTCGGCCGGATCAGGACTCATCGCATAGGGGTATCCTCCGGCACCCTGCATAAGATTCTGAATCTCATCCTGTGTTAATGCACGACCGATGGCCCAGACATCATCAATCTCTCCCAGGAACGGATCTCCGTTCTCATTGAAGACACCGGCACCGATTTTGAATGTGAATCCGGCGCTGCCGCTCGATACGGCTCCCGGATCGCTTGCCGCCACCTGGCCGTCGATGTAGATTACAACTCCTGTTGAATCGCCTGTTAAAGCCACGTGGTGCCAGGAAGGATAGTCAAAAGGATAGCTTGCGGAAACAAGCACCCAGTTATTGCCCAGCAGCCAGGTCCCGAGCTCACTGCCGCCGATAAATCCGAACTCAACCAGGTCGTTCTGGCCGAACAGGCTGGAGTAAACATTCACGTTGTTCGCGCTGACCCAGCCGGCCAATGTGAATCCTTCCAGGCCATTGAGAATACTCTGACCGGTCTCTACGAACGCATCGTTCCCATTGAAATGCAAAGCGCCTCCATAGATACCATCAGTCCAGGACGCACCGCCATTAAGTGTGCCATTATAGTCGTTGACGGATAGATCGGTGGTGGTCGTACCTGATCCCTCGTCGAGCGACCAATATCCGACAAGGGCAGGATCGCTTATATCAATTGCACTAATTGTGCCTGTTAAGAAAAAGCCGGACGTTAAAACGATTGAAATCAAAAAAGTAGATTGCTTGCTCATAATAATCCTCCTAAATAAAAACAAGAGTTTTGTAAAAGTTCATTAATGAAATAGAAATGGCCAAATATGGTTCAAATCTTTGCTACACCCTCTAATATGGTTACCTCGGACAACTTTTACTTGATGCCGCCTCCCTGCAAAAATATGAAAATCCATATAGTCAGATAATTTTTTTATATCAGATTAGCCACCTGCTCGTCAAGCAAAATCCTGTATTTAGTACGAAGCCCATGCTTATCAGCGTTACCTTGAATTAGCTCGACAACATGTGTTAATCGTCATTTTCCTGCAGTCGATTAGCCGAGACGAGCGGAAGTATTACTTGCTATCGGGCATCGTTTCTGATAGATTCCCAGACAATTAAAGTTCTTTTGTTGAAGTTTTAAATGGCTATCACCGGCAAACAAGTTAGATCGACGAAGCGAAAAGCCGGTAAAGGTCCGATTCGATACGACCCTGAGACGTGCACTTATTCTGTGCCTGATTCGGAGCAGCGACGGCTGCAAGGCAAATATCCATACGACGACATTCAGGCCGCGATAATCCAGGCGGGCAGACACACAAAAGGCTATTCCGATAATACCCGTCAGGCGATAAAGGCAAATCCGGAACGAGCTCTCGAATTTGATTTAGAATGCTGGCTGTTCAGCCCAAAGCCGCAGCAGCAGACCGGAACACTCGTCGAGCTGGCACAGCAGATAAAACTCTGCCCCACGTTTGTCCGCGAAGCTCTAACGGGCGAGATCGACTCGGATCTGGCCGGCCGCGACCTGGCGAAATTCTATCCGATATACTATGAACTCGGCGGCACAGGTTTCGAGCCGACAAACAGCGCCGCCGTCGATCTGGTATGCCTGCTGGAATCGTGCGGCGGAGAAAAGAGGCTGCCGAGATTGCAGGAGATTGACGTCAGGATTCTTAAGCACCTGAATACGGCCGAGTTCGCCGGGAAGCTCGGCGATTTGGAAGCGGAACTTAACCTACCGCGAGCAACCGTTGGCAAAAGACTGAAAGTCTTGCGGGCACTCGGTTTAACCCATCGGCCGCAGGGCCAAAAGGGCGGCGATGCAATCTCCACTCCGGGCAAGAATTTTCTTAAAACGCTTTAGGGGGCACATGGCACACAAATATTATGATTTGTGTTGCGCCATTTCACACCGCCGTCAAATTGGCTTTGATTCGGTTTGTTTTCACCAAGTGTCCGATTGCTTATATTTGATATAATCCTTTGTTATGATTGACTTTGCGTTAATTTCATCCTTTCATAAATTGGGTTTGTTTTTTCAAATTAGGTCGATCTATAAGCCGCCGGATTTACTATACCCGTTTTCGCAGGCACAAGATTATAAATTATCATCCACTATTCAGCCGTTTTCATCTGTTTTCTGTTATCCATTATCCGACATACTTTATGCGACATACGATATACGTATGTTATATACATACTATACGACAAAGCCGGCTTTTAAGTCCAATTAATTCCGGAAAAATCTCCGTGATTCCCCACTGTGGCTGATTCAAATCATACAGCTAATAAGCATCGGTATATGCGAATCCATTCGGCTCCGTTCGGGACAGGCTCCGTGAAGCAATCTTCTAATAACATAAGTCTTTCCAATACGGATTAGTGCTTTCTATCAGCGAGATCCTGGAGGAAGTGCAATCATATGATTCAAATAATCGGAAAATCCTTTGTTCGTTCCCGGTTTCTGGATTATTAGTGTCTGATTTGTTTTAGTTTTGGTTTTTATCCACCGGCAGCCCTTTTCTATATCAAACTCGATGTGTCCATTTCCGGCAGAAACCAGATAATCGCCGAGTCCCTCAACGGCATAATAAACGGCAATTAAGTCCCAGCTTGACCTCTGGTCGTCCAGTGTTTTGCCATTGTAGTTCCCTAACCATTCCTCATAGGCTGCACGCACGATGTTATCGGCCGGTTTTGCCTTCAGAGATTTGCCTGTTAAAACATTGGTGCCGCAGGTAACAAACACCATCGGCTCGGGAAAATGCTCGAGCAGATATTTTGTGTAGGGAGCAGTTCCATTCATAGAGAAATTCCAGTCCCTGCCGTAGTGCCCTTTTTCGTTATCTGCACCTGAAGCTCCCATAGCAATCCATCGTTTGACCTTTCGCTTAACTAATGCCGTACCACCGAGTGAAGAAACAGAATCCGGCCCGGAAACGAGAAGGTCGTACAATCCCTTGGTGTGCCCCACGGTAACGTAGGTTACACTGTTGTCTTGCTGATTGGCAAGCAGTCTTCGAGTGAGCCTAGTTAATTCCTCCGCATCCCGGTTAAAAACGATAGTATTGCCAAAGCGTGTTTTGTCCTTTCCCAGCTTCTCTGCATTCATCTTGTCGACCGGATCTCCTACATCGTCACCGTAGTAGGCACCAACCGGGATATCGGGTCGGCCGTAATAGATGTTAATGGCCTCAACGACGGCAGCTCCATAAGGAACCTTGCCGGAACTGTAAACACAGCCAATGATCCTGGCTTTGTTCATATCGGCATAGGCATGCAGCAGCGCCAACGCTCCCACATCGTCACAATCCGAACCCATATCCGTATCGAAGATAATGTTTACAGGATCATTGTTATCCTGTTGAGCTTTTCCCATACAAGGATTTGATAATAGACATCCAATGATAAGTAAGCTTTTAAGGACAGCGTCTAAGATGTAATGCATGTGGTCTCCTTTGATTTTTTATTACCGTTTATCGATCACAATTATTCCACAGAGACAGTTTTTGTAGGGTGGGCCTTGGCCCACCGAACGATGATGGTGGGGCGAGCCCCACCCTACCTTTTTATCTCGTTTACGACTTCGTCGAATTCCTGCAAGACTCTTTCGTCTTTTTGGCCGATGAGAAGATTGACTAAAAGAATCATGAAGCAATTTGCGGCGAAGCCGGGGACGATTTCGTACATTTTATCGCTCAAGCCGATCTGCTTCCACAATACCAGCACGACCGTTCCGATTACCATTCCGGCCAGGGCCGACTGCCAGCTCGTCCTGCGGGAGAAAAGGGCAAACAAGACCAGCGGCCCGAACGCCGCTCCGAAGCCGCCCCATGCGTAAGAGACAATACCGAGGATCGTATTGTCACGATCCAGCGCCAGAAACAATGCGACGATGGAGATAATAATGACGCATATTCTCCCGACCAGAACAATCTCTTTCTCGGAGGCCTTTTTCTTTATCGCTTTGCAGTAAAATCCTCGGACAGCGCCGAGGACGAGACCAGCAATTGTGAATCTATCGTTGACATAATCGCCGAGAAGATTGCCGCCAGAAGGATTCCGCCGAACCACGGATTGAACAAATCGTGTATCATGTAGATAAAAACCTTCTCCTGTTCTCCGCCGCTCAGATTATCATATATGGCAATGCCGATAAAGCCGACGAAGACCGCCCCGCTTAGCGAGAGCAGGACCCAGATGATTGCGATGGTCATCGATTTTCCGAGTTTGTCCACCGATTTGATACTCATGAACCGTACCAGGATGTGCGGCTGGCCGAAATAGCCCAGTCCCCAAGCCATGCTGGAGACAATCATACAAAGAGCCAGGGGCAATGTACCTGCCTCCGGCAGCAAACCGGGTGAGATATTCTTGAGTTCCATTGCTTTGCTTATCGCGTCAATTCCGCCGGCACGATGGTACGTCAAAATCGGCACTACCACGATCGCCAGGACCATTAAAGCACCCTGCAGCAGGTCCGTCCAGCAGACCGCCAAGAAGCCGCCCAGGAACGTATATGCAACAATAATAAGCCCCCCGATAATGACCGCAGTATGATAATTGACGCTAAAAGTCGATTCGAACAATTTGCCCGCTGCTACAAGTCCCGAAGATGCGTATATGGCGAAGAATATCAGGATGATTATCGCCGAGACGATTCTTAACAGGCCGGTCGGATCTCTAAAGCGAGCCTCGAAAAAGCAGGGCAGTGTAATCGCGTTGGTTTTCTGCGTATAAATTCTCAGCCTGGCCGAGACCAGCATCCAGTTCAAAACCGTGCCGATAAACAGACCGACGGCAATCCATATCTGTCCCATTCCTGCAAGATAAATGGCTCCGGGCAGGCCCATTAAAAGCCAGCCGCTCATGTCACTGGCCTGGGCCGAGAGTGCCGTGACCCATGAGCCCATACCCCTGCCTCCCAGCAGATAATCTTCGATGCCGGCCGATCTTCGATAAAAGCAAAAGCCAATACCCAGCAGGGTTATAAAATAAGCGATAAATGTGATTAAGGTAGGTATTGACATTGAAAGGTCAGTCTAACATTCTAAACATCGCTTTATAGTTTTTTTGAGAATTCATTAAGCAGATTAACTATGCCCTGAATCGTTTCCTTTTTTGGTATCGCTACTTTCAAATGGCGTTGCCCCGTGGCTTTATCAGTTTCAATTTCTAATCCGGGAAGCGTTTTTGTGCTTGACTTGCCTGGCTGGCCTTCTCCCTTAAGCAGTGTTTGGCCAAGCTTGTCAAAGAATGTTAAGCCTGCCGAGATTATATCGTTCCATGCCTGCTCTGGTTCCGACTCTGCAGCTTTCCGCTTTTCCGCTGTGATTGAGGCCTCTTCTTCGATGCTATCTCCATCTCCTCCGACTTTAGCCTGCTGGGGCATTGGTTCGGGTATAGCACTGGTAGCCTTGTCAATGGAGTCCATGAATCGTTTGAGTCTTGTTCCGCCGAGAAAAACTTCATCTTTTCCTTTATCGAGAACACCCGAAAACAGGGATTGCTTAAACGACAAAAGCGAAAGCATTCCATGCTCGATTGTTCCCTGAGCAACGAAGTTTACTACTCTCACCGGCCTGTGCTGACCAAGGCGATGGATCCGTCCAATACGCTGTTCGAGCACCGCCGGATTCCAGGGTAAATCCATATTAATCACGGTAGAAGCGTTCTGGAGGTTCAGGCCGACTCCACCGGCATCGGTAGAGAGAAAGACCCGACATTCTGGATCATTTTTGAATTGCTTTATCAGGTCTCTTCTTTTTCTGCCGGGAATTCCACCGTGAAACAATACATAGTCACGCTTGGATGACTCAAGACGATTCACAAGCAGTTCATGCGTTCCCACCCATTGGCTAAAGACCACCACCTTCGTGTCCGGCCGCTCGAAGGTTTCTTCAAGCACTGACACGAGCTCGTCCGCTTTAACGCCGTAATCGGTCTTCTTATCGAGAAGATACGTACTGTTGCAACTCATCCGCATATTCTGCAGAGCGATCATCAGAATTCTCTGTTCGGTCTCGGACAAGAAGCCTAGCCGTCGCCACTTGGCAACGATACGTGCGACCGTTTCACGGTTCTCTTCGTGATGTTTCATTTGCTCTTTCGTCATGGGAACGAAATAATTCTTGTCCAGACGTTCCGGGAGCTCCTTCAAGACTTCCTTCTTGGTTCGTCGAACGAGGATGTGCTCCAGTGATTTGGCGATTTTCGAGAGGTTATGATATCCTATCACCTTGCCGACGTTGTCCACATGCTGATGCTCGTCGAGAAAGCGGAACAGAGGGCCCAGGTGGAAACGGTCAACAAATTCAACGATAGAGTGCAGTTCTTCCAGTCGGTTTTCCAATGGCGTTCCGGTAAGCACAATAGCATACCTGGAATCGAGTTTCTTTACGCTTCGGGCTCTTCGGGTCTTCCAGTTCTTTATTCGCTGAGCTTCATCGAGAACAACCATTTCCGGCCCCCAGTTGCGGATGAGCTCAATGTCACGGTGGATCACTTCATAGTTCGTGATTTTATAAAACGAGTCGGAAGCGTACAGTGCCGCGCGTTTTGCGATGGGGCCTTCGACAACTTTGACCGAACGGTTGCAGAATTTTTCAATTTCCTGTTTCCATTGATGTTTAAGTGAAGTTGGTGAGACAATTAGTACACGCTCAATGCCGACAGTCCTGGCCAGAATTTCCACCGCCGCGATGGCCTGTATCGTCTTGCCGAGACCCATGTCGTCGGCGATCAGGCTCCGTCCCGCTTTTGCAGCAAACAAAGCCCCCTTGCGCTGATAAGAGTATAACGGAACTTTCAACAGCTTCCTGAACGCCGTACTGTTAATGTCACTTGGAAAGGCTTTATCAATTCGTTTCTTCAGGTTAATTTGATCTCTGACCTGGGCAATAAACTTTATCGTATCCTCGTAGCAGCGCAAGTCATGCTCAAACGCTCCGGCTTTCCTTATAAACGTATCAAATTCCTGGTATGATCGTGGTTTTAGAATCCCATAGTTATCAATGTAACGCAAAGCAAGTTCCAGCAGAGATTGCGGACATTCAGTTCCGGGTTTGAAAAGCACTTCCCGTTTTGCACCGTATCGTAAATAGATTTCAGAGTAGGGGGGATGGAAGCCATCCGCCATCGCTTTTTTGCCCCCTCGTTTTCGCTGTAATTTTGCGAGCGTATATTCGATATGTTTACAAGTACCGAGAGTATTGACCGCAAAATCCGGACACGAGCAGTAATTGTCTCCGAGCCCAAACCCGCGAATCGCAACGCGATATTCCCCCTCCGTCTGTGGATTTTTAACAATAAACTCGGAAAAAATCGGCTCGTCCCCGGTATTCTTAAGGCGGAAATTCTGTTTTTGTGCAAACTGCCGCCTCAAAGCAATCTGCCAGTGTTCCAGAGGCATATCCTCCGGCTTACGCAAACGCGAAATCTTTCTGATTTTACGAACCTTTGATGATTTTCTTTTGGTTTTTCGTTTGGCCATATATCAAATCCTTATTACAAAACCTAACATACTCTAGTATCTTTGTGATTTACAACTACCTGGAAGAAAAGGATTTTAACCACTGTTACGAAGACAGGCAAGGCCGATTCGTATCTGAGTATAATTTGCTTTGCCGTTTAGAAAATCAAATATGGATTTCATCCGGTCATCGCCAACCTCTTTTGCAGCATCCACGATAAGGCCAAACGTTTGCTCATCTACCCAGGGGTACGGGTTGTTGACCTTCTCTCGCTTGATATACTCAACTAGGTATTGGGTTGTGGTTGATTCTGCTCGTTCAACAAATTTTGCTACTTCCTCAATGGAAAGCTTACGTTCAAACATGCCAAAGGCAAGCTGTCTTGCCTTACTCAGCTTCGAGCGTTTTTTTGGCTCACCTGTTGGTGGTTCAGAAGAAGTTGTCTCTGAAGTTACTCCAACATCCATTTCCAACGAGTTTGCCTGGCAGTAATCCTTCATTGCGGCAAGGACGACCTCGCCGTACTGTAGGCTTTTTTTTTCTCCGACTCCTTTGACTTCGAGAAGTTTCACAGAAGTCGAAGGCCTTCGCCTGGCCATGTCCCTCAATGCGGCGTCGCCAAAGACGATGTACGCCGGGACGCCTTTTTTTCGTGCTATGGTCGCGCGTAGTTTTCGCAAAGCCTCGAACAGGCCCTTATCGACATCTTCCCACGAATCTTCAACAACTTTGGAGACTTTTGCCGGTTTCTCGGCGGGCTTGAGCAGCCGGGGCGTCTCGTTTCCTTTGAGAACCCGCCATCCCTTTTCCGTGACATTCAAAACATTGTATTCACCGACCTTCTCGATACAGGCCTGCCCTTCGAGCTGCTCGATCCAGTCGTGTACCGTGTGTTGTGAATAGTCGCTCAGCAGGCCGTAGGTGCTTAGAGTGTCATGGTGATTTTCCAAAATGCGTTTTTCGTTGGAACCGGTCAGCACGGCGGCCGTATAACCGCCGCCGTAGCGCTGACCAAGGCGGACGATGCACGAAAGGATTTTCTGTGCGGTTTGAAGGGCATCACCGATGTAGTCCATCTCGCCGAGACACATGTCGCAGGCGGCACAATTTTCTTTATCAAGGGCCTGGCCGAAATAGCGCAGAATTGCTTTATGTCTGCACAAGCCGCCGGTGCAGAAACTGTACATTTTGTTGAGCTTGATC
>Ga0209121_10003562_pt1 | contig 15036 bp, 15 predicted proteins | sample Cruoilmetagenom3_FD_187292 | JGI IMG/M metagenome (GOLD analysis project Ga0209121, IMG submission 187292) | Oil polluted marine microbial communities from Coal Oil Point, Santa Barbara, California, USA - Sample 3 (SPAdes) (version 2) | ecosystem: Environmental > Aquatic > Marine > Oil seeps ...
ACACACCTCCTTATGTAACTAATATAACATAGATTCTTGCATCGAGTCAAGTTGCGGGGTGCGTTCAGAGGAAGGCAACACGTTCTTCTTCCGGGTTGACACCCAGAAGTGCGGGGGTATCCTTACCATATGAGCAAAGAAACATTGGATCCCTACGTGAGACTTGCTACCGCCGCGATCGAAACCTACGTCCGTGATCAGCAAGTTATCTCACCTCCCAAGGATCTCACTTTACCGATGAGGGAGCGGGCCGGGGTTTTCGTCTCGCTCAAGAAACGGGGCGAGCTCCGTGGCTGCATCGGTACGTACCTTCCCACAGAAGAGACCATTGCGCGCGAGGTGATCGTAAACGCGATCAAGTCGGCAAGTGCGGACCCACGATTTCCGCCCGTGTGCGAGGAGGAACTGGCAGAGCTTGTTGTCTCTGTCGATGTTCTCTCCGAACCTGAGCCCTGCGAGGAGGAAGATCTCGGCCCCAAACGCTATGGGGTAATCGTGGAGAGTGGATGGCGCCGCGGCTTGCTTTTGCCCGATCTGCCTGGTGTGGAAACGGTCTCAGAGCAGATAGAGATCGCGCGGATGAAGGCGGGGATCGGCTCGGCGGAGCAGGTGCGTCTCTACCGCTTTACCGTGGAGCGACACACCTAGATGAATGCGGGGAACACCCGTCCGCGCGTTGGCCTGCTTACCTTCGGCTGCCGGGTTAACCAATATGAGACGCAGATGATGCGCGGTCTTCTGGCCACTACTTTCGATGTTGTTGACGGGAAAGCAGACCTCTATGTTGTGAATGCCTGCACGGTTACCTCCCTTGCTGAGCGCAAGGCCCGCCAAGCGATGCGCCGCCTTCGCCGCGAACACCCAGGGGCGAAGATCGTCCTTGTTGGCTGTCTCGCCGATGCTGTTGCCCAGGGCCTGACCCGAGTCGAAGGAGCTGATCTACTTGGGGGGAACGCCTGGAAGGGGAGGATCGATGAGGTCGTAACCCGCGCTCTTGCCGGTGAACACGGGATGCTCCCTGATGTTGAGCAAATCCCGCTGGCGCAGGAGCGGATCAAAGAGCACCGCGGCCGCGTGCGTGCCCTCCTCAAGGTGCAGGATGGGTGCAGCCTCTCTTGCACCTTCTGTCGCACTACCCAGGTCCGCGGCCCCTCACGCAGCAAACCGATTGCGGCAGCGCTCTCTGAGGCACGCTCCCTTGTCCAAAGTGGTTACCCTGAGATCATTCTTACCGGGATCAACCTTGCCCAGTATGCCCCCCCTGATGGTGGCCTAGCCGAGCTAGTGCAAAGGATGCTTGAAGTTGATGGGCTTCGCCGTTTACGTCTCGGTTCAATTAACCCTAGCGGGATTACTGAAAGGCTGGTGAAAGTGTTCTCCGCGGATCAACGTGCTTGCCCGTATTTTCATATTCCCCTCCAAAGCGGTGATGATGTGGTCCTTCGCCGCATGGAGCGCGGCTATACCACCTCCTTCTACCGCTCGCGGATTTCACTGATCCGCCGCTTCATTCCGAAGGCGACGTTCGGGGCTGATGTGATTGTCGGCTTTCCTGGTGAGGGCGAGGCCGCCTTTGCGAGGACATGCGAGATTGTTGAGGAAGTGGGATTTGCGAACCTCCACATCTTCCGTTACTCTCGCCGAGATGGGACATTTGCGGCTAATTTTCCCAACCATATTCAAGAGAGTAAGAAGAGGGAAAGGGTTGAGCACCTGCGAGAGCTGGCACGAGCGATCCGTTGTGACCTTCATCAACAGTTCCTCGGGAGTGAAGAGGAAGTCCTGATTGAGGGAAGGCGGGACGGGAAGTGGCGTGGTTACACGCAGGGCTATATCGATACCTATCTCCTTAAAGGAGACGGCGTCACTACAGGCGATGAAGTGACGGTGAAGATCGAGAAAGCAACAGACTGCTATCTAGAAGGAGTGATAAAAGATCGAACAGACACACGCTGAGATCACCCTACGCGATAATGCGGAATCAACCGCCCTTCTGGGTGAGTTCAATCGAAATCTGAAGGAGATCGAGAAGGCGTTTCCGGCGCAAATCATCGCGCGTGGGGAGACCGTTCGCATCGAGGGAACGCGTGAGGAAGTGGAGCAGGTTCGCTCCTTGTTTGAAAAACTTCTCGACATCATCGAGTCAAATCATGTTCCCTCTCTGTCGGAGGTTCGCTACTTGATCGGCCAGATTAAGGAGGGGGAAAAGGTGGACGGGGTTCTCTCCGACGTTGTGCGGGTGACACACTGGGGCGAGGAGATCCGTTCAAAGACGGTCGGACAGCACCGATACATCGAGGCGATTCGCAACAATGACATTGTCTTTTCCATCGGCCCTGCAGGGACTGGGAAAACCTATCTCGCTGTGGCAATGGCGATTGACTACCTGAAGCGAGAGGAGGTAAAGCGGATTATTCTCACCCGTCCGGCGGTGGAGGCAGGGGAGGAACTCGGCTTTCTCCCGGGCGACATTCAAGCCAAGGTGAGCCCGTATCTGAGGCCTCTATACGACGCGATCTACGACATGATTCCGGTGAGCGAATTCGAGAAGCTGACCGAACACGGCCGGATCGAGATGGCTCCACTCGCGTTCATGCGCGGCCGCACCTTGAACAATAGCTTCGTCATTCTCGACGAGGCGCAGAACACGACCTCAATCCAGATGAAGATGTTCTTAACGCGCCTCGGGTTTCACTCCAGGGCGGTGATCACCGGGGATGTGACTCAGATTGACCTCGAGGAAGGGACCTCCGGGTTGATGGCCGTACAGGAGATCTTACAGGGGATTGAAGGTATCTCGTTTATTCACCTCACCAAGAGCGATGTCGTGCGCCATCAGCTCGTGGCACGGATTATTGAAGCTTACGAGAAGAAAGAGAATCGCAAAGGTGCTAACACAAGTGGCAACCACCCTGGCGCGGGATGAGGTCGATGACGCGCACTTTGTTGCAACTTACGAGGGGGAGCATCTAGGGTGAGCGGATGAAACTGTTGATGATTTATACCACCCGTTTCTGGTATCGGACCACCATAAAGACACTGGAATCCGAGGAGGATCGGGTTGAGGAACGGGCGATTGAAGGCGTTTTGGTCGGGTTCATCCACGCTGAGCCGCAGGATGAGGCGGAGGGTGGAGCGGTCGAGACACGTCTGGTCAAGAACCTAAAGTGGGCGGCGAGAAAGAACGAGACGAAGCGAATCCTGCTCCATTCCTTTGCTCACCTTACAGAGGGGAAAGCCACCCCCAAGTTTACCAAAGACCTTCTAGCGAACGCACAGGAGCGACTTGTGGGAGCGGGTTACGAAGTCTCGCAGACCCCGTTCGGCTTCTTCCTTGATCTACACCTGGAGGCGCCGGGGCGCTCGCTCGCGCGGATCTTCAAGAGCCTGTAGGGTAAATCAGTCTTTAGGCTATCTTATAGGTGATAAACGGCTCGGGTGATTTAGCACAGAGGTATGCGCTCAAGCTCGATGGCGAACTTGTTGCTACTTACACCCTTGCGGGTGTTGACGCCGTTGACTGGGATAAAGGAAGGTATAGCGCGATCTTGCAGACGTCGTCCCCTTTGAGCACGCTCTCCAGTAGCTTGACTTCAACGGGTTTCTGTAGGATCTCTTCCCAAATGCCCTTGTAGAAACCGGCGCCGCAGTAGCAATAGGTCGGTGAGATTGCCTCCGATGTCTTCAGTGCATCCCTCATCCTTGGACAGTGGCAGTAGTACTGCCGTTTCTTCTTTGGGTTGGTCTCCTTTATATATTCGGCGAGGTAGCCGCTTTTGGGGATCTTCGTCGCGATGATCGTGTTGCCCTTCTTTATCCCTGCTAAACCCCATCCTCGCTTGAGGATCTCTTCTTTCAGCTTCTCATCCAATCCAAGGGTGCCCTTCAGAAAGGACTCGAACTGCTCTTTAAGCATTCGATGGACCAAATCGATGTCTTTGGTCTCCTGATACGTCTTTCTTTCTTCCTGCAACGGATGTTCCCTTGCCTTGAGATTGGGTCACGCAGGCGCAAACCCTCATCTGTTGCCAGTTTTGCACTGGGCTGACAGCTTTCTCTTAGTGGGCACGCTTGCCTTTGTCCTACTGGCGAACACCTCAAACAAGGCCGCTTTCGTGGCTTGAATTATCGATGCCTACAGTGACTACATAGTACAACTCGCTAAGACAAAAAACAAGGAGTGCTTGTTGGTCTTTAGTGGGCACAATATAACTCTAAAAACAAGCAAGCCCTGGCTAGAAACGGCTTTCCTGATTTTGGGCAAGGGAACATCCGCTGCAAGGCGGATTTTGGGTACTGGCAGGCACAGCCGGTCATGACCCTTTTGTGTTTCTCCTCATCGATCAGCGATTCCAAGCGTTCCATCGCTACCTTCGTCCAGCCTATAACTTCTTGACGGGAGGAATGCGACGAGAGCTTGCCATTTCCTTTCATCACTTTCTTTCGGATCTCTTGCCCAGCGATCTCATCCAGGCAACGGGAAAACTTGGCTAACCAAGCCCGCTCAAAATCTTGTTCTTGAGGCATTTCTATGTGAGTGCGTAAGTTCAAATCTTGTTTTTTGACTTCTTTGTGTGCTTCTGCTGTGCGATCCGACTGATGGTGGAGTAGTGAAGGCCAAGGTAATCTCCAATCTGACTTAGCGTATAGCCATGCTCCATGTACGCTTTATATATCTGCTCGTTTCGCTTTGCCTTGTTGCGTTTGGCTCCTCGGAACAGCTTGGCAAGTGTTGGCCGTATGAGGAACCGTTGTGCCTTGGGTATCTCTTTTAGCGGCGCTCTACCTTTAAGTGGAGCGATCATTTTCTTAACGAACGCATCGCTACCCAATAGCACTCCACCGCGCAGCTGCCCCCAAATTGTCTGGCCTCTGCCTTCGGCGACAAACTGTCGGTACTTAAGTTGCGCTTTTTTTCGGCGGGACGCAAATTGAGACAGAATCCAGTCTACCGTCAAGAACTCAGGCACCCGTCTTTCTCCTGATGTGGCTGTGTAACTGCACCACTTCCAATAGCGAGGGTGGCGGACGATCTTCGCGCGAACGGGATTCAACACCACATATCGAGCCATTTCCAACAGGTAGTTGTCTTTGTCGACGAGGATCGATTTGAACCTTCCCTGGAGGACATGCCCTATCCGGTTATGCCGACGGTTGAAACCTTGCGTGTAGACCCCGTTGAGCTGCCGCATCCCGTGTGACAGATTGGCGTCGGGTGTCTCGACGAGGAGATGATAGTGATCCTCCATCAGGCAGTAAGCATGGCACAACCAGTTGAATCGATCGACAACCGATGCAAGAACCGTTAGAAAGGCTTCCCGATCCTCGTCGTTGAGGAAGATCGGTTCGCGGGCATTCCCGCGGGCTGTAATGTGATATGCTGCCCCTGGATACTCTAAGCGCAGTGGTCTTGCCATAAGTTGATGATACCGCGAACTGGTCCAAAAGACAAGATTCGACCCCTAATGCTCTCGTAGAAGAGTCTATGAATCCACGCGGTTTTGTCACCTGCTCAGCACCACAGATTCGCCACGATTTCGCGGACCGGGTTCGAAGGAAGGATGACAAAAGAGCTATCATGGAGGTAAACTGAGAGGCGATCGTCAGAAACGGTATACGCTTTCAGAGATGTTCCCCTGATTGCTTGACAATGTGTCTCGTGTTCCTGAGTTTCGTTGTTCCTCACAGTTCTGCGAGCGCAATCCCGTGTGCAGTTGCCCATTCCTCCATCGCTTTGCGGACTTTCGCTTGTGCATCACCTTCCGTCTCGCCCCAGAACTCCTTCAGCGGTGGAGGTGCAGGGAACTTCGATGCGTCGAAGTACTTCGACACAACTGGCTTTGCAGCAAAGCGATACTTGTGAGCGATTGGCCTAATCGCTTCAACCTTGATGTAGTAGTCAAGACCAATCTGCGGATCCATCTCGAACCTCCTCAGAGTACAGGATATTTCATAAAGCTTCCGAATACAATGGAAATTTGTGGAAATTTGGGGACACAACACTTATTTCTTGGGCACCAGTGCTCTTTTCCATAATGAGGTTCCGGTGGTTCTTCCGCAGTCGAACTGAGTAATAAGGCTGTACTGTTCTAGTATGAGGGGCACTTGGCTTGGCAGGAAGTGTGCGGAGCGCTATACTGCGGCTCTGCGAACGAAAAAAGAAAATGGTCATAAGGTTATGATGAGAGATGCCTAAAGCGTTCAGTGAGGAAGAGAAGCAGAGAATCCGGGAGCGACTACTCAAGGTCGGTCGGGAATGTTTCACCCGCTACGGTCTGAAGAAGACGACGATTGAGGACGTCGTCCACCCAGTGGGGATCGCCAAGTCGAGCTTCTATTTGTTCTTCGAGAGCAAGGAAGCACTCTACGTCGAGCTGATGATGTCCGAGTTGCCGGCGATGGTTCAGCGCTTGGTCGATGTTTCGTTCGGCGCAACCGACGACACACGGGAGGCATTGATTCTGCTTCTGAGAGCGATCTTGCATGAAATCGAGACGAACGAGTTCGCGCGTATTATCTTCGACGATCTGGATCAACTAGAGCAGCTTTCCGCGGCAATTGACTTTGATGAGGTCATGAAGCAATGGAAAACGATCTTTGAGCCGCTCTTTCAAGCGATCACTGAGGCTCAGGCTCAAGGGAAGATCATCGCCGGTGACCCGCAGGAGATCGTACAGATGCTCGGGATAATCAAGGTCCTCCCGATGTATAGGGATAAGATCAATCCGCAGCAGTACCCGCGGCTGGTGGAGTTGATGAGCCAGGTGATCGCCGATGGATTGACGTGCCGCGCTGGGAAGGGAGGGAAAGGGTGAATGAAACAAGCCTACGCATTGCATGGCGCAATCTGTGGCGCCATGCGCAACGAACGATCCTGATGATCGCCATCGTTGCCTTTGGCAGTTGGGTAATCCTGGTGATGTGGGGGATCGCGGACGGGATGATCCGGTCGATGACGGACACGCAGATTGTGTATAACCTAGGTGATCTTCAACTGCGGGCAGTCGGGTATGCCGACGATCCGGTACCATCCAATGGCTTAACGCAAGAGCAGGTCCTTGCTGCACAGGAGGTGCTTGCAGACGCTCGCGTCGACGCCTCCTCCGCACGATTGGAGACCTACGGCATGCTTCGCAGCTCATACGGATCCGACGGCGTGATTATTCGCGGCATCGATCCCCTCAACGAGCAACTCGTGACCAAGCTCCACGAAACGGTCGTCGAGGGCCGGTACATTGCAGAACCAGGTGAGATCCTGATGTCTGCCAAGATGGCCGAATCACTGGATATTCGGCTCGGCGAGCGCGTCGTCCTGTTGGCACAGGGTGAGTCCGGCACGAGCTCGCAGGCGTTTCGCGCCGTCGGCTTCTTCACCAGCAACTTGGGCTCGCTGGACAATGTTGTGTCAATTCCGTTGGAGGACGCACACACGATGTCCGAATGGAGCGGATTGACCTCGATTGCCATCAACCTGCCCGCCGGCGCATCTACAGGTCGGAACGCTACAAGGCTACAGAAACAGTTGACGGTCGCAGGCATTGAAGGAATCGAAGTCGCCGACTACTTCGCACTCAATCCATTTGCCCGCATCATGATCCAAGGATCGACGATCAAGATGATCCCAATGGTCATCATGATCGCGCTGATGGCCGGATTTGGCGTTGCGAACACGGCGTTTTACTCGGTGCTGGAGCGAACGAGGGAATTCGGCATGATGATGGCGGTTGGCATGAGCCGCAAGCTGCTGGCTCGAGTGGTGTTGATGGAATCGGTGTTTGTTTCCGCTATCGGATTCGTTGTCGGTGGCGGCGTCGGATACGGATGCCTCATCTATCTGTCACGTCATGGTTTCTCTTTCGGCGATCTTATGGCGAACTTTTCTGAGCTGGGCATCCCCACCACCTTGTATGCCTCGACGTCTGGATGGTATTGGGTGGCCGCCTTTTCAGTGGTCGTGTTCACGGCCCTGGTTGCGGCCTGGTATCCGGCGCGGCGAGCCAAGCGCCTCGAACCCGTGACCGCCATTCGCGAAGGCTAGAAAGGAGATATCATGAATCGAATCACCGTTTGGGCAATACTACTTGTGATTATCTTGATCGGATTCTCCGCCAACGCCCAGGAAGATGCCTTGGATGCCGAGACCATTCTGAATCGCGTCAATTCCGTCTGGCAGGGCGACAGCTTCCACGGAGTCATCAGGCTTGATATCTCATTGGGCGGACAGACGAAATCGCACAAGCTCGAGGTCTGGACCCTGGGCGAAGAGCTGGCACTCATTCGCGTGCTGGAACCAGAGATTGATTTCAACTCGGGCTATCTCCAACTGGGCGACGACCTCTGGTACTACTCGCCGGCTGTCGGTTCGATCAAGCTGCCATCAGTGGCACTCGGCGATGCCCTGTTCGGAGCAGGACCCTCATTGGAGGACCTATCCCGCGGGACCCTATCCGATGACTATGACGCCACGGCCGAATCTACGGAAACCGGGTACTTCTTGACACTGATTCCCCATCCGAATGCTCCCGTGGTGTACGGCAAGCTCGAAATCTGGGTTTCCGCCGACTACGTGATGGAGAAGCTGATCTACTACGACCAGAGGGGTGACGTACTGCAAACGGCCGATTTCACGGATGTTATCGAGGTTGGCGAGCGCAAATTTGCCACCACGATCGTCATCGAGGACGCCTATGGTGACAAGACGATCGAACGAATCGAGCATCCGCAATTCGATCTCGAACTCGACGCGATGTTCTTCAGCCTGGATACGTTTGATAGTTGGGGGGATAACTGATGAAGGCGGCCATCAGGCACCTAAAGAGAAATCGGGGGCGCACGATCCTTACGCTTCTCGCCGTGCTGATCCCTGTCTATTTCCTCGTGTTCATGTTTGGGTTCAGCAATTCTATCGTGTCTGACATGTTTGAGACAGCCACCCGCGTTGATACCGGACACTTCCAGATTCGACACATCGAACGGCGCGGTATGGGTTCAGCCATCCCGCTTATGCATGATTCCGAATCGGTCCTGGCTGCCCTGGACGAAATCGACGGCGTCGAGTGGCGAACCGTTCGATTGGACATGCCGGCACTGGCCTCAGTCGCTGATCGATCGCAAACGATCTACATTCAGGGCGTCGTACCGGAGGAGATCGCGCCCATCAGCTCCATCGGCGATTTGGTCGTCGAAGGGACCTATCTGAGAAACGGCCAGAACGGCGCCGTGATCGGAGAAGAGCTGGCCGACCTGCTGAATGTCGGCGTAGGGGATGAGATAGCGTTATTGGGCGCCCATCCCGAAACCGGCCTCGGCGTACTCAAGGTTCCCATCGTCGGCATCTATCGTGCACCGATCTTAGCGATGGGACGAACGGTCATTCACGCTACTCTGACCACTGCGCGACAGCTAGCGCGCAGTCCCGACGCCGCCACCGCCGTCATCGTCAGAGTTGATGATGTAAAGGGTCCCTGGGACGTCGGCAAGATCGAAGCCGTCACCGCTCAGCTGACCGGCTCGCTGCCTGACGGGCTGGAGGTCTTGGATTGGCGTGAGCTGGCACCACAGGTGACCGGCTACATGAGCATTCTGCGTCCGGCCATGATCATCTTCGCGGTGATTTTCTTCGGCCTCGGCGCGCTTGTTGTGCTGAACACGCTGTACTTGTCGGTGATGGAGCGTACGCGCGAACTAGGCTTAATCATCTCGTTGGGTGCGTCTCGATGGCGCGTCATTCGCATGATCCTTACCGAGGCGGGATTGATTGCCGTCATCGGCGCGATCTATGGAGCCCTCATCGGCGTAGCTTTGATTTGGATCGTGGAAGCATTCGGCGGCATTCCTCTCCCGGGCGCCGCCCTCGCCGACTACATGAAGGTCGTCGGCATGAAGCCAGTGTTGCACATGATAATTAGCTGGCCCCAAATGGTCATTTCCGCTGCCGCGATGGCCGGAGTGGCCATCATGGCGGCATGGTTCCCGGCGTATCGAGCCTCGAAGCTCGAGCCGGTGGAGGCGATGAGATATGTCGAATAGCCCGTTGATTCAGACGCTGGACTTGGAGAAAACATACATCACCGAGGCGGTGGAAACGCCGGCGTTGCGCGGCGTAGACCTCGAGCTGCACAGGAGCGAGTTCACCGCCGTCGCGGGACCGTCGGGATCGGGAAAATCGACGCTCCTGCACCTGCTCGGCGGCCTCGATCGGCCGACCTCGGGGGAGATCTTCCTCGAAGGGGTAGCTCTCTCCGGGCTATCCAAGGATCAGCTCGCTCGCTTGCGGATGACGAACATCGGGTTTGTCTTCCAGGCGTACAACCTGATCCCGGTGCTGACGGTGCTGGAGAACACGGCGTTCGTCCTCGAACTGCAAGGGATCGTGCGCGCAGAGAGGATCAAACGTGCACGGAAGATCCTCGCGGAACTGGGGATCGAGCAGTACGCCGATCAGTATCCAAATCGCATCTCGGGCGGAGAGCAGCAGCGGGTGGCAGTAGCACGCGCAGTCGTAGCTGAGCCGGCGATCGTCCTTGCAGACGAGCCAACGGCGAACCTGGATACGGCGACGAGCCACGAGTTGATCGAGCTGATGCGCCGGCTGAACGAGGAGAAGGGGGCGACGTTCTTCTTCGCCACCCACGACAGCCGCCTCCTCGATCGAGTGAGCCGGCTCCTCACCCTGGAGGACGGACGGATCACCCAGGATCAGTGTCGATAACCCGTTGATTCGGTCTCCTTTTCCCCTCTTTATGGGGATGTTCGACCTTGGTTGAACCTTGTCGATGTGCTACTCTATTAACCGCAAAGAACACGTCTGCCGTGCTCGAGGGAGGAGCCGCAGACAGGAGGAGGTACAAGTGAATACAGGGATTAAGGTTGTGCTGGTGATCGTCGCGGGGGCGCTCCTCACTGTCACCGGCTTGGCGCAGGAGAGGGAGGTAGTAATAAACGAATTAGCATGGGGTGGGTCTCGAGAGGACCCAACCGGCGAGTGGATTGAGCTTTTCAACCCAACCGATCACGCTGTCGCTCTCGATGGATGGCGCTTGATCTCTTCAGATGGGAGTCCGGACATCCTTCTACAAGGGACGATTCCCTCGTCTGGCTTCTACCTCCTCGAGAGGGACGATGATGAGGCTGTGCTCGGTATTGACGCTGATCTCATCTATCGAGGAGCGCTGCGAGACGGCGGTGAGGCCCTCCGCCTCCTTGACCCGACCGAAAGAATCATCGATACGGCGAACCAGAAGGAAGGCCGCTGGCCTGCAGGAACGAACGGATTAGGATTTCCTGCTTGGTGCTCCATGGAGCGGATTGACTTCACTGGACCTGATATACCAGCGAACTGGGCGACTCACCAACCTACTTTCAGTGAAGGTGGGGAAGAGGATGCCATTTGTGGGACCCCTAAATCGGGTTTCAACCTCAGTCCCATAGCCGAGTTCACGGTCAGCCCAATGCTCGCTCATCCGGGTGAGCCGGTTTTCTTTGACGCCAGTGCCTCGTTTGACCCGAATGGAAAAATCACCTCCTTTGTCTGGAACTTTGGGGATAAGACTACAGGCAAGGGACAAACCACCAGTCACACATATATGAGACCCAACACGTATATGGTCTCCCTTGTGGTAACAGATGATGCGGGAGCAGTCTCCCAACCAAAGTGCGAAGTGCCAGTCATTGTTAACTACCGACCGCTTGTCGATTTCAGCGTTAGATCCTTGTCCTTGAATCGAGTGTTACAGAGCCTTGATTTAATCGAGTTCATCGACGAATCCTATGATCCCGACGGCGAGATCGTCGCTTGGTGCTGGAGCTTCGGCGATGGTGAGCTCGGCAAAGGTCATACCGCTTCACACACGTACCAGCATAGCGGAGAGTATATCATCGCATTGACCGTCACCGACGACAATGGAGAGACGGCGTTGCAAACACAGTCACTACGGATAGAGAACCGATTACCGGTGGCCAGGTTTGACTTTGATCCTAGTATCCCCAATGAGGGAGAGCAGGTTACGTTTGATGCCTCTGCCTCCTACGATAAAGATGGCGCTGTTGTTCGTTATGAATGGGACTTCAATACAGACGGTTTGATCGATATTAGTGCTTCGCAGTCGATCGTCAATTATACGTTCCCAAAAGGAGGAGAGTTTGAGGTTAGCCTGCGCGTGATTGATGCAGAAGGTGCTACTTCATCTTTATTCTCCACGGTGATCGACGTTAACTGGAAACCTGTTGCAGCATTTCGGGCCTCAAGCTTCTCTCCAGATGAGTTGGAAGAGGTCTTTTTCACCGATTGCTCATGTGATCCAGGAGGAGCGATTGAAACGTGGCGTTGGGACTTTGGCGATGGGACTTGCTCGGATTTGCCCTCTCCCAGCCATATCTATCAGGAGGACGGTTCCTACACGGTGACCCTGACTGTCACAGATGAAAACGGAGTTAAAGATCAGATGAGCGCCAAGATCGCGGTGAAAAATCTTTTCCCGATCGCTAAATTCACCGCCAACGGGAAGGAAGATAAGTTGGAGGTGCTAACAATGGATCTTGTCACCTTCGACGCTTCGAAGTCCAAGGACCGAAGCCCACAAGGGAAGATCGTCCGTTACGAGTGGGACTTAAACGGCGACGGCACTTACGAGGAGTGCACGACATCTCCCACTCTTTCTCATAGCTATCCCGATGACGGGGACTATAAGGTTCGTCTGCGTGTGATCGACGATGACGGTGCGAGTGCGCTCTCCAGCCTGATCATTAAAGTGATAAACCGACCGCCAAATGCTGCCTTTGATTGGGTCCCGAGGTTGCTTGATGACTCAAGCGAGGCGGTGTTTACCGATAGGTCAACCGATGTGGACGGCGTGATTCTCGGTTGGCATTGGGAGTTCGGCGATGGTGAGACCGCAACGACTCAGAGAGCCTCGCATCCTTTTCCAGATGACGGTGTGTACACGGTTACCCTGGTAGTGCGCGACGATGACCGCTCCGAGTCGCCACCTTTAAGCAAGGAGATTATCGTTGGCAACGCCCCGCCGCTTGCGGCCTTCAGGATTTCTACCTCCTCACCGCGGGTCGGTGAAGCCGTGCACTTCATTGATCGTTCCTGCGATCCGAGCCCTACTGGTGCAATCATCCATGTGGCGTGGGACTTTGGAGACGAAACGAGTTGCCCAGGCTTACCAGGCTGCTGCGGTGACGGGGATATCCACTTCCCTACTCACACCTACGATGCCCCCGGCCTCTACACCGTAACCCTTATCGTGATTGACGAGGAAGGTGCACTCAGCAGCATTTCGCAGACACTTATTGTAAGAGAGTAGAAAAGTAAATATGTTTCAACTTACTGCGATGTAAGTGCGGCTCAAACAGCGAGTCGGTAACCGAACCCACGCACAGTGAGTACGATCTTAGGATGAGCCGGATCCTCTTCCAGTTTCTTGCGCAACAGATAGGCGTACTTCTGCACATCCTGTGAGGTAGCGTACGTACTCTTCGGCCACAGATGAGCCAGGATCTCTTCGCCGGAGAAGACCTTCCCTGGTTTGGAAGAGAGTAGCTTCAATAAGCTATACTCCTTTGGGGAGAGGGAGATTGTCTTTCCCCGCACCCATACCTGCTTACGAGCATCATCGATCGAGAGTCCCACCCGCTTCAACTGCGTTTTGTAACGGCGCAGGACGGCTTCGATGCGGGCTTTCATCTCCTCGAGGTCAAATGGCTTTTGGATGTAATCATCGGCACCTTGAGAGAGCCCCTTGACTTTGTCATCTACTCTTCCAAGAGCGGTCAGCATGATCACCGGTATATCGCTTTGCGTGCGGATCTCTTTAAGAACCTCCCATCCGTTCTTCCCTGGGAGTATTACATCTAGCAGGACTAAGTCTGGCTCGACCTCGGTGAACTGCCGCAGTCCTTCGGTTCCACTAGTGGTGGTGATCACTTCATACCCCTGTGAGGTGAGGAAGCTGCGAAGGATCTCTAAAATGTCAGACTCATCCTCAATCACCAGGATCCGCATTCCTACCTCCACAAAGCCATCCTTAATGACAAGGCTAGCCTTTGTTTTGCACGGGCAGCGCTTTGGGCAAAGTGAAGGAGAAGGTACTCCCTTTCTCCTCTCCAGGGCTACTCACCGATACCGAACCGCCCGAAACTTCTACTAAGCGCTTAACGATGCTCAACCCCAGGCCGGTTCCGCCCTCTTCAACTTGCCGTGCGGCCTCAGTGCGGTAGAATTCATAGAAGATCCGTTCCTGTTCCTGCAGGGGGATGCCGATTCCGTTATCCGCTATGTCCACACGCACGAACTCGCCCGTGTCGCTAAGAGTGATCGCGATTTCTCCTCCAGATGGGGTATAGGCCATGGCGTTTGCCAAGAGGTTTATCAAGATCTGTTCGACCGCATTTGGATCGGCGTGGGCCGTCATCTGCAGGTGCTTTTGATCCCAGGCCAGGCTCTGTCCCTTCTCATCCATCTGCGGTGTAAACGCCTGGAGGACTTTCCTCAAGATTGCTCCTAGGTCAACCTCCCTTGCGGAAAGGCTGACCTCCCCCGACTCGATTCGCGAAATAGCAAGCAACTCAGTGAGGAGATTATCCAGCCGTTCTGCCTGGGCATGGATTCTTTCTACTTTCATCATCTGTTCGGCGTTCAGCCCTTTCTCCCTTATTAGAAGGTCAGCGAACCCTCGGATCGCGGTGAGCGGCGTTCGCAACTCGTGCGAAGTCGTGGACAAAAGGCGGCTCTTCTCACGGTTCAAACGCTCTACCTGAGTGGTGTACTCCTGCAGCTGTTGCTCATTTTGTTTCCACCCTGTCACGTCGTGTCCCACTATTATCACCGCTGTTAAGTTCCCGCCGTGGTCAAGCAGGGGTCGACCAGACCATGACAGGGCGCGCTCCTCTCCGGTTTTGGTCTGAATGTTCGATTTGATTTCCCGAAAAGACTTATCCTTGGCGGGCTTTTGCTGCCATATTGTCTGCATATTACTTTGAAACGTGGGGTTCAGCTGGAGCCGCTCCCAAATCTTATCGTTGCCGATGACC
>Ga0209121_10003563_pt1 | contig 15036 bp, 13 predicted proteins | sample Cruoilmetagenom3_FD_187292 | JGI IMG/M metagenome (GOLD analysis project Ga0209121, IMG submission 187292) | Oil polluted marine microbial communities from Coal Oil Point, Santa Barbara, California, USA - Sample 3 (SPAdes) (version 2) | ecosystem: Environmental > Aquatic > Marine > Oil seeps ...
TTACCATCGACTTCTATAGTCATATTAATAGCTTCCGGATTATATGATTGTTCAGTTTTTTGTATTAATTTATATAAATAAGGAGAATTTTGAACTCCATCAGTCCATTGCGAAATGTATTCAGAAGAATACAAATTAGGATTCATTGGATCATTATCATTGTAAGCCCAATAATAATGAGTAAAGGCACTTACAATGTTAGTGCCATTTAGTACTAAAGAATAATTACCCGCAGAGAGAGAGAGAGGGTTTGAAAAATTCTGTAAATACCATCCTGAAATATAAGAAATATTAAAATTAACTGACCTATAAATAGTAGAATTGGGTTTATTATTTAAATTATCATATCCCCTTAATTGAACATCAATCAATTCAGTAATTTCAGAAGTTTTATAACCATACATGTATACACCATAAATTATTGTTGCTTCTGCGAGAATAATTTGCACTCCGAGACCAAACCTCTTTGATACAGGATTTTTTTTAAAGATCTCACCATAATCATATGGTTGGTCTTCAATTGTTTTTATTTCTCGCCCTAAATTAATATCAGTGAAATTCAATTGAATGTTAGTAAGATTCAAAGGAGAGGAAGGTATCTCAATATCAATTGAACCTACATTTTCATTAGTGCCATTTTTTTCACCAAACTCAAGCATTGAAAAATTAATTGGAATAGTTAAAGAATCTCCATTACTTTGAGCGTTAGCGTTATTCAGGCGTATATTTAACCCTAGTAAAAAAACCAGCAATGTCATGCTAATTATGATTAAAACTTTTGTTTTCTTCAACATTAATCCCCTATTTTTTTATACTAAATACTAAAATGAATTTTTTTTTTTATTATTTTCATAGAGATAATGGTATCTCCTAAAAAATTTAATTAAAAATTTTTAATTTCATGATAAACGAACAAATAATTCCTTAAGTCTTTTTATATCTAATATAAAACCATCTATTTAAATATTTGAGGTATAAATTTCTCCGCATATTCATAGAATAAAAAAGACATATCAATTTACATAAAAAAGAGATATTATTTTAATACGAAGACTGTTATTTTTCAATTGAGCAATATAAACTTTCAATTATCATGGCAAAAAAGTCGTTAAAAAAACCAGAATTACTCGCTCCAGCACAGGATTGGACTTCCTTAAGAAATATTACTGGATTAGCCGATGCCGTTTATTTTGGCGTTAAGAAATATAATATGAGAGCTAAAGCGAAAAATTTCGAAAGAGGGGAACTTAAAGATATAGTTAAATTTTGTCATCATCAAAAACCACCATTGAAAGCGTATTTGGCGACAAACATCTTAATCTACGATTCTGAATTGCAAGATTTAGAGAGATTGATATTAGAAGCAAAGAAAGCGGGTATAGACGCTATAATTGCTCACGATTTAGCGGTAATAAAGTTTGCTAAACGCGAAAAACTAAGTTTTCACATCTCAACCCAAGCAAACGTATCTAACATTGAATCTGCTAAATTTTTTGAAGATGTAGGCGCTGAGAGAATTATTTTAGCCAGAGAGTTATCTCTTAAACAAATAAAGCTTATTATACATCATTTAACTAAGACGCAAATAGAATGCTTTGTTCACGGCTCGATGTGCACTTCGATTTCAGGTCGATGCTATCTATCAGCTACAATTTGTGATTCTGAAGAATTTTCGGCAAATCGAGGTAATTGCGTTCAACCGTGTAGAAGAGAATGGCGAGTAATTGACGATGAAAATAACGAATTCATATACGATGGGCAAATGTTCTTGAACGCAAAAGATCTTTGTATGATTGAATATATTCCCGAATTAATTGAGGCTAATATTAACGTTTTGAAAATTGAAGGTAGAATGAAAGATCCACTATATATAGAAACGGTAACTAAGTGCTACCGAGAAGCAATAGACAGCTATTTTGAAAATACTTTCTCAAAAGAAAAGGTTCGCGACTGGTTAGAAAGATTAGCTAAAGTCTATAATCGTGGGTTTCACACAGGATTTTATTTTCACAGACCAACAATTGAAGATGTTGAATTAGAAAATAGAGGAAATGTATCCCCATATAAAAAACACTATCTTGGAAAGATAATATCATTTAACGAAAATAGCATGACTGCAAACGTATTAATTGAAATCAAAGAATTTAATCTAGAACTAGGAAACGAAATCATTATTATGGGTGATAACACTTATCATCACCAGAAAATTAAGCATATGGTCTTTAAGGGCGATAAAATTAAAAACATTTATAAAAAAAGATTTGACAGCCCCTTTAAAGTAAACATGCTGTTAAGTAAGAAAGTTATGAAAGAAGATAAAATTTATATCATGTATCGGACGTAAATCAATGTTTCAAATTAGGAATTAATAGTAAATAATGTGTTAAGGCGGAGATTTTTTATGGAATTTGAAGAAAAAAGGAAAAATTTAGTGGAAAACCTTAAAAAGCGGAATATTTTGACCGACCCGAATGTAATTAAAGCAATGTTGAAAGTTTCCCGTCATAAATTTTTACCTGAAGGTGCTATGTCTTCGGCTTATATAGATTCTCCACTTTCCATAGGTTTGGGGCAAACTATTTCCGCCCCACACATGAACGCAATGATGTGTGAGTTGTTAAAACTAAAGGAAGGTGATAAAGTTTTAGAGATTGGAACCGGTTCTGGATATCACGCCGCTTTGTGTGCTGAGATTATTGCTCCAAAGAATTCACAACATCCCGGTCACCTATACACAATAGAACGACACTTAGAGTTAGCGGATAGAGCTAAAAACAACCTAAATAATATGGGTTATGGTGATTCTGTTACAGTAATCCATGGAGATGGAACTTTAGGACACCCTCAAGAAGCGCCATACGATAAAATTTTAGTAACTGCGTCATCTCCTAAAAAAGTGCCCCCTCCCTTAAAACAACAATTAAAAGACGGAGGAATTCTTTGCATTCCTGCCGGTTCTAAAGAATGGGGTCAAGATCTCTATGTAATTTCTAAAAAAGGAAAGAATTTTGATTACGAAAAGATTACTGGAGTTAGATTTGTTCCATTAATCGGTAAATATGGATTTGATTAATTTTTTGATTCTTTTCTTTTTTCTATACTTTGATTTCGAAGATAGTTAAAAAATTCTTCATCCCTTTTTATATCCTCCTCACTGAGTTTTAATCCTAACACAGGTTTAAATATCCAATTTAATGTAACTGGAATAATAATATAGAGGAAGAAGTGACCAAAAAATAATACAATAATCACTAAATCAAGATTCATATAGTCTTCTATACCTAAAGGAACAATAAAGGTCAATTGAAAATTAATAGTATCGTTTATAGGAATCCCTCCCGTTTCAAGAGATATTTCAATCGTTCCATAACAAGTCAAATTATTATGTTTCAAGAGATTGAGAAAGAATCTATTCACGGAATAAGTACTTCTTGGAGTGTCAAATTGGACTGATTCTGCGGATATAGGGGCATTATCGTTGAAGTAATAAATAGTAATCGATAAAAGTCCATAATTAACAACATTTCCAGTTGAGATCGGTTCAATGAAAGTATTAATAACATATCGTTCATCGATTACACGCTCCAAATGTAGATGCAGATTAATACCTGCAGTACCATCGCTATATAAGTTAAAATAATTATCCTCTGTATTATAAACGCCTATACCAAAAACATTTCTAAAGTCAAACATAATTGGTGTGAGTCTGATTAACATTAGCATGGAGATAGTCAAACTGATTATATAATACCTATTTCTTCTTTTTAGAGATTTTATATTAACTCATATCACCAAATTATATTTTAAGTCTAAATCACTTATGTAACTTAATAAACTTTATCAAAAAAATGCTTACAACAACCTACAAAGCGATAGAGAAAACTAAAATTTTTCAAATTTAATCCTTGTTTACTTATAGTTTTTAGAATTAAGAGTAAAAGAGATAGCTCTCTTAAGAAGACCGTTCTTTTAATCTCTTCTCCATGAGTTTTTTACGGATATTTTTAACAAATTCATTATTATCAATCTCCTTCTTTAAAGAACCATTTGAATAGGTATAGCCATTTTTTTTCTTATTTTTATAATTTCCCATAAAATTCAGAACCAGAGCAAAGATTATGAATTATATTTGATATTAGAGTATTAATATATTTAAAGCTTACATTTTCATAAGTTAATTTACAGATTTGTAGATAAGTAAAGAAAATTCTTAATTGATGTTAATACTAATTTCATATTCAAAAAAATTTTTGAGTTTAAATCGAGGTAGAATGTTTATCCCTTGGTATATCTTTTTATAACCCTCGTCAGTGAACGCATATGCAACTATAGGAAATTTATATATTTGTATGGAATTTGTATCTGCTTTAATTTGACTAGATAACGAATATTCAAGGTTCAACTTATAAGATTCGTCGTAAGCCTTAAAATGATGACCAGAGTATTCAAATGGTTTTAATAGTGGCCCTTTTTTCCCTTCCAGAAATAACACTTGGTTACTTTCCCACTCAAATTTATTAGGATCGCCGTTGAAAAAGAAAGGAAAATCTACGCCTAAATATAATTTTTCTAGTATCCTTTTTAACACATCTTCTTCTCCAGAAATTTTTTGAAAATTACCTTTTATTGTAATAACGATCTGATTTTCTTCAACCTTGATTATCTTAAGGATCCTACAAGGGTAGCGCTCACCTGATTCTGGGTCTTTTACCGTTCCAAAGTGTTCTAATTCTAATATAGCGGATTTCCCATCTTTTTCGTTTCTAATAACTTTAAATTCCCCGTCAGTAAATGTTCCGAATTCGTAGTATTGGTCGGCTTCAAGTTGTTTAAGCGATGTATCGTTTTGAAAAAGTCTTATTCGCAACATGCTTTTCTTATAACGATCAACCATTACCTCGTCTTTCTCTATTTCGTCGCTGTCGTGATACGCTTCAGGCCACCTAGTTAAAATATTTAAAAGATTATAGGATTTTGGTTTATAGTCTAATTCGAACATAGTCCCTCCATCCGAGGGGTTTATATATAGGTTTAATATGTCAGATTCGATTATAACATCCATTTTACTGTCTTTATTGAAATCTATAGGAGTAATTGAAATATATTTCTTTGCGATCGAGTAGAATTCTGAATTCAAGCGATCTATAATGTTTTCAGCGTTAATAAGATGAGTATATACGGAAAACCGTAAAAATTGCAAATAAACACCGCCGAATAATCCATGCCAGTAACTATCGTTACATTGAGCTTTATATATTTCATCCCAAGCTTCCACTATCTTAGTTTTAATTTCTCTTTTATTTTCCTTGTCCTTTATTTTATGTACCTGCTTCTCAACTTGAATAAGTTTTTCTCGCACGTAAAGCATTTTCTTGTGCATATTATTAGATTCTGGATATTTAACTAAGAAATATCGCCAAAAACCTCCCTTTAAAAATAAGTATTCGTCCTGTTTTTTGGGATCATCTTTCAGAATTTTTCTAATTTTCTCAAAAGCTTTTCTTTCTTTAGTTGGTAAAACCCATTCTTCCATTTTATCGTAGCTTGCTGTAGGCAAATATATTAATCCTTTAGCTGGAATTTTTTCCATATAATCAGAGAGAGTAATCGATTTAATCCATTTATTATTTACGATTTGCTCAAAAAACGCTGGAACAAAAGGTTTACCGTTATCTCCTTCTTCATGTCCCTTGCCCTCTACATAGCAGAACTCGTGTGTAGAGCCCCAAACGCCCATTTTTTCAGCGTCAGAAATCAAAAGAGCTACTCTATTTCCTTTTTCGTCAGCTATCTTCCTTAGATATTCAATGGATAAGTAAGTTGGTTTCCATGGCGTTAGATATCTTAACATTTCATTAATCGGAAAGATTCTAAGCGTTTTCCCCTCATCTTCGGTAACATAAGAATAAAGGGTATCTTTCTCCGTAATTCCAGTAGATCTGAAATGATTATCGTCAACGATTGTATATTTCAATCCTACTTCACTTAAAAACGAGGGATAATTTGGTTCCCAAACTCTTTCTGATAACCAAGCCCCTTTTACGTCTAATCCAAACTCTTTTTTTATTAGGTCAGATAGCTTCTTTAATTGGGCGATTTTATCCCTATTAGGTATAATTGCAAAAATAGGTTCGTAGTAACCCCCGCCAATTATTTCAATCTGCCCTCGTTTTGCCATAACTTTTAACATTTCTATAAAATTTGGCTTATTATTTAAGAACCACTCCAATAAATTTCCTGAAAAGTGAAGAGTAATCTTTACTTCAGGATTTTTGAAAATATTCTCAATTAAGGGTTTGTATGACTTTTCATAGACATCTTCAATAACAAAATTGAAATTATCAACGGGTTGATGAAAGTGGAAAACTATAGGCAGGTAAATCCCTATTTCGCTCATAATTAGTAAATTACAATTTTTTTTATTATAAAAAAATTAAGATTTGATGGCTTTAAATTTATTTGGTAAATAAATTATAGATAAAAAGGAATCCCCTATTTCCTATAATTTTTAATTAATTGACATATTTGAAATTAATTCTAATATTTTATTAAAGAAATTTGAAGCTTTATTTGACCAACTCTCATTAGATAAAAATGTTTAAAGTACTAATCGTTCTAAAGTAAGATGGAATTTATATTTTATAAATTGTTAAGGAAAAAAGCTTGGAAAAATCAATATCTATCTTTATTCTACTTATTATTAAATTCACATAATTATTAAAACGAGAAAGTCATAATTTGTAATTAGATATGGTTCTTAAACAGCCAGAACATTCTTCTCTGTACAAAACAAAAAACACGAGTTCGTACAAAGTTAAGATTTTAATCTTAGGATCTGCTAATTCTGGGAAAAGTTTATTAAGTTCAAAATATACCCTTGGTTTTACACACAGTTCTAAATATTCTATCGGCGTTGATATCTCTGTGAAAGATTTCACGCTCCCTAATGGAGAAAAGATATCAAATACTTGCTGGACGTTTGCTCCTCAAGAGAGATTTCAATATTATTGGTCTAATTTTTTTAGAGGAGCTTTAGGGGCAATTATTTTGTTCGATATAACTAACCTTGAAAGTTTCAAAGAAGTAAAATTATGGGTGTTATCTGTTCGTGAACATATAAAATCTATCCCAATCGTTTTAATGGGAAATAAAGTTGATTTAAATCACAAGCGCGCTATTTCATATGAAGAAGTAAAAAAATTCGCTGAAAAAGAAAAGTTTACCGCTTATATCGAAACCTCTGTAAAAGAGAACATTAATATTATTGAAACATTAGAGTTGTTAAACGAGATAATTTATTGCCATTTAAAATCTGGAAAAGAAACTTTTAATCCCTCAGATTTAGATAGCTCTTTAAAAATAAAAATAAATAATTTGAAATTAACTCTTTAGAAAATAGATTTTTCTAAACTCCAAAAATCTTAAACATTTTAAGATAGTATTTAATTTAGAAAATATATATAAGATGGCTAGTTAGAAATTTATCTTTAATTATTATTATTTACTTAATGATGACTATGAGAAATTACTTTGATAAAAATTTGATTCAACAGGTATTTAACTCAAACGAATTTAAAGGATGGCTTCTTTCAAGAAGATGGTTTGGAGATAAATCTTCGTTATCAAATTTAGCATTTAGAGTTATAATATCTTATTTCAAGATTGTATCAGAAAGAATTTTTTTAACAATAATCGAAATTAATACTCAGGAATATACAAAATCTTATTTTCTACCTATGATATCTTACGAGAAAATTCAAGAAATCCTTGAACCAAGGGAAAAAACAAGCGACAACATAGTAAAATTGACAGAAAATACGTATAGTAAAATGGTTGCTTTAAATGTATACGATAAACAAAAAGAAAAAATTATCTCCCTTAACCTTGTTGAAGCTGAGCATTGCGTATTTTTTTGGAAAAAGATGTTATTTGATAAGAAAATAACCGAAACCTTCCCCGCCTTGTCTATGGAACTTACGCTTTATTCTGAACAGTTTGAAGATAAAATTAACATGACAAAAGTACGCACCCTCATAGAAGCTAGTTTGTATCCTGAAAGATATGAATACGGGTTAGAACAATTGGGTGGTGGAAATACCACAAACCTATTATTTTCATTAAAGATTTACGAGAAAAATGCCAATAAAGAACCTATTTCGTATATTTTGAAATCATATAAAGATTATTCTGGCAGTTTAGAGCCGAGAACTCTGTTTGTATTAGTTAAAAACAATTTTCCAAATGCTCCTAAAATATATGGAACCATTAAACTCCAAGGTAAAGAAACAATTGGTATACTGGAGGATGTTCCAAATATTGGAAACCTCGGTGACATTTACTGGAACGAGGTTAATAAAATGATGTATGATGTTTTTAAAAGAATAAATGACGATTATTCATTTCTTGAAAATAAAGAGGATATGTCTAATATAATTAAAAAACATTGCGTTGAATCACTAAAGGTTTCTGAGAAAATTGGATTTCAGATTAAGAAATTGCACAAGGCTTTAATCTTAACAGATGATCCCCTTTATTCGAAAAAGATGGTTGATAGTCAAGATTATTTGAAAAATTATACGGATAATTTAAATTCCATGGTAAGTAACATCCAGAGTTATATGAACAAAAAGTCTGAAGGAGCGTTCTATAATTCGCCTAAAATTACTTCGATTTTCCTTGATGTTAAGGATATTATCGAGAAATTTCGTTCTGAATTTGATATTGAACAGATTACTATACAGCCAGTTCACCAGGACCTGCATTTTCAACAAATTCTATACAACAAAAACAACGGCAATTACATGTTCTATTTTATCGACTTTGAAGGAGATCCTCAGCTTTCTCAAAAAGAAAGGAAGGATAGATTCCCCATTGAAAAAGATTTAGCGAGTTTTCTAAGATCTTTGAGCTACATTAAATTTAACACTCTAATTAACTTCATTGAAAAAAAAATTGTAGATAAAAATAAATTTGAAGTTCCCGCAGAATTCCTTTTTGGTCTTTATTTTAGAAAGGCTTCAAAAATCAGTAAAAAACATAAAACTTTGGAAATTGCGTTAGACCTTCTTAATTTGTGGGAGAAGAAATTAATGGGAAAAATATTCGATAAAAACCTTAAACTTCACTTTACCCTAATTAATTATTTTACGATAGAAAGAACATTGTACGAATTAAATTACGAACTTCTCTTTCGGCCAAATAATACAATTATTCCTCTCCTTGGTTTAAAAGAAATTATTGATAAAAATTGATTTTTTTCTTCCATTCTACTTCATCAAATCAATCGAGAAATAACGAGGTTAAGAACCAAAGCAATATTTTTTCTTGCTAATTTTAAGAAATTATTTTGTTCAGAATTCAAACTTGTCAATTTTCTTTCTTTAATTGCGCAAATTCGTAAGAGTAATGCGACGAAGAAATCCCCAACTCTTTAATTTCACTTTTATATTTTTGGCGTAAGCTCTTATTACCTTTCATTTCTTTTTCATTATAATTAGAATTTAACTCTTTTTGCTTAAATAACCGCCATAGAAAAGCTTCAACGAATTTTTTCGGACCAAATTTTTTGGTGGTTAACAGGTAATTATTATCGTCAAAAAAACTATTAAAAAAACCTAAATTATCGCAAAAATCAATCTTATATCGCAAATCTTCTTGTTTACCATAGATTCTTGCTATATCGTTTACGAACCTCGCCAATTTATCGCCAAAGTTTAATTGTTCCTTTTCTTCTAGTCGTTCAATTAAATTTCGTAGAAAACTTTTTTTAACAACAACCAAATCACGATCATTTAGGGACTGAATTGCGGTTTTATGTTTAATTAAGTACTTAGAAAGCTCTAAATAGTTTTTAATTAAATTAGTTTTAGATATACCCATCCTTTCTTTCATGTTGTCTAAATGTTCGTTCAATTCCTCATTTATTCTAATTGTAATTACCTTAGTTGGGTTTTTTGACTTAAAATCTTCGCTCAATTAAGGTCGCCTTTTATTTCCTCAATTGTATTTTTTGTATGCATATAACATTATATGTTAATAATGTAATTCTTGTATTTTAATTAATGTATTTTTGGGATAATTAGTGGGATAATTAAGTGGGAAATTTATGGTAAATTATTATCTCTTATCTCTTCGATTATTTCGTAAGAAATATACCATTTTATCAATGGAATGACGCTTAATTGCTCAGATCCTAAAACAACCATTATTTATTTTAAAATTTTGTTATATTATTTTGCCATTAATAACATTTAGTTTTTTTTTTAATATCGTTTTAAAACGTGATATATTAAATAAACAACCTTTTGATTAAAAGGGATGGTCAATATTTTAAGAAAGTTAAAAAATAATCTTATTATAACGTTGAATCAAAGAGATAAAAGATGATTTCCAAATAAATGAATATCACCTTGAAGAATAAACGATTTTAAGAAATCTTTTTTTAACTTAATTATATAGCATAAAATGTAGTAAATAGTAACTTTTTTAGTAAAAAGTTATCAAATGAATAATGAAATAGACTTAAAAGGCGAAATTAATTTTGTAATTATGTATTCCAAAATAAAAAAAGACTTAAAAAATTTGTTTAGGGTTGAAAAATTTATATGGAGATGAGCGAAACTAATTTATCCAGTTCTGAATTGATAAATTCAGATTTAAAAAAATCAGAAATCCATGGACCATTAGAATTAGAATTGTTCGATAAAAATCATAATTCGATCGCGATAGAATCAGACAAGCAGATCGAAAAAGTTGTTAAAGCACTCTCTTCAGAAACGAGACGCTTAATACTTAACCGAATCCAAAGTTCAAATGAGGGTTTGGATGTTTCTGATATCGCTTCAAAATTAAAAATGACCGAAGCTAATATATCTGCCCAAATTAAAAAACTAAAGGAAGCGGATTTAATTTACTGCGAATATTGCAGTGGTCAGCACGGAGTTCGAAAAATCAGCAAATTAAAATTCGAAAAATTAGTATTAAAATTCTAAACATCCTTTTTTCTTCTTTTACAAGAAGAAATCACTTAGAAGAGAAATACATTCACTGGAAGTGAGAAACTAACGTATTTTTGATTTTTTCAAAATGCCCTAAATTTACTTTTTGAATATCGTTTAAAGTCTCGGCTAAACCTGCTTTTTCAATTTTACTTACAATTTTGAAGTAAGGCCTTTTTTTCAGCTCTTTAATTAAGCCTTTGTTATCTTCTATATTTTTTAGGAGATATTCAGTACAATTTGTTTCTTGATCCCCTAAAATGGTTTGGATAATTGCTAACAGCATTGTGTCAAATGTAATTCTTAATATGATTTCCCTATCAAAATCTTTTTTAATATTTTTCAAATATTCTTTAAGTAATGATATCGATTCTTTAAAGAGCTCAATGGAATTACGGCCAAGGTCTTCGATTTTTTCTTTGAAATTCGGATTGTTAGTGGCTGTTAGGCATATTGCTGATACGGTTTGATATTCAGCGACAAAATGAATAAATCTAGCTTTAGCGTTAAGTGCGGTATCTTTAGATTCTTCCTCATCTAATAAATCTCCTAATTTATCCAGTGATTGATTAAAATAAGTAGCTATTGTATAAAATTTATCCGCGGCAGCTTCAAATTTTTTATTGATAATTAAGTTTTGTGCTTGGATTTCTTCTTGTTGATATAGTTCATCAAACTTATTAATTCTCATTACAGCCTTTAAAATTAGTTGTTTGCCTAAATCTTTTGTTATATGAGACCGTTCATACGATTGTCCCGCTTTTAATAAAAGGATCGAGGTTAAACTATTATAATCTTCAGGATCTTCTTCATACAAATAATCCCCAGCTTTATTCCAACTTTCACCAGCAGTTTCCCAATCTTTCATTCTAAAAGATAAATTCCCTAATTGAATAAGCAACTTGGCTGATATCTCGTATAATTTTAATTCTTCAGTTTTACGGATTATCGATTTTAGGCGATATATTGCTTGAATATTATTTTTAAATTGGGAAATAAGTTGGGTTATTCTTATATATAATTCATCTAATTTGATATAACTTCCGATATCGAGATAAATCTGGGCTGCTTTCTCGTACTCGTCTATGGCTTTTTCGCCCTCTCCTTTATCAGCTAATGTTTCGGCCCAATCAATTAATTTAATCGCTTCAATTTCTTTTTCTTCTTTAAGTTCATTATTATTCATGTTCGCACTTTCCTATTTACTCGTAAATTAGTAATTTTATCCAAATGTGTAATTACTATAGTTATTGTAAGAAAATTAAGCTTATTTATATTATGATTATGTGATATTTGGCTCTTTTTACACATTTTATAGTTTATCTAACAACTTGATATTATTATTTTTCAACACTTTCTTAAACTCTAATGCTTGAAAAACAGACGCGAAGCACTCTTTAGCATCTTCTATCGCTCCATAGAATATAAAGTTAGAAAACCAAGATGCTATAGCCATTATACTAGCTTTTCGATATTTAGTATGGAATTTTAGATTCAGCCTCGGTGAAGAGTATTTAAAAAGAAAGAGTGTAGGCGCTGTACCAACAGGGAGTTTAAGAGAGCTACTAATTAATTGTTGCGTTTCAAGGATGTGGGCTAAACTTTCGATATCAATTACTCCTCCATCGACCCAAATGTTCTCTATGCCAATTTTTTTCAAACCATCAATAATATTTGTATTTCCCGGTTGGTTGTTTTCGGTTATATAGGAATATCTCTGGGTAGAGGTCATATTACTTGAGGCTAGGATTAAAACCACAGCAGAAGTTATTTTGTTCTTTTGGAGAAGTTCAATTTCCTTCTTATTTTTTAGGTTTGATACGGCATTGTATATAAATTCATTTGGCTTAACCCCATTTTCTGAAAGCCATTCAAGGCCCGCAATTCTAGCCCCAAAAGTCCCCCCTAAAACAAAAGGAGGGTTAAATTTATCAAAATAAAATTCTAAATATTTTACCATTGCACGAGGAGTAACGGCAGAAATTTCAATCAAATCAGGAATTTTAAATTGTTTAGCTAAAGCTTTTTGAGTGTCAATCCTTTTAATAGCTTTTTCTTCGTCAAAAATTTCTTCGTTTTTACGATCAACTAAAGTTTGATTTTGATAAAACATCGTTCCAATCATTACGGGCGGTAAATCATAACCACCATAACCTAATTTGATATCACCATATGAAAAATATTCTTGCGGCATATTTAGATCTTTTTAATAATTCAATAACAAGATAATATCTTTCTAGCATTAACACTATTTAAAACTAATATTTATAAAAATATAATTGAGTAAGATAGTAGTAATTAGTAAAGATGTAATTTTACACCACATTTTTTGCACTGACTGTTTTTTAATCGCGAAAAGCAACTTTCATGGTACAAGGTTTTACAGTTGTCACACCTTAAAATTTCTTGCCCTTCTTCAAATATGAAATTACATACGGGGCACGAGTTAAACAGTTCGTCAGAATCTAAATCTTTAAAATTCACTTTTTCTGCGTGAGATATTTCTGGTTCCTTAGGAGCAGGCTTTTGTTTTATTCGTGGTTTAATCAAAGACGTTAATTTTTGAGCCTGAGAAACTTCAGTAGGAATTTTTAACAAATAAAAACAATGTGGACACCGTACGGTCCCGGCCAGTCTCATCTTTTTGTCTTTTTGAGCTTCTGCCCATGAATTTAAACAATGGATGTGAAAGGGGGTCTGACAGTTAGGGCAATATCGTCCGCTAATGTAAAATGAACTTTTTGTATATGGGTTTGTGTCGGAAAAACAAATCGAGCATTTCTTATAATCTCCTAAACCCCTGATTTGCAATAATCGCTGTTCTTGATCTTTAGTTAAATCTTGGACTCTTAATAAATCAGCAGCTATTTTTCTTAAAAAAGCAGGATTTTCGATAAGCGAACTATCTCCACCACCATAAGTTTTGACGTTAGAACTCGCCAGATCGTGAGCTGATTGCAATAAAGTTTGAGCATCGTTATTGTAGTAATAATTACCACCTGTTATGTCTGACATTCTTTTTAGAACATTTTGAGTAGAGAGCTCTCCTAAACGAAAGGAATCTATTTTAATGTTTAATCCTTGAGCAAGGCGAGCCATTTTCAAAGGATCTATTGACATTTTTGTGTAGTTTCCGTCAGAAATAACAAGGATTCGAGGAATTTTAGCGGCTATTTTACGTAGTTCTGAAATAATAAGTTTTATTGAAAGACCTAAAGCTTCTCCCATTGATGACTTACCTGAAAGTTTTAAAGAATCTATAGCATTAAAGAGTTGCCCCTTTATGTTCGTAAAATCAACGATTTTCTTTGGTTTATCAGAAAAAGCAATAATCGCGAAGGCACTAGAAGTATCGGCAGCAATTCTTTCGCTGATAAGCTTTTTTACGGCAGCAATACTGCATTTCATTCGGTTTGGCTGGTAATCTGTTCGATACATAGATCTAGAAGTATCAATACAAATAACAATGTTCTCAGGAGTCCGTTCAGACAACGTTCAAATACCTTACTACTTTTAAATATGCCCTTAATTACTTTCTAAACTTTATATGAAACAATTAGAATAAATATTTATGTGTTTTATGTGTTTTTCACAAAACTAAAGTTTTATTAATTAGAGCTTTTACTATAAAATAAAGTTATAGACTATTAAAAAGCATAATTGATATTAGGTTCGTTGACAAAAAATGTCTGAAGAAGAGCCAAGAAAGGTTGTAATTAAAGACTTCTTTAAAAGTTCTATTATTATTAATGAACTAGATGAAGCATTGAAGTTCAAGCCAAATAGTCTTATTGGGATTGATCAGATTTCTAGCGAAAAATTAATGGAGCATAATATAAAAAATATTGAAGCGTTAGCTAAAGTTCAATTAGAAAATCTTCCCAAAATAGAAGAAATTCCTGTAAACATTCTTACAAAATGGGTCAAGATAGCTCAAGTATTAGAGAAAGCGATTAGAGAAAAGTTAAAAACTCATAAAAAATTATTGATGATTGGGCTCGATAATGGCGGGAAGACCAGTATTTTGGCAGTGCTTCAG
>Ga0209121_10003564_pt1 | contig 15025 bp, 11 predicted proteins | sample Cruoilmetagenom3_FD_187292 | JGI IMG/M metagenome (GOLD analysis project Ga0209121, IMG submission 187292) | Oil polluted marine microbial communities from Coal Oil Point, Santa Barbara, California, USA - Sample 3 (SPAdes) (version 2) | ecosystem: Environmental > Aquatic > Marine > Oil seeps ...
CTTAGTAGGTTTAATTTTTCAATTATTATTTTTATTAAATAAACAAAAAAGGATACATATGATTGTACAATTAATGCAGTTAGGCCAAACAGAGACCGACCCTCTCGGTTTAATTTTTAATTTGCTATGGTTTGTTTTAATCTTCATGTCTATGTTTTATGGAACTAAATTACAGGCGTATCGCTCACGAAAAGAGATAGAATCCGGATTAGATAAACTTAAAAAATGGGACGACGAATGTAAACAGCTGTTACTTTCTAACTTTAGAAAATACGCTGATAAAAAAGAAAATGACAAGGACTTAATGCTAAAACTTGAAAATTTCTTAACCTTCGTTTCCATATCACCCGTATCTCTCGATCCATACGGAATAATCCCCAAAATCGATCATATCATTAACGTAAGAGATAGTCGATTTAAAGAAGAAGTCAAAAGATTAGCACCAAATGTGGAGTTAGGAAACCCTGATGCACAAAATTTAGAAAATATACTTGAAGCAGTAATGGCTGTAGACTTTGTTTATAGGCTTGTAAAACACTTCTTAATTTTAGGCAAAAAATCCAAGTCTTACATTATTCTGATGCAAATTTCCATGCAGATGTCGATCATACTAGCCCTTGCTAAGACTTATTACCACGCAACTAAAGCATTTGCGGAAGGGAGCCCAATTGGCGACGCTCTTGGCCCCATGGTTGCTGGCAGTTTTGTAAGGGAGGTTTCAGGAAGGGAAGATACGGAAGCTATCGAAATCGCCAAAGAAACGATTGTTCAAGTAGTAAATTTCGAAGATAGAACCATTTATGTCGTTAGAGCGAAAGGGCCTGGAGGAACCGTAGGAAAACCGGGCACAGCAATAAAGAAATTAGTCGAAGAACATGGAGAATCTATTTCCCGGATAATTATGATCGATGCGGGATTAAAACTTTCTGGAGATAAAACAGGTTCTATAGCGATTGGAGTCGGTGCTGCTATCGGAGGAATTGGAGTTGAAAAGTTTTATATTGAACAATCGTCAACTAATAAAGCAATTCCAATTGACGCTCTCATCTGTAGACAATCTTTAGAGAATGCAATAACGACGATGTCGCGATCAATTACCCAAAGCGTTCATCCTATTGTTGAAAAAATTAAAATGGGAATCCGAAAGCGAACTGAGAAGGGAGCAAAAATTATTATTGCTGGTATAGGAAATACCATAGGTATAGGGATTTAATTACGCTTTTTTTTTAATAATTAATTTTTAGCTATCTTTACGTTTTATCTCCCTTAATTTTTGTATTCATTAAAAATTAAATTTAATTACTTTCAAGTAATAATAATCATAATAAAAATTAACTTCTAAAAAAAAATAGAGTGTGAGAAATTTGAAAGTATTTTCTGAAGAATGGGCTCAAGAATATATGAAGGCTCTCAATGCCAATAAAAATTACGCCGCCGCCGCGTCGTGGTGGGTTGGAGATTTTATGTTTGGCTTCGAACCTAGCGGAAATTTAGATCATGAAATAAGAATATTTATTGGATTATATAAAGGACAATGCACAGGTGTGAAAGTCTTAAAGGAAAGCGACGAATACGAACTTTTATCTGCAAACTCAGAACCAAGACCTTTGAAAGAAGGAGAAAAAATTGGGGTAGAATTTGTATTTTCTGGGAAATATGACAACTGGTTAAAAGTATTAAGCAAAGAACTAGATCCTATTCAAGGGTTAATGGCTGGTAAGTTCAAGCTTTTAGGAAACATGGCGAAAGTCATGCGGGCAACGAAGGCCGCACAGGAAATGGTGGTAGCGACCACTATGGTCGAAGGTGCCGAATTTTTATAAATTTAATATTCTTTCTTTTTTTTTGCTTTTTTTAAAATTGGGTTTACTGAAGTTCTCATTTGAATTTGGACATTTTCATAGAAAAATAAATATTGGACTATAGTTAATTTTAATAGTTCGTTTTGTCTGTTTAATAAATAATTAATCTATTAAAAAAAAAATGTGATAAATTTGAGCTTGTCCAAAAAAGAATATTTTGTAAAAGATTTAATAATTAACGACGAGTACGGCGTTATAGATTCTAAGGCAACGATTCAGGAAGCCGCTAAAAAAATGAAAGAAATAGGAGTACCCGATTTGGTGGTAGTCGAAGGAGAATCTCAAAGAGTTCTTGGAGTAATAGCTGATTTTGACATCATTCAAAAAATAGTAGCAGAAGGAACAGACCCTAAGGGGGCAAATGTTATTACTACTATGTATAAAATTGAATCTGTCACACTTAACAGCCCCGTTACAGAAGCATTCACAAGAATGCGCGATTTACAGGTTAATATAGTACCCGTGGTGGAAAATGGAAAACTTATGGGCGTATGTACTATACAGGATTGTTGGAGTTATATTCCAGACGAAGATGTTGACGAAGTAGGGTTAATTCCCGTTTCTGATACGAGGACTGCCGAATTCTGGTTTGCTACTATATGTACGATATTAGCTTTTGTTTTTGGGATTGTGTTGCCTTTAGGAGGGGTTTATGGGTATTTTTCAGGTAATCCTACAGATCTCTTAAGTTTTTTTGGGGTAGCTGATATTCAAGGAGATATAGTTACATTTCACCTATTTGAGGCGCGAGGCTTCAATCTTCTTGTACCCTTTCTTGATTTAATTGGAAGTAACGGAGCTATTTGGCTTTCAGTTGTCGTATGTAGCGTTTTCCTATTTGTCTTTGGTGTTTTAGGGCTATTCTCATTAATATATGCGAGTTTTTCAGATGCTAAACATATTTTTATCAGTAAAATTATAAAAACAGTTATTCCTTGGTTACTTGTATTTTTCATGGTTCTTGAGTGGATTTTACTTGGTATTGCTTTTGCTACTACGGTTCCCTCTACAAACGTGGTACCTAACGCCATAGGTTTGACAATGTCTATTATATCTATGGTTTTAATTATCGCAGCTATTTATCGAGATTATATCTTCCGTGGAAAAGACGCATCTCAATCTATAAAAGATGAGGTGTCAAATTAAAAGTGCCCCGTGGTGGAGGCGGTGGGTTTAGAGGCGGCGGGTTTAGTGGTGGCGGTTTTAGAGGAGGCGGATTTCGTGGAGGCTCTGCAGCGTTTCGAATGGGCGGATCTAGGTCAAGTGGAACGCCATTTGGAAGAACTGGTGCCACACGAGTAACCTCAAGAGCTCCAAGCGGTCCTTACCGACACTCATATTATAGACCGCATCGGAGATACTCTCGGTTCGGCTATCGACCATGGTATTGGCACGCGTGGTACAACCCCTGGTGGGCGGGACACTGGTATAGACCGTGGTATTATTCCCCCGTCTATGTTGGAGGCAGTATCACAATTGCTATCGTTTTAGGTTTAATCTTGTTGCCTTTAGCGGGTATTGCTCTATGGTTTCCTTTTAGCACTGCAGATACAGAAGGTTACATAAATTATCGTTCTACTGAAACCCTTTACTTCAACGAATATTGGTACGAATACGAGTACACTAAATCGGGAAACGAAATTACCTACTCTGTGCAATCGTCTCCAAGTCTCATCAGTTTTGCAATATGGGATCAACCATTTGAGTCTTTACCAACTACGACGAAAGTAGGTAGCGATAGCGATCAGTTTCCTCTTCAGAATGACTATTATGAGTATATATCATATTTTCTAAAACCGGATTCTTCGCTTCATTACAATTATACTGCGTCAGGTCAGATTGATTTCTTCATTGCGAACGGATACGATTTTTACGAGTGGAATCAAGGAGGCAGTCCATCCTTTTACGTGTTTGAAGATAATGAAAATCAAGGTAGCGGAGATTATTCAGTTTCAGAAGCAAAAGATTATTATCTTGTTTGGTACAACGAAGGGGGATCTACGGTTAATGTTAACTTTACAATCGATTACTCCGCTTCTAATGTAGTAGATCTAACGGCAGCAGATTATTATCTTGAAGGTGTAGATTCAATACCGCAAGATACTTTTACAGTTCCGAACGATGGAGATTGGTATTTTTTCGTTTACTTTGATCCTATGTTATCTCCAGAAGAAACTACGGACATTACGTTTGACGTATCGTACGATACCGGAGTTACTTCTACTGATAGGTGGGTAAGTATTCAACCTATTTTGATTACAATTATAGTGGTTGCTGGTATCGTGATTGTTGCCGCACTTATTGCTCGAAGTGGACAAAAGAAATTGAAATCGAAACCATCGAAACCATCGTCTAAAGCAATTCCTGCAAAAAAACCTGTAAAAGCAGTTAAATCGTCAACCTCTAAATGTATGCGCTGTGGATCTGTGATCCGGAAAGACGCTCACTTCTGCCCGAACTGTGGAGGTAAAATTGAAGGTAGAAGCGTTGGAACACCTTCAAAAGTTACCCCCGCTAATTCAAAATCGTGTTCTTTATGTGGTAGTAAACTATCAACGAGTGACAAATTCTGTAAATGGTGTGGGACTGAGGTAGAATCGTAAATCCTTAAATTCTCAAAAAACAAAACCAAAATTCTTATATTTTTACTTCTTTTTTTTAAATTTAAAGCTGTAAAATATTGTTAGTTGCATTATTAAAATGTTAAAGTCGTTTTTGAGCTTATATTTTAAGTTTAAGTTGAAAAGAATTTATTCAAATTGTATGCTATTTAGTATCGTAACTTTTTTATTATTAAGTTTAGAGTTATTCTTTGAGCTTCCATGGAATTTAGTTTTAATTTTTTTCGTTTGTACTATTGTAATTGCAGCAATTTATTTACAAAATAAACAAAATAAAACATGCGTTATTTTAGATACAAAACTGATGCAAGAAAGGTTTTTAAATGAGATCGGTGTTAATCCATTAAAAAATAATAAATTTAGTAAAAAATATAAAATTTTACTGTTAAAAAATGCAAAAGAGAACGATATAGATATTCTGTATAAACCGTCATTTATCCAAACTCTACAATATTATTGCGTGTTTTGTTATCTTGGTATAATACCAACATTAATATTCTTTGTATTTTCCACCATTTATCTACCCTTAACCCATACAATCGCAACAACCTTGCTGTTTATTATCGGCTCAATTATTTTTCTCGTCATATTGGAGAAGAGATCGATTAACCAAAATTACAAATATATTGATTCAGAAATAAAGCAATTCCTATTTGAAGAGGAAACCGGTTATAAACCTATAGTCAAGGGAAAATTTACTTTTAAATATAAGGCTTGGTTAATGCTAAACGAGAGGAAAATGGAAAATTAATTATTTTGAAATTAGTAGGGACTAATTTATTTGATACGAGTAATTAATTAATTTAAAATAATAGAAAAAAAACAGTGAACACTTTAAAGTAAAATATTATGAATTCCATTAAAGAAGATTTATCTGACCTAATAACAAAAAAAGTTTATTTCTTTGATTTAGACGGTACAATATATATAGGAAACCAATTATTCGAGGGTGTTATCGAATTAATTGATGTTTTAAAAAGAAAAGGTAAAAAATTCTTTTTTCTTTCGAATAATTCAAGTAAATCTACTTCAGATTATATTAAAAAGTTAAACGATTTAAACTTAAACGTAACCCGTGAAAATTTAATACTATCTCAACACCCGACCATAGATTATTTAAAAAAGAAAAATTACGAAAAAATCTTTCTATTAGGCACAGAATCTCTTAAAAGAGAATTTCGCCAAGAAGGTTTTATTTTAACTGAAACCGATCCTGAAATCGTTGTTCTCGCTTTTGACCAAGAAGTGACATATGAACGCTTAGTAAAAGCTTCGTACTTACTTCAGAATAACATACCTTATATTGCTACGCATTTAGACGATAGATGCCCTACTAAAAATGGATACATTCCCGATGCTGGAGGAATAGCCGCTCTTCTATATAAAGCAACAGAAAGAATGCCAAAAGTTTTTGGAAAACCGAATAAGGAAATGCTTCTATTCAAGCTTAAGGAGCTTGGGATTCATCCTAAAGATGCAGCAATGTTTGGAGATCGGTTATATACTGACATAAAAATGGGAATAGATGTCGGTGTGACAACTTGTTGCGTGTTGTCTGGAGAAGCAACCTTAGAGATGATCGAAGAAAGTAAAACTTCTAAGCCAAATTTTATAATCGAAGGAATTTGGAATTTTTTAGAAACTATAAAATAATCGTTTACGGTTTAAGATAATCCATAATCTACTTATATCGAAAATTTTATTTCTAAAGGGAAATTAATATATCATAAGCAGTATTCTTAAAATTTGCGGAATAAAGTAAAAATAAATTTTATAGTTTTAACGAAAATTTGGTACAGTTAAATGACAACTACAGAAAAACATAAGTATGTTTATGATTTTAGCGAAGGTAGAAAAGAGTTAAAGAATCTACTTGGAGGAAAAGGGGCAAATCTCGGAGAAATGACCAATTTAGGGTTAAATATCCCTCCTGGATTTACGCTAACGACAGAGGCTTGTTTAATTTACTTCAAAAGTCCTAAAAAATTAATGACAGAGATCGAACCTTTGGTGTTAGACCGTCTAAAACATCTCGAAGAGGTCAGCAAGAAAAAGTTCGGAGATAAGAAAAACCCGTTATTGGTTTCCGTTAGATCGGGCGCGCCCATGAGCATGCCTGGGATGATGGACACAGTTTTAAATTTGGGCTTAAATGACGAATCCGTTTTAGGTATGGCGGAACAAGTAGATAATGCCCGATTTGCCTACGACTCGTACCGAAGGTTTATTCAAATGTTCGGCGATGTCGTTATGGGGATCGGTGACGAGAAATTTGAAAGAATTTTGGATAAATATAAACGGAAGATCTCACGAACTGCTCAAGATACAGACCTAACTGTAACAGATCTTCAAAAGATGATTGCAGATTATAAAGCTCTTTACGAAAATGAAATTGGTTCACCATTTCCTCAGGATCCTTTTAAACAATTATTTTTATCTATAGAAGCTGTTTTTAAATCTTGGAATAATAAGAGAGCTATTACTTACCGTAAGATATCCAATATCCCTAATTTTGGAACCGCAGTTAACATACAAACTATGGTTTTTGGGAACAAAGGAGATAACTCTGGCACTGGCGTAGCTTTTACGCGAGACCCTTCTAATGGAGATAATATAAAATTTGGGGAATACCTAACTAACGCTCAAGGAGAAGATGTTGTTGCGGGAATTCGAACTCCAAAAAAGCTTGACGAAATGGACAAAGAATTTCCCAAAATATACAAAGAATTGAAGAGTACGATGGTTAAGCTCGAGAATCATTATAGAGATATGCAAGATATCGAATTTACGATCGAAGATAGAAAGTTATTCATTTTACAGACTCGAAATGGTAAGCGCACTCCATCAGCAGCAGTTAAAATCGCTGTAGATATGGTCAAAGAAGGTTTAATAGATAAAGAAAAAGCAATAATGAGCATTGACCCAGATAAAATATCTAAGCTTTTATTTAAAAGTATAGACGAGGGTGCAATCGTACATGTTTTAGCAAAAGGTATTAACGCTTCACCAGGCGCAGTTTCGGGAATTGCAATATTTGACTCAGATAGAGCCGAAGAATTAGCTAATTCTGGAGAAGAAGAGATAATATTAGTTAGACCTCAAACTAAGCCTGAAGATGTCCATGGATTATACGCCTCTAGCGGTGTATTGACTCAGTTTGGGGGAAAAACATCTCACGCAGCTGTTGTTGCGAGAGGAATGGGTAAACCTGCTGTTGTAGGCGCTCAAGATATCGAGATCGACGAGGAAAATAGAGAATTCAAAATAGCTGGAACTGTAATTGAAGAAGGAGATTACATAACGATTGATGGCACGACAGGACGCGTCATAGAAGGAAAAGTTTCTTTGGTAGAACCAGTAATTAAAGGAGAATTTTTAGAATTACTAAAAATAGCAGACGAAATTAGGACTATGGGCGTACGAGCAAACGCTGATACCCCCGTAGATTCTAATAAAGCTATTGAATTCGGTGCTGAGGGTATTGGGTTATGTAGAACAGAGCACATGTTCATGGAAATTTCTAGACTGCCAGTTGTGCAAAAAATGATAATGGCACAAACAAAAGAAGACCGTCAAGACGCCCTAAATAAGATTTTACCAATGCAAAAAGGAGATTTCTTAGAGATTTTTAAAATAATGGAGGGAAAACCAGTGACCATTAGATTGCTAGATCCTCCACTGCACGAGTTCTTACCTGAACTATCCACGGTGTTACTGGAGCGTCAAGAGCTACAAATGACGAATTCTTTGTCAAACACTCTATTAGACATTAGTCCACTCGATGAGGAACTCAAACAGAAGAATAAAGTTATCAGACTGATTAGATCTCTTTCTGAGGAGAATCCGATGATGGGATTAAGGGGTTGTCGACTTGGGATTGTTTGGCCTGAGATAAACGAGATGCAAGTAAGGGCGATATTTCAAGCGGCTTGCGAACTTAAATTAAAAGGAGTTAATGTTATTCCTGAAGTAATGATCCCTCTTATTGGTATGATTTCAGAACTGCAATTTGTCAAATCTCAATTGCTTGAAATAGCAGAAGAAACTATTAAAGATTACGGCGTAGAGTTAGATTACAAATTTGGTACAATGATCGAAATCCCGAGAGCAGCTTTAACTGCCGACGAGATTGCTATGGAAGCCGAGTTTTTCTCGTTTGGTACTAACGATTTAACTCAAATGACCTTTGGATTTAGTCGAGACGACGCTGAAGGAAAGTTCATTCCGGTATATCTAAATAAAGAAATTTTAGAACGAAATCCTTTTGAAGTTTTAGATCAAGACGGCGTAGGCAAATTAATGAAAATAGCTATTGAGTTAGGCAGAAAAACTAGACCGGACTTAAAACTCGGAATATGTGGTGAACATGGAGGCGAACCGAGCTCAATTAAATTTGCCCATTCAATAGGTTTGAATTATGTATCGTGTTCTCCATTTAGAATTCCCGTCGCAAGAATTGCTGCTGCTCAAGCAGAGATTGAACAAAAGAATAAATAAATTATTTTCTAATATTAGATTACATTTCTTATTTATTTATGTCGCCACATTAAACAGGTTTTTTGAAAGAAAAGTTATCTCATCTAAAGATTTGATCGTTTGAATTGAACTTGTTGAACGAGTTGCATTAATTATAACACAGAGTATTTCGTATTTAAAGAAAGAGGGGTATACTTTTTACTGATTAAGGCAAGATTCATAACAACCCTAAATAAAGGGATGTGTTTTCTTTTGCGAAAAATGATAAAAAATATATCTTAATGACTGATATAATAATATACAATACAAATTGTAGATGTGAAAATGACCTTAACTATAGATGAGAGAATTTCGTTATTAAAAGAAGTAGGAGAAGAAATAATAAATATAGACGAATTAAGACAATTACTTCAATGGAAGCATGATAATAACGAATTAATCTACGCATACGATGGTTTTGAACCATCAGGGAATATTCACATAGCCCAAGGTCTTTTAAGGGCGCTAAATGTAAATAAGATAACTAAAGCGGGCGTTAGATTTAAGTTTCTAATTGCAGATTGGCACGCAGCGGCGAACCATAAATTTGGTGGAGATTTAGACGTAATTAAAAAAGTTGGCGATTTTTTCATGGAAGTTTGGAAAGTCTGTAACATGGACCTAAGTAAAGTAGAATTTATTTATGCTTCAGAAATAGTGAAAGATCCTGCTTATTGGGAATTAGTATTAAAAATTGCAATAAACAGTTCTTTAAATAGAGTAAAAAGATGTACCCAAATAATGGGAAGAGAAGATGTCGATATGTTAACAGCTTCTCAAATAATGTATCCTTTAATGCAGGCAGCAGATATTTTTTATCTTCCCGGGGATATTTGTCAATTGGGATTAGATCAACGTAAAGTAAATATGTTGGCGAGGGAAGTTGCACCAAAGATAAATAAACCAAAACCAATTTCACTTAGCCATCATATGTTAATGGGATTAGGAAAACCACCCGATACGAATCTGACGGGAATTGATAGAGCTGTAAAACTCAAAATGTCAAAATCAGACCCAGACTCAGCTATCTTTATGCTAGATAATCCCACAGATGTGAAACGTAAAATTAATAAAGCATATTGCCCTCCAAAAGAAACGGTTGAAAACCCTATCCTAGAATATTGTAAATATATAATATTTGAGCTCATAGATACGTTTGAAATAGAAAGACCCGATAAGTATGGAGGAAATATAGAATATAAAAACTACGAAGAGATGGCAAAAGATTACGCTCAAGGTAAGCTAAATCCCCCCGATTTAAAACCAGCGGTGATAAAATATCTAAATCAATTACTGCTACCTATAAGGGAACACTTTGAGAAAGACGAAAAAGCTAGAGCACTTTATTTATTTGTAGAAAGATTAAATATGAAGAAAAATACGAAAAAATAGCATGATTAAGTTATTGGCGATTGGCGATTCTCACTTACCTCGTAGGGCTAAAAGCGTTCCAGATCAAATTATCAAAAAGTTAGAACAATTAGTTGAAATTGAAAAATTTGATTACACTTTTTTTACTGGCGATGTAGTAAATGCTCCAAAATTCATGAATTTTTTAAACTTAATTACAAAGAGAAATTTATTTGTTGTAATAGGGAATATGGATTATTACGGGGGGAATCGAGATGCTCCAGTCTATCGAAACTTAAATATATCTATGAGAAACAATAACAATTTAATTATTGGGTTAACTCATGGCCATCAAATATCACCAAGGGGAGATCATTCTCAACTTGAGTTGATTGCTATCGAAAAAAGTTTTAACATTTTAATATCTGGACATACGCATAAAGAAGAGATTTTTCTTCAGAAAGATGTATTACTATTAAATCCCGGTAGCGTTACTGGAGCCTGGTCTTTTGTAGCAAGCGGTAATCCTTCGTTTATTACTTTAAGTATAATTGAAAAAACGGGGGAGATCAATGTGGTTTTATATCAATACGATATAAGAGCTGGAAATCTTAAGGATTTAAAATCCTATTTTGTTTTTGAAAACAACAAAATTCGACATAAATATTAAAATTAAAAGAAATTAGATAAAAAAACAATTCGTAGTAATTTTTCTTATTTTGTCGCTTTAACCTTGTCTAACACGAGGATTTTCGGTAGTTTTAACAATATACCAAAATTTCTTTTTCCGTCGTTACTTTTATCATATCTTAACTTTTTAAATCCGTATTTATTCTTTTTCAACATCATGTTGAGCGTTGAGTTTTCGCCGCTAGAAAAACCCATCAAATCTTCTGGAGTTGCCATTATTTCTAAATCGTACTCTTCCAATTTACCTTTACCAATGGTGTATTTTCCATTCTCGGCGGTAAGATTAACCCATAAGTAAAAATCCTCTTCAGTTTGAAGCCCCATGTTTAACTTTGCCCGAAAGTTATCAAGCATTTTATTGTTCTTTGGATTTCTGCGTTTATCTATGATTATGCTTTCGATAACGCCCTTAAACGTAGCAAATAAGTTTTCTTTCTCAGATTCTTCCATTTTTTCATACCTTTGTCTTAAAAGGGTTGATAATAATAATTTTACAGTTAATAATTTATTTAATCTAATAAAAATATAAGTATTATTAATTTATCAAATTATGAAAATTAATTTTACAGAAAATATTAAAAATTATAAGGTGAATCTATAAAATGTGGTTTTTCTTTTCCCCAAACATAATTTATGGTCCCGATTCTTTAGATTTTCTCGAAAATATTACTGGAGATAAATGTTTTATAGTTACGGATAAAGTGCTTAAAGAATTGGGTTATTTAAAGATTTTAACGGATGTGCTCGATAAAGTTGGAAAAACTTACGAAGTCTTTGACGATGTATTGCCCGATCCAAGGGAAGAAGGCGTTTTAAAAGCTCGAGAATTGTGTATGAATTATTCTCCGGACATCATCATCGCATTGGGTGGTGGTTCCGTTATGGACACTGCTAAAACGGTTTGGTGTTTATACGAATTTCCTGAATTAGCTCTCGACGATATCCATGCCTTTAGAAATGATTTGTACGAGATGGGCAAAAAGGCGAAGATGGTCGCAATTCCAACGACTTCTGGGACAGGAGCAGAAACTACTTTCGTAACTGTAATTTCCCGCTACGACGAGAATATTTGGAAAAAATATCTATATCTTCATAGAGGTCTTATTCCAACCTATGCGATCGTAGACCCTATTTTTCCAACGGGGATGCCCCCAGAGTTGACCATCAATACAGGGTTTGACGCACTCGCCCATTCTATAGAAGGTTTAGGCTCTTTATGGAAAAATGAATTTAGCAACGCCCTAGCACTAAAAGCTATAGAACTTATATTTAAATATCTACCAATTGCATATAAAGACGGAAAAAATCAAGAGGCAAGGGATTTTCTTCACCAAGCAGCAACTATATCTGGGTTAGCCTTTGGTAACGGTCAAGTCCATATCGGTCATACGCTAGGTCATTCGTGGGGCTCGTTATATCACACGCCTCATGGTCGTAGTGTCGGCATTGTAATGAAATATGTGACCCAATTTATAATGAATGATCCAGAAAGCGATGGAGCGATAAAAATCTATGCAAAATTAGCAAAACAATTAGGTTGGGCACCTTGGAGCGAGGACGACAAAAAAGCGGCGAATATAGTAGTAGAGAAATTGGACGAGCTTTCGCGAGAGGTTAATTTTCCTAAGAGTTTAAAAGAAACAGGCGTCTCAAAAGAAGACTTTGAAAAAGGAGTGGACACATTAGTTACTTTGTGTTATCAAGATGCGAGTTCTGTTCTCACTCCAAGAGCAACGAGCGGTGATCAATTTAAAAAATTATTTGAATACGCTTATGAAGGAAAGGATGTTGATTTCTAAATCAATTTTTAATTTTTTTTAATTTTTTTTTCTTTACATTCTAAGCCGAAATGTTAAATAATAAATATATGCATTTTGATTATGTTTTTAGGTATTTTGATAATTGATCAATGAATTGCATAACTATCAAAAATAACGCATGACTCTTCCCGAAGAAGAACAGAAATTTCTCGAGTATTTAGAAAAATTAATAGGGGAGCCCATTCCCGAAGTACCAGAGCTACAAAGTTATACTTTTGGGTATACTATTAAAGATAACCATGTAGAAGGCCTAAGCTTGTTTTCTTGTGGATTAACGATAATACCTGAAAAAATTACCACACTCACTTATCTAAAAAAATTATTAGTTAGGGGTAATAAGTTAAAAGTAATTCCAGAGGAACTTTGTTTTATTTCAGCTCTCAATACTTTAGATTTAAGCGAAAATAAATTAATAAAACTACCAAAAGCGATTTATTCTTTAGTTTCACTAAATGAATTAGATTTAGAATCGAATCGATTAACAATTTTACCAGAAACGATTAGTTCGTTATCTTCTCTTACTTTATTGGATTTAAGTGATAATTCAATAAATGAAATTCCTGAGACTATAGGATCATTGAAAAATTTAGAATCTTTAGATCTTAGCCAAAATAAAATTGATGAACTCCCGGATTCTATTGAACATCTTAAATCTTTAGAACTGTTATATCTAGGAAAAAATAATTTAACCGTTCTTCCAGAGTCAATAGGTTCTCTGAGTTCTTTAAAAAGGTTAAATTTAAGAAATAACAAATTAAGTAAATTACCTGATACTATTGGTAATTTATCGGCGTTGTCGTCATTATTCTTAAAAGGAAATAATTTAACTTATGTGCCTGATTCAATAGGTAATTTAAAAAATCTTAAATATTTAGGATTAGCGTCAAATAAGTTACCTTTACTTCCTGAAGCAATTGGTTCTCTTAAATCGTTAGAAAGCTTAAATGTTTCTTCTAATTATCTAACGCAACTTCCAGATTCAATTGGTCATCTTAAATCTCTTCTAAGATTAGAACTTTCTAGTAATGAATTAGCTCAATTACCGGACATGGATAATTTGAATTCAATAAAAATATTAAAGTTAGATAGAAACAATCTCAAATTCCTTCATAATTCTATAAGTAATTTAACAACCCTGGAATCTTTGAAAGTTGATCGAAATGAATTAAAAGAACTTCCTGATTCAATTGGGCAACTAAAATCTTTAAAAGAATTGGATTTATACGATAATAAGCTAACAAAACTTCCAGAATCCATAGGAAATTTATCTTCTCTTGCAGTTTTAGATTTAAGCAAAAACCAATTATCGCTTTTACCTGAGTCAATAGGATTATTATCTTCTTTAAGGGAACTTGATATTTCTACTAATAAATTAACCAGTTTGGTACCTACTATCGGTAGATTACCGCTCTTAAAGAACTTAATAATAGGATTTAATCGATTAGAAACAATTCCAGACACTATAGGGTCTTTATCTACTTTAGAAACCTTAGATTTAGGAAAAAATACAATTAACGAAATTCCCGCTTCAATTGGTTCTCTACGCTCTCTTAAAAGACTGTACTTATACTATAACGACTTAAAAGAAATACCTGCTTCGATTGGTGACCTTGAAAAATTAAAGTATCTATATTTAGGAAATAACAAATTAACAAAAATTCCAGAAACAATTGGTAATTTAAAATCCTTAAAATACTTATTTTTAAGAACTAATTACATAACAGAAATACCAGAATCAATAGATTCTCTTACTTCACTTCAGCATTTAAATATTGAACGTAATAACCTAACAAAATTTCCTGCATCGTTAGAAAAACTAGAAGATCGAGAAGTGAAAATCTTAAAGTAAAAAAAATCAATTTTTTTAGGAAAATATAAATAAATTCTTGTAAATTCTAAATATGAATATTTAAAATTTAAAGAATTAATAATCGTATAAAGATTAAAATAATTAATCGAAATTCCTTCGGTTAAAATTAAAAATATTAAACATAAAATTTGATAGGTGTTATTTAAATGAAAGGTTTTGTTGGAAAACTTTTAGTAGTTAATTTAAGCAGCAAAGAGATTAGTGAAGAATTGATTGACGATTCTATCGCGGAGAGGTTTCTCGGAGGCGCTGGATATGCGTGTAGATATTTGTACGACAAAATTGACAAGGATACAG
>Ga0209121_10003565_pt1 | contig 15024 bp, 14 predicted proteins | sample Cruoilmetagenom3_FD_187292 | JGI IMG/M metagenome (GOLD analysis project Ga0209121, IMG submission 187292) | Oil polluted marine microbial communities from Coal Oil Point, Santa Barbara, California, USA - Sample 3 (SPAdes) (version 2) | ecosystem: Environmental > Aquatic > Marine > Oil seeps ...
TTTACAACTTGACACATCATATATGATTTATTAATATTAAAAGAGTATTTTTTAAAGGAGGTTTAAAAATGCGAAGGAAATTATCATTATTAATACTTATTTCCTTAATAAGTATTATATTTATTTTCCCGATCTCAGCCGGTGAAATTATATACACAATTTCACCTCAATCGATCAACTATGGTTATGAAAATGGTTATGTAACATTAAACATCAACGGGTATAAAAACATTTTAAGTCCGGGTGAACCTGCATTACCTTATAAAGTGATAAATGTTCTTATACCACCAACAGCTGTTGTAAAAGATGTTAGAATCGATAATATCAGACATTCATCGGATAATATATCAGGAAAAGTGTTTCCCGCCCAGAAACCAGTTCCTATAATGGATAAGAATATTCATCCGTTTACGGAACCGAATTTAGACATATATAATAATACAAACAGATTCCCGGACAAACTTATAGTAAATATAGGCACTGTAAATAAATCAAACTTCAGAATTGCTCAAATTGCCATTTATCCTGTTCAGTATCTTCCTACGGAGAATAAAATCAGTACTTATTCATTTACTATCCGTATATTATACAGTGAAGGGAAAGTAACACTTAGAACAGTGAGTGAAAATCAGTATAAGACATTTGGAAACAAGATTAAATCCATTGTTATTAATCCTGAAATATTAGGGACATATCAGTCTTGCGTAAGGAGGTAGTGATGAAAAGATTTATGACATTAGGTTTACTTCTACTTATAACATTCTCTCTATTCGGAGATTCCGTTGTTATAAGAAACTCCTCTATTCCGGGTATCCCTTTACAAAAAGCAAATGTTAAAAAAGCAGAATCGAACAGTATAGGAACAAAATTAGTTCCTTCTAAAACTAATACAACAAAACAAATAGATTATCTCAGTAAAATTACAAATAAAATAAACTATATTAGTAGCCAAACACAAAGCAAATCAGTAATTGATACATTAACTTACTGGGATACAAATGCTTCTAATTATTTTTATCACAATCAACCAGATAATTATGACGATTATAATTATACAGTTCGTTTTACACCTATAAATAATGGGTCATTAGTAGGTACATCATTTTGGTGGTATAATTTAGTTGGAAGTGGTACAATCGTAGTTCATATTTGGGACAATAATAGTGGATATCCTGGCAACGAACTGGGTTCACTGAATATTAATTCATCAACAATAGATACTAGTGGTTTAAATACATATATAGATCTTTCTTCATTGGGGATTTCTGTTAATACATCATCTGATTTTTATATAGGATATTCTATTAGTAATATTGATACACTTGGATTACTATTCGATACTACAGGTTTTGCTCCCTCAAGATGTTATGATTATTGGCCATCCTCTGGATGGGAAACATCAGATTGGATACATAGTAATATGACATGGCTTATTGATGCTTATATTGATAATGGTTCCTCCGCAGGACCTAATCTTACCTTTTATACACCCTCCGGTTGGGATGGACCAATCGTAGCGTCATCTGTTTCAGGAACCAATACAAATGGACCCAATTTAACTGCCGATTCAACAACATATATAGATTGGGCTGTTATTAATAATGGAACGGTTGATATAACAGATACATTCTATACATACCTTTACTCCGATGGTGTTGCTATCGGCGGATGGTATGTAGATACTCTACAGGCAGGTTACTATATCAGTGTTCAGGATTATGAGCATACATTTGCAGAAGGAACACATACTGTTTCTATAACCACAGACTCTACAAATGCAATTACGGAAACAAATGAAACAGATAATCATTACTCACATGATTTTACATGGACATCCGGGGGTGGAACAGGTTATCAAGGTAATGCGGAATATATCATAATAACCCCGTCTTCCTTTGTAAATGCATTTCAACCTTTGGCATGGTGGAAAAGCAAAAAAGGAATTTATACATCAATAGTCACAACGGATTCGATTTATAATAACTGGAGCGGATACGATAATGCGGAAAAAATCAGAAATTTCATAAAGGAAGCAAAGGACTCCGGTGCAATATATATCCTCCTTGGCGGACAAGCCGATTATGAAAACGGTGAGGAATATGTTGCTCGAAGAAATGTATATTGTATGACTACCAATTTGAATAATTATAATGATGAAGATACAATCCCCTGTGATATGTATTATGCGAATCTTGACGGAACATGGGATTCGGATGGTGATCATATATACGGAGAAATGAGTGACGGAGTCGATTTATATGCAGATATATATGTAGGAAGGGCTCCCGTAAAAAACATATCTCAGATTGCTGATTTTATTAGTAAAATTATGGCATATGAAAACAATCCTAATCCAGGATATATAAGGAAAATATATCTACCTCAGGGTAATCTCTGGACTGGGAATAGCGGAAGAGGTATTAATGATACAATTTATGCCGAAATTCCGACATCCTGGCAACGATCCAAACAATATGAGGATATTCAAGGTATTACAAGAAATATTGTAAACGATTCTATGGATTCGGGCTTCAATCTGCAACATTGGGTTGGTCATGGTAATGAAGATGGAATATACTATAATGGTGGCATTACAGTTTACTATAATTATACGGATCCTTTAACAAATACAAATGATTCTACAAGAACATCCATTATAAATTCTATTGGATGTTTTACAGGAGCTCTGGATGAAGTTCCAGGTGGGGATTGTCTTGCCGAAAGAATGGTCAATAGTAATAAAAACGCATGTGTGGCAACTATGATGAATACTCGGTATGGATGGGGTTACTCTTCACCCGAAGGTGCTTTAGGACCATCGGCAGAAATTACAGTCGCATTCTATAGAAATCTATTTAATACATCTGCATATCATCTCGGAGAGGTGCTTGCAAATGCTCTTGATGATATAGCAAGTGCTGCCAACTCCAGTTCATACTACAGATGGAGTGTGTATGAACATATGCTTTTCGGTGATCCTGAAATGCCTATCTGGACAGATATACCTCAGAACTTTACAGTCGTAGTTTCTCCTGATACGGCAATTCAATCACAGGATAATACTATAACAGTTACTGTAACCGATGGAGCAAAAGCATCCGTTTCAGGCGCACTTGTTACATTTGCTCAGGATGATTTTCAGGTATATGAGAAAGAATTAACATCAGCAAGTGGAGTAGCAACGGTTACAATCAATCCTCCGGGGATAGGCGATACAATTTATATAACTGTTACAAAGGAAAATTTCATTCCATATGAAACATATATTCTTTCTGTAAAAGGAACTGCAGGGATTAAACAAAAGACATTAAATAACGAATTATTAAAAATTAGAAGTAATAGAAACACAATCGATATTCAATTCTCGTTAAATAAAACCTCGAATGTTAAATTCGATATAATTGACATAAGCGGAAGAATGATAAAGAGAATCGATAAGCAATTTACAGCCGGAAAGAATTCACTCTCTATTTCAAGTAAAGATATGGCAAGAGGTATATATTTCGTAAAATTAAACGGCAATGATTTTAGTAAAACTAAGAAAATTGCAATAATCAGGTAAATTTTACGATTATTTCATCAAAGGGCGAGATACTATCTCGCCCTTTTCTCTCAATCCATTGTTAAATATAATTTATCTGACAAACCATATACTTCGACAACATCTTTTAATGCCTTGTAATACCCTTCCCTGATACGCTCATCATACCTATACATCCCCCTATCGAAAGAAAGCCCTTTTAATATTTCATTATGTCCCCTTCTATACAGTATATTCTTATATAGATCTTTTGTTGCCCGTAATGTTCCAATGCCTATCGAATGAATTTTACTAATATCTACCGATTCGATAACCCTAATCATTACCTCTTTATATTTTTCCTTTGATTCATATTTCAATATCGGGTCTATTCTAATTCCTATATTATATCCGGCATCGGAAGCCGTTTTAAGTAAATCGATTCTTTCTTTCAATCTCATCGTTCTATGTTCATACCTTTCAATAACCGAATCCGGTGATATTGAAACTGCAATAATAAGATTATTAATTGCCTGTTTTAAAATAAGATTATTTATATTGCCTCTTTTTGTTCTGATTTCCATATTTACATCAGGATTATTTTTAAGATAATTATAAAAATAGTCAGTAAATCCAATTATATTATCAAAAAGCAACGAATCGGAAAAATCTCCTGCATAAATTATTATATTCTTTTCCTTTGATTTTATTCTATCAATTTCTTTTGCCATATCATCGTAATTAACAAATATTACAATATCACCCGATTTAAAATATCCGGACAGATAACAGTACTCACAATCATACAAGCAATTGAACATACATGTCATTGCATATCCTTTGGTTCCTGGGAGTCCATACTTCTCTGGGGTTGCTTTTAACATATTTCCTCTCTTCTTCGCCAAAAATATATTCATTTTGTTCTTTGATTCATAATAATTTCTTCCGGGATAAGAAAAATATTTTAAATAATTGTCAATATTGATAATTTTGGAATGTGGAAAATGATCAACAAATTTCTTTCCTATTTCTGTCTTCCGTACCTCATTCTCAATATATATTCTCTCAATTCTATGTATTCCCTTCTTCTTGGTATTACTTCCAATAAGGAGTTTTTTATATAGATACTGCCTATTAGTAAATGTAAGATGCTTTTTTTTGTTTTCTTCGGTAATTTTTGTTAAAATTTGCTTGTTATAAAACCTATACTGATTATAAAATTCCTTCCTGAATTCATTTTCAATTATATATTCAATTTTTGGGATATATTTGTTAACAATAGAGTTTGATGCATCCTTTATGATATTGTAGTCGAGATTTTTAAAACCTTTATTATAATCCGAAATTACCTTAAAAATAAAAATAGGTATTTTCATCTCTCTTGCGGCAAGAGCTACGAAATATCCCTCAAGATCAAGTATTGAACCGTAATAATCGGCATTTTTATTTAGATTCTTGTTTAAATCCGTAAGTGTTAGTAAATTATCCGTTCTCTTCTCAATATTCCCTATATCTATTATGGGGGCAAGAATTTTCAAACTATGTGAGTCAATATAAAATATCTTCCTTATATGGACGATTTTTCCAATAGTGATCGATCTGTCAATTGCTCCTGCAATACCAAAATTAACAATTGCATTATATCCATTTTTTTCAATCAATAATTTTATATTCTGATAATACTCTATGGCACTTCGTCCCCTATTTATATGAAAATCAGCATCTTTAATACATTTTAAGAATTCGATTTCCCTTTTATGAGCAGTTGTTATTAATATCTTCATATATCGGTTAAAATTATTTCAATCCCTGTATAATTCCTTTTTGGTTCTATTATCTGCATTTTATTTTTGTCTTTACAATAATGTCCTTATTATTACAGTTTATTATTGAATTATTTATAATACTCAAAACATCTTTTTTATCAAGACAACCACTATCAATTTTTTCAGGTAACATATCTGTCATCGGACTATTTATAGGAGGCAGGTAAATCTGACTAATCTTTATATTGTTTTTCTTAAGTTCTTTTCTTATAACCTTTACAAGTATTGATAAAGCCGATTTAAAAGAACAATATGTTGCTCCGTATCTATTTGTATTTATGGCAGACAATGAATTTATAACAATAATATTACCCTTTCCCCTCTTTTTGAAATATTTAGAAACTGCTTGCAAATATATAAAGGGCTTATTGAAATTGTCATTATAAGACTTATTCAATTCATCCTCTGTCATATCAAGAAAATATTTGAAATTACCACTTCCGATTGTGAGTAGGAATGTATCATAATCGAAAAGAATTTCATCATAAAGAAAATCTTTTTCGAGAACAAATTTTTCATTTAGATAATGATTGTCATTTCTTTCTATATATATCCAATCATACTGCTTAAGATTGGTTACAAGTAAATTGCCAATAAATCCATTTCTTCCAGCTATAAGAATACTCATTCTTTATCTTTGTTCTTCCTGCTCTCCTTTAACATTTTATTAAAAACTGCATTCTCTTCTATCAACTCCTTTAACAAATCCTTTACCTTCTTTTCGATTGAATTGTCAGTTACAGTTGCAAAAATCGGAACCGGTAAATTCGGATTTTTCTTATAGAAAGATAAAAATTCCTTCAACTCTTCATTTGAAAAACCGTTAATAATAATTACCTTCGCTTTCTTAATCTCTTCTTCAATCATATTTGCCTCCTTTCCCTAAATATGATAATAACAAAATCAAATTTATCCTTGCATTTTATATTAAGTATATCATTCCTTTATTTCCAATAATTTTGAAATATTCGCAAGTAAATCCAAAATATCCTCTCTTTGCATACTATTCCTTTGAGAATACGGTTATACCATTGACTATTGTAGCTTCAATGTTCTCTTTATTATTATTTATTATAGCAAAATCGGCTTTTTTTCCATTTTGAATAATACCAATGTCATTTCTTCTTATAGCATTTGCAGCCATTCTTGTATAGCAATCAATAGCTTGTTCGAATGAAATTCTCTGTGATTGCCTTTTATAACTCGTAATTTTTCCTATTCCGTAAAGCGGTGACATTGGCATTGAATCCGATGAAAATGCTAAATTAATGCCTGCGTCCAATATATTTTTATATCGGTTATTTAAACTGGCATATTCACCAAGATTTCTTTCATACATATCATTATCATCATAGTCCCAGTTTCTGACAAAATTGGGCTGCATAACCAGAACTACAGGCATTTTGGAAATTCTATATATCATATTGTTATTCAATATTTCCGAATGTTCAATTCTAAGTATATTATCAGCGACTTTGTAATTGCTATATGTATTTATAACATTTTGAATAGCTCTATCTCCTATTGCATGTGTTAATATCTGGTAATTGTTATTTATCGGTGATTTTATTTTCTCTTTAAAATTTCTTTGTAATATTATACCTTTTGTATCATTATATTTATAAGGGAAGCTCATAGCTGCTGTATGTCCACCGATAGAACCATCCATAAAGTATTTTATACCTTGTATACTCAGATATTCATCGCCAAAACTACCCACTAATCCGGAATTATTCATTTTTTTATAATGTTTTTCAAGCATATATAGTGAAATTCTTATCTTCAATCCCTTTTTAAGTTTTAGCATCTGGTAAATCTTAAAATCATTTATTCCTGCAATCTCCCCGATAGATGTTATTCCCAATTCCAATGCATTCTTTATCCCTTTATCCAACCTTTTAATGAGCACTTTATTATCTTCCATAAATATTTCATCAAGTGCAAATACCTGCTTTTCAATTAATATTCCCGCAGGATCAATATTATAAAAATAATCCGATAATGTTTCTATAGCTTTTTTATTTATGAATGCTATATGACCACATATTCTCCTTATAATTATTGGTTTTTTATTACTTATTTTATTAAGTTCCTTAATTGTTGGAAAACTTTTTTCCTTTATTTTAGATTCATCAAAATTCTCGGCAAGAATTATTTCTTTCTTAGAAGAAGATAATTTTCTAAACATATCATCTTTAGTTTTTATATTTTTAAGATTAATCCTGTGATTTCTGACCTCAGTCTTTAATAAATGTGTATGAGCATCTACAAATCCGGGTATAATCATATTTCCGGTATAATTACAAATTTCTCCTGTTTTATATTCTTTCCTGATAAATTGTTTTTTTATAACATCCTTTATAATTCCATCATCGACAATAATAAAACCATTAAAAAAGTTTTTCTTTTCATTGTCAAAAATTTTATCCGATACAAATATCCTTCTCACACATCTCTCCCGTTAACATGTCAAATGAATAAAGAGAGCTACATTTTCGCTGCTTTTATTCAGACTATTAAACAATTTACAAGCATCTAAAGATTTTTCTATAAACACTTCTATATTATTATCCCTTAGAAATTCGATTAAATCGTCAGAAATATGCATCATTCCACTCTCTCCTGTTCCTATAACCACAGTATCTGTACACATAGTCCAATCCTTTCCAATATATGTATCTATATCATTTATATCCAAATAATGTCCTCTTTTTCTCCACCAGTTCTTAATAATATTACCTTTATAAATAATAATATCATTACTATAACTTTCTCCATCAATTTCTATATATCCAAAATCATATCTATTTATAATCATATTAAATTATATAATGAAAATTATTAAATTTCAACTGCTCTCTTTAAGATTTATTACTCTTGTATTTAAATCTATCATATCAAATTGAATCGTTAAATATTTTTCATTTATATTTCTCTTATAATGCTCACCCCATTCTATAAATACATACTCCCCACTTTCAAGATAGTCGTCTATACCAATATCAATTATTTCACTTACATTATGTAATCTGTAAAGGTCAATATGGTATATTTTTTTTCTGCAATCATATTCTTGTACAATTGTAAATGTTGGACTTGTTACATCTTCTTTACATTTTAAAGCATTGACAAACCCTTTAACAAATGTCGTTTTACCACTGCCTAAATCCCCTTCCAATAAAAATATTTTATATAAAATATACTCAATTCTGATTTTCTCTGCAATCTTATATGTTTCTTGTACGGATTTTGAAATATATTTCATTAATTTCTATGAGACATTGCCTTTAATTTTTGAATTCTTTCATTGATAGGTGGGTGTGTGCTAAACAAATTCGTAACATGCTTCTGAAAAGGATTTAAAGGATTTATTATATAAAGATGTTGAGTTGCTCTATTGGTGGCTTTCAACTTCGTAGTGCTTGAAATACTTGCTATTTTCTCAAGAGCTGAAGCCAAACCATCGGGATTTCTTGTTAGCTCGACTGAACCTGCATCAGCCAAGTACTCTCTTTTCCTTGATATGGATAATTGTATTAACTTTCCAATTATCGGAGCAATAATAGCCAATGCAATTGTAATAATTAGTATTATAAGCTCCGCTTGTCCTCCTCCTTTACTGCTGCTATTCCTCTTCCTCCTCCTTCCACCTCCGAAGAAAAACATATATCTTAAGAAGTAATCACTTATAAGTGCGATTGCTCCTACAAAAACTGCAAGTAATAATGATAATCTTATATCGAAATTCTTTATATGCGACATTTCATGACCAATTACGCCCTGTAGCTCATCTCTATTAAGATTATTCAATAATCCTGTGGTAACACATACAGCACTGTGAGCAGGGTCCCTACCCGTTGCAAAAGCATTAGGTGCAGGATCTTCCATAATAAATACCTTTGGCATTGGCAATCCGGAAGAAATTGACATCTCCTCAACTATATTAAACAATCTGGGATTATCATTATGGTTTACTTTCTTTGCTTTGGACATCAATAGCACTATTATATCCCCCTTATAAAAGGAAATCAAACTCCATATACCGGTAAATATTAAAGCAAATAGTGCAACATATAGACCATAACTACCCTTATGAAAAGCTGCTCTCCCAATTATATAGCCGAGAACTGTCATAAATAATATCATAGTCACAATCAGTAATACTGATTTTCTTTTATTGCGTTCTATTTCAAGTTCATATAACATAATCAATTTATACAAAATTGATTATTCTTTGTCAATGATAAATAAGTGGGTATTGTATATAGGTATGGACATATTTTAGTTACAAGTAACAAGAGTCAATAGCATTGCTATTGAGGGAAATCCAACGCAATTGGGAGGGAAAGTTAAAGGTTATTTCTTTCGTGTAATAAAAGCAATAAATATTTCCTTTCTCCTTTCGTGAAATTCGTTATAAATTCGTGCATTAGTGGTGGTTTTTCCTCTTTCTCCCCTCCCTTCTCGGCTGGAGTCTGGAGTCTGTTGTCTGATGTCTATTACTATTTATTCGTGCAATTAGTCTCAATTAGTGAAATAAAACTAAATATTATTCTCTTCCCCTTTGTGTAATTAGTTATAAATTAGTGAATTCGTGGCTATTCCCTCTCTTCCCCTATTCTCTCCCTTTCTCTCTTCATTATAAAAAGTACTTGACAATAAAACAATTTTATTGTATATTACTTTTAGTTTAACCAATATATAAAAATATGAATTTAATAGAACTAAAATCTAAACCAATCAAAGAATTATACCTACTTGCAAAAGAACTTAATATCGCAAGATATAGTGAACTTTCTCGTCAGGATTTAATATTAAACATTCTTGAAGTAGAGAAAGATACCGGAGAATCTTTCTACGGTGGTGGTGTTTTAGAAGTTTTGCAAGATGGTTATGGGTTTTTACGCTCAGCAATCTATAGTTATTACCCAAGTAATGATGACATTTACACATCGGTATCACAGATTAAAAGATTTGGATTAAGAACAGGTGATACGATTTTCGGATTTGTAAGACCACCAAAAGATAAAGAGAAATATTACGCACTTCTGAAGATAGATAAAATTAACTATGATTCTCCGGAAAAAGTTAAAGATAGAATCAGGTTTGATAATCTTACACCTCTTTATCCTACGGAGAAACTCAAACTTGAGATTACTAAAGATGATGTAACTACAAGAATTATCGATCTTCTTACACCAATCGGAAAGGGGCAAAGAGCTCTAATAACATCCCCTCCCAGAGCTGGAAAAACAGTTGTTTTACAAAAATTTGTTAATAGTATTACAAAAAACCATCCGGATGTTATCCCAATTGTTCTTCTTATCGATGAGAGACCCGAAGAAGTTACAGATATGGAAAGATCAGTTCAAGCAGAGGTTATAAGCTCAACATTTGATGAACCGCCAGAAAGACATGTTGCAATTGCAAGACTTGTTATTGAAAAAGCAAAAAGACTCGTAGAAGCAAAAAGGGATGTTGTAATTCTATTAGACAGTATTACCAGACTTGCTAGGGCTCACAATGTTGTTATTCCACACAGTGGTAAAACTCTTTCCGGTGGAATAGATTCAAATGCTTTGCATAAACCAAAAAGATTTTTTGGTGCTGCCAGAAATATCGAAGAAGGCGGAAGTCTTACGATAATTGCAACCGCTCTTATAGAAACCGGAAGCAGAATGGATGATGTTATTTTTGAGGAGTTCAAGGGAACAGGTAATATGGAACTTGTTCTTGATAGGAAATTATCAAACAGAAGAATTTTCCCAGCAATTGAAATAAATAAATCAGGAACACGAAAAGAGGAGCTTCTACATAATACAAATGATTTAAATAGAATATGGGTACTCAGAAAATTATTAAACGAAATGAATAGTATAGAGGCAATCGAGTTCTTAATTGATAGACTAAAATTATCGAAAAATAATAAACAATTTTTGAAATCAATGTCAGAACAGATTTAATGGAGGTCTAATGAATAAAAAAATTCACCCTAAATATGTAGATTGTATAGTCACTTGTGCATGCGGCAATGAAATACATACAAAAGACACTGTACCGAAACTACATGTCGAAATATGTTCTGCATGCCATCCTTTCTTCACAGGGAAACAGAAATTTGTTGATACTGCTGGAAAAGTCGAAAAATTTCATAGAAGATATGGAAAAAGAAAAAAGGGAGATTAAACTCCCTTTTTTTTCTTATCTATCTTCCTTTTTTCTAACTTAATATCCCCATTAATGATAGTATATTCGATTCTCCCGTAAACCTTCTCACCGAGAAACGCATTGTTTCGAGATTTTGATTCAAAAAGATCTGTATTTATTTCCCACTCTTTATCATCCGAGAAGATAATAAAAGTGGCATCATTCCCCTCTTTAATATCCGTAGGAATATCTATATCAAAATATTTCACAGGATTTGAATTTAGCATTTCAAGAAATCTAAAAATAGTAATTTTATCATTCTTTACCAAATTTGTATAAAGAACAGGGAATGCTGTTTCGAGTCCGGTCACTCCAAATGGAGCATAATTGAACTCTACCTCTTTTTCATAAATTGCATGAGGGGCATGATCCGTTGCAATAATATCAATCAATCCTGTTTTTATACCTTCTATTAAGCTTAATCTGTCTTTTTCGGATCTTAGAGGTGGTTTCATTTTATAATTTGTATTAAAAAACTCTATCTTCGTATCATTAAGAATTAAATGATGAGGTGTTACATCACATGTTACTCTTACCCCTCTTCTTTTCGCTATTTCTATAACTTCTAAAGTGTTCTTTGAAGAAATATGTGTAATATGAACCCTTCCATTTACATACTCTGCAATCCTTAAGTCTCTATAAGTAATAGTATCTTCGGATAAATCCGGAATGCCAGCCATTCCAAGCTTAGTCTGCATATCACCTTCATGCATTACACCATTTTCAGAAAGATTTATATCTTCTTCATGAAGGACAATTGGAATATCAAACATTTTAACATAACTTAGAGCTCTTAAAAGTATTGTTGGATCCATAATTGTGTTTCCATCATCAGATAAACCTATTATTCCCCCTTTTACAAGATCATTTATTTCAGATAGTTCTTTTCCTTCGAGATTCTTTGTTACAGCACCATATGTATATACTTTAGCAAGATTTATTTTCATTCCACGTTCCAATATATATTTTACCGTGCCAATAGTGTCTACAGTTGGCGTTGTATTTGCCATCCCGCATATTGCTACAAAACCACCATTAACAGCAGCTCTTGATGCTGTTCTAATCGTTTCCTTATACTCTTCTCCCGGTTCTCTTAAATGAGTATGTATATCTACAAGACCCGGAATAGCTTGCATACCTTTACAATTAATTATTTTAGTTATCTCGCTTATATCCTCAATCTTTCCAAGTTTACTAATTTTTCCATCTTCAATAAGAATATCGCCATCAATAAACGATTGATTCTCAATATCTATAATATGAAGATTTTTAAATAATAATCTATTCAATGATTTTTTCATTCTTATTTCCTCCATTTAAGAGATATAGAACAGCCATTCTTACCGCGACACCATTTGTCACTTGATTTAAAATCACCGAATTTTTACTATCTGCGACATCTCCATCAAGTTCGACACCCCTATTGATAGGACCCGGATGCATTATAATAACATTTTTCTTTGCTTCTTTAAGACGCGATCTATCCATACTAAAAAGATTCATATATTCTCTTGTACTTGGGAATAAACCCTTTTTCATCCTTTCTCTTTGAATCCTCAATAAATAAATAACATCTTTATCTTTTATAGCTTCATCAAAATGATAATATACATCAACAGGTAATACATCTATGTTTTGCGGAATTAGTGTAGGAGGTGCACATACGGAAACCTTTGCACCTAATTTTGTAAGCCCCCAAATATTTGACCTTGCCACTCTCGAATGTCTTATATCACCTACTATAAGTACTTTAAGTCCATTAAATGTTTTGACATTTTCCTTTAAAGTTGATAAATCAAGTAGGCATTGTGTTGGATGTTCATGGTTACCATCTCCTGCATTAATGACGGAAGCATTTATTCGTTCTGCAAGAAACTTTGGAGCTCCTTCACATAAGTGTCTCATAACAACCATATCGACCTTCATTGCTTCAAGATTTTTTGCCGTATCAAGTAGGGTTTCACCCTTTTGAACACTTGAAGTAGAGGTTGATATGGACATTATTTCAGCCGATAATCTTTTTGCTGCAATTGAAAATGAAGTTGCTGTTCTTGTACTCGGTTCATAAAATAGATTTAGAACCGTCCTTCCTCTAAGCGGTGGGACCTTTTTAATATTTCTTCTAAGTATCTCTTTAAAAGGTTCTGCTGTTTCAAGAATTAAATTAATTTCACCCTTTGAGAGTTCCTCTATTGTAATTAAATCTTTTTTTTCCCATTTCATTCTATTGCCCCTTTTTAATTATAACTTCATCTCTTTTATCAATTTCTTTCAGATAAACATCAACAATATCATTTGTATTAGTCGGTATACTCTTTCCAATATAATCTGCCTTTATTGGAAGTTCTCTATGTCCCCTATCAACAAGAACAGCAAGTTGTATTCTCTTAGGTCTTCCAAAATCGATTAATTCATCAAGAGCTGCTCTAATTGTTCTGCCTGTATATAGAACATCATCAACCAAAATTACTACTTTATTATCAATATTTATAGGAATCTCAGTCTTATGAATTATAGGTTGATTTGCAATCGATGAAAGATCATCCCTATAAAGTGTTATATCAAGTTTCCCTGTTGAAATTTTATTCCCTTCAATTTCTTTTAATAACTTTGCAATTCTATTTGCAATAAAATCCCCTCTTCTCTGTATACCTACAATAACAATGTCTTTTGTACCCTTGTTTTTCTCGATTATCTCATGCGCAATTCTTGTAAGTGCCCTTTTAATAGCAATATTATCCATTAGCTTTCCCATATTTTCCTCCGTATAAAAAAATCTCCTGCTTTTTATGCAAGAGTTTCTTTGTATTATTCACTTTTCCTCCTTTTTGACCTCTCCGGATCAATTTAAAGTTTTTTTACAATATCACTCTGTAAATTTTATGTCAATAGGATATATGCATACGGGAAAACCAATCGCCAACGGGAACAGATATATAACATAAATCGTAAATTGTAAATCGAAATTCGTGTCATTCCTGTGAAAACTATTCTCTATTTACTATTTACTATTCTTCTCTCCCTCCCTTCTATTCTCTCCCACATGTGGATGGAATGTTAAATAATAAGGGCAGATACAACGATCTGCCCTTTTATCTTATGTTAAAAATTAGAGTTTATTTTATTAACATCACCTTTGTATTCTTAATCTTTCCACTTGACTTGATCATTACAAAGTAGATACCATTTACAATGTTTCTTCCGTTGTCATCCTTACCATTCCAGCTAATCCTATGATAACCGGCATTCTTCGTTGTATTTACAAGTGTCTTTATTTTTCTGCCCGTCGTATTGTAAATATCTATCTCCACTTTGCCACTATACACGATACCATATTCCAAATCCAGTTTGCTACTGAATATGTTGGAACCCTTCGCCTTTATTCCAAAGGATAGTGTTCTATTGCTCTTCAATGCACTAAATCTGTCTATTGCTACTCCCTGCAAGTGTATGCCAAAGAATTCCATTATA
>Ga0209121_10003566_pt1 | contig 15017 bp, 14 predicted proteins | sample Cruoilmetagenom3_FD_187292 | JGI IMG/M metagenome (GOLD analysis project Ga0209121, IMG submission 187292) | Oil polluted marine microbial communities from Coal Oil Point, Santa Barbara, California, USA - Sample 3 (SPAdes) (version 2) | ecosystem: Environmental > Aquatic > Marine > Oil seeps ...
TATCTTTATCAAGATTTTCCCTGGAAGTCAGAGAAGGAAAGACATTTATTGTATAGCTTATACATTCGTTTAGCAGAGATTGCCGTAGATGTCATAAAAGGAAAACAAGAAACTTCTGTTAAAGAAGAATTGTTCGCTCAAGAACATGTTAAGAAATTTCTTAATTATCTTCACATTACTAAAGCAAATGTAATTTCCTTAAACTATGATACTCTCTTAGAGGAGTTAAGCATGAAACTTGAACCCCTGAAATATGATATGGAATTTACTAAAAAAGGGGAGAAGAATCTTAAATTAAAGTATTTTAAAGATATTCATGGTAAATATACATCTAAGGAAAATAAGATAAGGATAAAATATAATAAGGAAAGGTATTTTACTATTTATCTTTATGACTACAATATTGAAAGGCAAGCTTTTGAGAGAACAATAAATAGTCTTACTGATTGTCAATATAAAGAGGATTCAGAACAGCTATATCATGCATTTGAAAGAAAAATAAAAGGGAAGCATATAAATTACTTAAATTTATATCAAATGCCTATCGCCTATTTAAATAATAGGATAGCGGGTGTTTTTGCTGGTGAAGATTACGAGACGTATAAGTTACTTAAATTACATGGTTCTATTAATTGGTATTATTCAGCCGCAACCACAGAACAAATATATTTATTCAGCGGTTCTAAAAAGGAAGAAAAGAACCTAAAAGATTTAGTTCCAGTTATAATTCCTCCCGTTCTGGACAAAACGGGATTCTTTGAGCATAGCACAATCAAATCTATGTGGAGTGAGGGGAAAAACCTCCTTAAAGAAGCAAAAAAGGTATATATCATAGGGTACTCGATACCTCAGACTGATTTGACGGTGAAGTTTATGTTGCAAAGTTATATACCAAAAGATTGTGAAGTCACTATCATTAACAAAGATAAGGAAAGAAAAGGTTATTTTAGAGAACTCTTTAACAAACAGAAACTTAATGAAGAGTTTATCCGGAATGATGATAGTGTTTTTGAGGACTTCGTCAACTCAACGATTAAGATAAAGATTGCCGAGTAGTGGCAATTAAAGATTTACTTAATAAAGGTTTGCGAGAAGAACTCAAAGTTCAGAGAGAAAATTTCTCATGACAAAAGAGTTTTATTTATTCTGTTGAAATATTATAAATGAGGTATAGGAAATGCTAAAAGTTGAACAAGTTGGGGAACATGAATGGAGATTTGTCTATTCTCCTAAGTACCGCCAGTTGATGGATAAGTTTGATGAAGGTGTTGAGCTGTGGGAAACAGGTCGTGCTAGAACGGCTGAGAAAATTTATAAAGAGATTATTGCCGAATTTCCTGGATTCATTGATGTTTATCATCACTTGGGCTTACTATATGAGGAATCGGGTAGGGATCAATTGGCCTTTGAAAATTGGCTAAGAGGCTATCAAGCAGGAAAACAAGCCTTTCCTCATAATTTTACTCCGGGAAAGGATTTGTTGCCATGGGCATTTCTGGAAAACCGTCCTTTTTTGAGGTGCACTCACGCTTTTGGGTTGTGCTTTTTTGACGGCGGTAACCTAGCTAAAGCCATGGAGTTATTTGAGTTTATCATCTCAGCAAATCCCAATGACAATCAGGGAATAAGAGCACTATTGGTTGAAGGGTACCTAAAAACCGGGAATTACAGGGCTGTTTTAGACCTGTGCGATAAATACAAAGATGACCCAACAGTGGATCTTACCTATGGAAAACCCTATGCCCTGTTTAAATTGGGTGATAAAGGGAAGGCTACCCTTCTGTTGAAAGAGGGTATTCGATTGAGTCCGAAAGTGGCCCGAGAGCTTTTAAAAAAGAGACATATACCGCCTAAGTCTCTTCATCCGGACAGGTACACCGTTGGCGGAGATGATGAGGCTTTCTATTATTGGGAAAGGAGTGGAATTCTATGGGAAGATCCAGAAATTAAGCAATGGCTGCTTCAAAATGCAGGTAAGGGCAAGCGTTCAAAATCAAGCCTCCAATGAGAATAAGGAATTAAGAGGTAAATGCTCAGTAAACGCCGTGTCACATTGAATTTTCAGGGTAGCCGCACCCTTTAGGGTGCGCAGGCTCTGAGCCTTGCGACTACCAAAAATGACGGGGTTCACTGAATACTTACATTAAAATGAATACATGCCTGTTCTTAAGGAAAGATTTAAAATAAACTTCATAGGGATAATAAAGATCTATGGCTAAGATCGAGATCATTATTTTAGGAACGACGGCAGGTATTCCAACCAGAGAAAGAGCTCATGCGGCTCTCTACCTGAGCTATAAGGGAAAAAATGAATTTTGTTATCTTTTTGACTGCGGAGAAGGGACACAGAGACAGATACTTTTAGCTGATCTAAATCCTATGAAGTTAAATGAAATTTTCATAACCCATTGGCATGGAGACCACTATCTCGGTCTTCCTGGATTAATGGATACTATGGGCTTCGAAAAGAGGCTAAAGCCTTTGACCATTTATGCACCAGAGGCAGAAAGACTTACTAATTTGTTGGATTTAGGTTATTCTTCAAAAGGATTCAAAATTACCCCAAAAAATGTCCCTGCCAAAGGTTGCCAGATAAAAAAATTATTAGAAACCAGCGACTTCAAAATTGTATCCGTACCGGTAAGGCATAATGTAGCTGCTGTAGCTTATAGTTTGATAGAGAAAGATAGGGTTAAAATCAACAAGGAAAAGGCAAAAATGGTAGGACTACCAGCTCAAGGACTAATTTACCGGGAGATTAAAGAAAAAGGTAGGGTGATTTTTGAAGGCAAAAAGATTAAGTTTGAGGATATTTCTCTGGTTGAAAAAGGCAAGAAAATCGTCTATTCTGGGGATACAGAGATATGTGACAACTTAATTAGATTAGTTCAAGATGCGGATTTATTAATTCAGGACTGCACCTATTTTGACTCGGAGAGAAAAGAAAAATATGGACATGCTTCACTTGAAGATGTGGTAAAAATGGTAGAGAAAGCAAAAGTGAAGAAAGTTATTTTAACCCACATTAGCAGAAGATACCGGGATTTAGAGAAGTTAAGAAGAAAAGTAAGGGATTATCCTACCTTGACAGTTGCCGAAGACTTTATGAAAGTGACGATTTAACAGATAGGCATTTGTCGCTTGACTAAAGACCTGTCTTAAGAAAACTCACATTTTTCGGTGAAGGAAAAAAGAATGAAGTTTTTAAGAAGTAAACCAGGAAAGTTGGGGTTGGGAGTCGTCATTGCTCTGGCAGTCTTATTCACTGTATTAGCCATACAAAGACAAAAAGTCCAGCCTCTTAAGCGAAGTCAAATGATAATGGGCACCATGGTAGAGATAACCGTGATCCCTCCCGAGGAGCAAGCAATTGAAGCTGCCTTTGAGGAGATGAAAAAAGTGGATGCCCTGATGAGTACTTATAAGGAAAATAGCGAGGTATCTATTCTAAATCGTGAGGGAGAAAATCACCTTTCCACCGAGACTCTCCAGGTAATTCGTGAGGCCATTAATTTTTCTGAAATAACGGGAGGAGCTTTTGATATCACCTGCAGGCCGCTCATCAATTTGTGGAAAAAAGCCAAGAAGGAGCAGGTGATTCCCTCCCCGCAAGAGATCAAGGAGGTTCTTTCTCTAGTCGGTTATGAGAAAATGTTGCTGGAAGGAGATATGATTAGATTCGAACAAAAGGGGATGCAAATTGATCTTGGGGGTATTGCCAAAGGTTATGCGGTGGATAGAGCCATAGAGGCATTGAGAAAAAATGGCATAAGACGGGCTCTGGTCAATGCGGGGGGAGATTTATACGCTTTAGGAAACGGTCCTGGCGGAGAAAAATGGAAGGTAGGAATCCAGGACCCCCGTGAGGAGGATAAACTCCTGGGCATCGTCAAGGTAAAGGATGTTGGAGTGGCAACTTCAGGAGATTATCAAAGGTACTTTACCATAGAGGGAAAGAGACTTTCTCATATTGTAAATCCTAAAACCGGTCAAACTGTACAGGATGTACCTATGAGTGTAACTGTCATTGCCCCCCATGCTACTACTACTGACGCTCTGGCTACCGGAGTTTTTGTCCTGGGACCGCAAAAAGGAATGGAGTTGATAGAAAGTCTTCCTCAGGTTGAGGGAATGATAGTCAGTGAAGGAATGAAGAGAATCACCTCTAAAGGATGGGCACATTTTCAAGATTGACTTTAACCTTAAATGGGGTACAATTAACCAAAAGGGATAACTTTAAATGAAACGAGTATGGATCTTACGTGATCAACTAGACCGGGAAAAGTGTGATTTCCTTTCTAAGAAGTGGAATGTATCTCCTCTGGTTGCTCAACTCCTGAACAATCGGGGAATAAATGGGGAAGCGGTAGAGAGGTTTCTTCATCCGGTCTGGGAACATCTACACGATCCTTTTCTTATGAAAGGAATGGAGAATGCCACTCACAGAATCCTTAAAGCTATATCTAACGATGAGAAAATTTTAATTTATGGTGATTATGATGTAGATGGAGTTACGGCTACTTCTCTTTTACTCCTTTTCTTTCAGAGTATGAGAACCAGTGCCTATTACTATATTCCACAAAGAAAAACCGAAGGGTACGGACTGAACAGAATTTCCGTAGAAAAAGCTGCCAGGGAAGGAATAGATTTGGTCATTACCTGTGACTGTGGAACTTCTTCCTTCCAGGAAGTGGAGTATGCCCAAAGTTTGGGATTAGAAGTGATTGTGACCGATCATCATCGAATCAAAGAATCTCTTATACCCTCCTGTACAGTTGTTAATCCCAATCAACCAGATTGTTCTTATCCCTTTAAGGAACTAGCCGGAGTAGGAGTCGCCTTTAAACTAGTACAGGCCTTAGCCCAGAAGCTTTCCTCGACTGCGGTAGACCCATCGGAGTATCTGGATTTGGTGGCCCTGGGAACCATTGCTGACATTGTTTCTTTGAAGGATGAGAATAGAGTTCTGGTAAAGCTAGGTCTAGAACGTCTGCAACAAAGCTCTAACCTCGGCCTGAGGACACTTTTGAGTCTCGTCGGTCTATCCGGAAAAGAGATCACCGAAGGACAGGTCGGATTCATCCTTGCTCCTAGACTTAATGCCTGTGGCCGCCTTTCTTTAGCCAGAAAAGCGGTAAAGCTGCTGCTGTCCACCAGTGCTAGAGAGAGTTTTCAATTAGCCAAGAATTTAGATAGGGAGAATGTCGACCGTCGGAGGACACAAGAGAGGATGTGTAAAGAAGCTGAGGAGCTTCTGCCCGAAGAAAAGGGACCGGTAATTGTTCTCTCTAAAAGTGGATGGCACGCAGGAATAATTGGTTTGGTAGCTTCCTACATCAGGGAAAAGTATTTTCGTCCTACAGTTATTTTTTCCCTGGATGCGGACCAAGCCAAGGGTTCAGCAAGGAGCATTCCTGAATTTTCCATATTTAATGCTTTAAAGAAGTGCGAAGATCTCCTTCTCAGCTTTGGGGGACACCGCATGGCAGCAGGTATGAGTATCTTAAAAAAGAATATACCTGAGCTTAGAAAGAGGCTCAATGAGCTAGCCGATGAGATACTCTCTCCTGAGGATCTTATCCCTTCTTATTTTATAGATGCCGAGGTGAATCTGGAGGAACTACAAAATAGGGTCTTTGAGGAACTAAAACTGTTTCCTCCTTATGGCCGTGATAATCCTGCTCCTCTTTTTTTAACCAAAGCTCTGTCTATTAGTCCTTCCCCGACCATGGCAGAGAGAGGCATCCTTAAAGCATCCTTAAACTCAAAAAAAGGCGAGAAATTTGAGGTAATTGGGTTTAATTTTGGCAAAGAGTTAAAAAAAATTGATGGATTAAGACCCATAGATGTAATCTTTACTCCCAGAGTAAATGAGTTCAGAGGTGAGATAACTCATCAACTGGAGATAAAGGACTTCCGAGGAGAAACCAATGATAACAATATCCAAAAAGATCAGAAACATAGCGGACTTTCCTAAAAAGGGAATTCTTTTCCGGGATATCACTCCTCTTTTGCAGGATGCTACCTCCTTCAAGGAGGCTATAGACCTACTGGTGGGTCATTACCAGGATAGGAAGGTTGATCTGGTAGTTAGTGCAGAGGCTCGCGGTTTTATCCTTGGTGCAGGGATTGCTTACCGGCTGGGAGTAGGTTTTGTACCGGTGCGCAAGCCCGGTAAACTCCCTTATGAGGTGAAGAGGGCGACTTATGAACTTGAATACGGTGAGGATTCTCTGGAGATCCATAAGGATGGGGTCAATAAGGGTGATAGGGTTCTGGTTTTTGATGATCTTCTGGCCACGGGAGGAACAGCCAGAGCCATGTGTCAGTTGGTGCAGGAGTTAGAAGGAAAGATAGTGGGGGTTTGTTTTTTGATTGAGCTGACCTCTCTCAAAGGACGGGAGAAGCTTAAAGGACACGACATTTTTTCCTTGATTAAATATTAGAGGGTAGAGGAATTGAGATTTCAAAAATGAAGGTAGAAAAACTTATCGTGGGAGAAATGCAGGCAAACTGTTATCTTGTGTGGGATGAGCAAAGTAAGGAAGCTATGGTAATAGATCCCGGAGGGGATCCAGATACTATAATTGATGCCATATCTCGGAACTCACTCAAGGTCATCCACATCATTAATACTCATGGTCACGTTGATCATGTAGAAGCCAATGATTTAATTAGACAAAAGACGGGTGCAACTCTCCTCATCCACTCAGCCGATGTTTCTTTACTGCAAGATTTAGAGCTCAATTTGTCACAGGCGTTGGGGAGGGGAAAGAACTTTCTACCTCCCACAAAGGCGCTAGAGGATAAAGATAAACTAAAACTAAAGGGGCTTGACCTCGAGGTTTTGCACACCCCCGGGCATACGTCGGGCAGTATCTGTCTTTATGGGGATAAGAAGCTCTTCAGCGGAGATACACTTTTTGCCGGTGGTGTAGGAAGGACGGATCTTCCAGGAGGTAATTTCAGACAGTTAAAGGATTCTCTCGAATACAAGATATTGAAGCTTTCCGATGAGGTAGTAGTTTATCCAGGTCATGGACCCAATACCACTATAGGAAAAGAAAGAAGGGATAATCCCTTTCTAGGAAATCAAAAATGAATTCGGTTTTAAAGGGAAAGAATGTTTTACTGGGAATTACCGGCAGTATTGCCGCTTATAAAGCGGCTGAAATTGTAAGACTGCTTCGGAAAGGGGGAGCGGCAGTTTTTCCTATTATGACCTCATCGGCTACCCATTTCGTTCATCCTATTACTTTCCAAACCCTGGCCTCTCAAAAGGTTACCCTGAAGCTATTTGATAAAAATAATAAGCAGATGAGACATCTTTCCTTGCCCAGGTTGGCCGATCTGCTTTTGATTGCTCCAGCTAGTGCAAATGTGATAGGAAAGATGGCCAGTGGAATTGCGGACGAGATTCTCACCACTATAGTCCTGGCTACTGAAGCTCCGGTAGTTATAGCTCCAGCTATGGACCACGGGATGTACCACAGTCCTATCCTGCAAAGAAACATAAGTAAACTCAAGGCTGCGGGTTATAGGTTCATTGGGCCAGAAAAAGGAGATCTTGCCTCCGGAGAAGTGGGAATGGGCCGAATGACGGAGCCTTCTAAAATTGTCGAATATCTGGAAAAGCTGTTCCAATCTAGAGATGATTTTCGGGGAAAGACCTTTTTGGTTACCGCTGGTCCCACCAGAGAAAGATTGGATACTGTTCGCTTCTTCAGTAATTATTCCAGCGGCAAAATGGGCTATGCTCTGGCCGAGGAGGGTGGATGGCGGGGAGCAAAAATAATCTTGGTGAGTGGCCCTAACTCGCTCACTCCTCCCGGTGGAGTTGAGTTTTACCAGGTGGAATCAGCTCAAGAGATGTATGATACGGTGATGGATAAATTTCCCCAGGTAGATGGAGTACTGATGGCAGCGGCGGTGTCCGATTATCGACCAGCGAGGCATTGGCAAAATAAGATAAAAAAGGAATCCCGGGAAAAGTTGGTGGTAGAGCTGGTGCAAAACCCCGACATCTTAAAAGAGCTGGGAGAAAAAAAGGCTAATAAGATCCTGGTTGGATTTTGTGCCGAGACTAAAGATTTGGAAAAAGAGGCCAGGAAGAAATTAATGACCAAGGATCTTGATCTGGTGGTGGCTAACGATATAACTTTGGAAGGGGCTGGTTTTGAGGTAGATACGAACGTGGTTACCTTAATCGATGGCGATCTTAAAAAAGAGGCTCTGTCCAAAAGAAGCAAAAGAGAAGTAGCCCAGAAAGTATGGGATAAAATAAAATGGCTAATGGAAGCCAGAAAGATATCCCGAGAGATGACTTGATGACCAGAAACCCTGGACTCATAACAATTACATTAGTTTCTTTGTTTTTTCTCTTTACTTGCTCTGCTATGGGTGAGGAGAAAAGAGTAGTGCAAGTTTTGCGGCTAGAAGGACCAATAAGTCCGGTTGCTGCAGATCGTCTTGATAAAGCCTTGAAGGTTGCCTCCCAGGAAAAAGTTCAGTGTCTGGTGATAAAACTGGACACCCCGGGAGGATTGGATAAATCAATGCGTCAGATGGTCAAGGCTATGATGAATAGTGAGGTTCCCGTAGTGGTATATGTTTCCCCTAAGGGCGCCAGAGCAGCCTCGGCAGGTGTCTTCATTACCTTGGCCTCCCATATTGCTGCCATGGCTCCGGGTACCAACATCGGAGCAGCTCATCCTGTGGCCATGGGGGTTGGGGGCATGAATAAAACAATGGAAGAAAAAATAGTTAATGATGCTTCCGCCTATATTAAATCTATTGCCCAAAAAAGAAAAAGAAATGTTGAGTGGGCAGAGAAAGCGGTAAGAGAAAGTGTGTCCATTACCGATGAAGAGGCTTTGAAACTGGGAGTTATAGACCTCATTGCCGAGGATATGCAGGATCTATTGGGAAAATTGGATGAAAGAAAGATAAATCTTGGTCAAACTGTTGTGACCTTAAAGACTGTTGGAGCTCATCTTCGTTTTATGGAGATGTCCTTTCGAGAAAAAGTTCTCCAAACCTTAGCCGATCCAAACATCGCCTATATTTTACTTATGATAGGAATTTGGGGAATTATTCTGGAATTCTTTCATCCGGGAATATTCTTACCTGGTATTGCCGGCTCAATTTCCTTAATCTTAGCTTTTTTCTCCCTTCAAATTCTTCCCTTTAATCTAGCAGGGCTTTTGTTAATCATCCTGGCCATCGTTCTTTTCGCTCTGGAGATCAAGGTGCCTTCTTATGGAGCTTTAACTATTGGAGGGATTATTGCTTTAACTTTGGGCTCTCTCATGCTTATACGTCCTTCTGCTGTCTATATCTCCATCTCTTTAAATTACATTATTACCATGGTGGTAGCCACGAGTTCTCTTTTTATATTTGTCGTCTTTTATGCTATAAGAGCCCAGTTTAAAAAGCCGGCTACGGGACTGGAAGGTATGATTGGAACAACTGGGGTAGCCAGGAGTAATCTTAACCCCCGTGGTAAGATCCAGATCCATGGAGAGATCTGGAATGGCGTGGTTCAATCAAAGGAGGAGGTGATTAAAAAAGGGGAAGAGGTAGAGGTAGTTAAAATTGAAGGAATGAGATTAGTGGTGAAAAAAAAGGAGGTTTAAGATGGGATCGGTAATTTTTTTGGTGATCATAGTGATCATTATCCTCATGGCCTCTATAAGGGTGGTCACGGAATATGAAAGAGGGGTTATCTTCAGATTGGGTAGATTAGTCGGAGCCAAGGGACCGGGGCTTTTTTTCCTCATCCCTATTGTAGATAGAATGGTTAAGGTAAGTCTTAGAACAATGAACTTCGATGTCCAGCCCCAGGAAGTCATTACCAAAGATAATGTTCCCGTGAAGGTAAACGCGGTGGTCTATTTTCGGATTATAGACCCTTCCAAGTCGGTAGTCGAGGTAGAAAACTATCGTTTTGCTACTCTCCAGATTGCCCAGACAACTATGAGAGGAGTTGTAGGAGAGGCTGAACTGGATGACCTTCTTTCCAAAAGAGAAAAGCTAAATGAAAGACTCCAGACCATCATTGATGAACAGACCGACCCTTGGGGAATTAAAGTAAGTGTAGTGGAATTAAAGGAGATTGAGATACCCGATACTATGAAGCGAGCTATGGCCAGACAGGCTGAGGTAGAGCGGGAAAGAAGAGCCAAGATCATCAATGCCCAGGGAGAATATCAAGCTGCGGAGAAACTATCTCAGGCGGCAGAAATTATCGGCCAGTATCCGCAGGCCATCCAGCTTCGCTACCTGCAGACCCTATCTGACATAGCTACCGAACAGAATTCTACCATAGTTTTCCCTTTACCTATTAATCTTTTAGAGGCCTTAAACGAAAGATTTTCTGCCAAAACAAAGTAATTGGGGTCAGGTCTCAACATTTGACATTTCTATTTAAACGCCGATAATAGCTTGAGGGAAAGAGGATTAGAAGGGGTAAAGGATTAGAGGATGTCCTTGAATCCGTGGCTCCTTGAACCCTTTGCCTTACAAAGTGAGGCGTATCTTGCTACTGGACCATAAGTTGGTGGATTTTTTAGTTTGTTTTTCGAGCGTAGGTACTCGGTTTTTTGATTTTGGCCTGCTTTTTTGACTTCGGATATAGGACTTGGTTTTTGATTTTGACTTGTTTTTCTGACTTAGGCCCTCGGACTTAGGACAGTTTTTTGTAAGTAGAGGAACTTCAGCAAAGCCGGTCTATGGAACGGTTTATGCGGAAAAAATTTATCTGGAAGCCCCAGCTAGTAATAATTTCTTTTTTATTTGTTCTCATTTTAGCTGGCTGCCGTTACCAATTACAGCCTCAGCTTCCTGCCGCAGCCTCTAAAATTGCCATACCTACCTTCGATAATCAGACCCTCCAGTATGGACTGGCAGAGACCCTTACCAACTCAGTAGTTGAGCAATTTCTTCTTGACGGTAGGCTGAGGGTGGTAGAAGAAAAAGAGGCTAATTTGATATTAAGAGGAAAGATCACTCAATATTTAAAAGAGACCTTATCTGAGATATCCATGGGTTTGAGAGAATACCGGGTAAAGCTAGAGATCTCCGTGACTCTGATTTCCACGAAGGACGGGAAGATCTTATGGGAGAAGAAAGTAGAAGAGGCGACAACTTATACTCCCACAGAAGGAGGAGAGGTGCAGACTGAAAGTGATGCTATCAGGGAAACCGGCAGAAAAATTGGAGAAGACCTGGTTAATCTAGTTACGGAAGGATGGGAAAGATAAGCGAGAAAAAATTTAAAAAACCAAAATCTATGAAGGATAACCCTCTGCATTACTGCCCGGGATGTGGCCACGGGATAGTACATCGGCTGATTTGCGAGGTAATAGATGAGCTGGAGATTCAAGAAAAAACCATCGGTGTCTGTCCGGTGGGCTGCTCAGTAGTGGCCTACAATTATTTTGATTTTGATATGGTAGAAGCAGCTCATGGAAGAGCTCCTGCTGTAGCCACCGGGATAAAAAGATCTCGTCCTGACAAGATCGTCTTTACCTACCAGGGAGATGGGGATCTAGCTTCCATAGGAACAGCCGAGATTGTGCATGCCGCCTCCCGAGGTGAGGCTTTTACGGTAATCTTCATCAATAATGCTACCTATGGGATGACCGGTGGACAGATGGCCCCCACTACTCTCATAGGCCAGAAGACCACCACCACTCCCTTTGGGAGGGATGCTAAGGAGGCAGGCTATCCTTTAAAGGTGTGCGAGCTGCTCTCATCCTTACCCGGAGCGGTGTATTTAGAAAGAGTAGCTGTGAATAGTCCGGTTAATATAAGAAAAGCAAAGAAAGCTGTTAAGAAATGCTTTACTATCCAGATTGAGCGAGAAAAATTCGCTCTGGTAGAAATCCTTTCCCCCTGCCCTACGGCCTGGAGGCTCTCACCTCTTGATTCTCTCAAATGGATGGAAGAAAAGATGATTCCCTCCTATCCTCTGGGAGTGGTAAAAGACGAGGCTAGCCTCCCAGTATAGTTTTTAATGCCCCTCCTCGAAGCACAAAAGAAAGCGCCAAAATGTTGACATTTACTAATTTTTGTGAACCCTTTTCCTGGCCATCATATCCTCCTGTTTTCGATAAGGGTTGTTGTTTTTAGTTCTCCTTATCTTGGAGGAAAGATGGCCTTTTTGTCAAGATCATCCAATTTTACAGAAATTATAGGAGATAATCAGAATATAGGAATTGGAAGGAAGAATTCAGCACTTAATTTTTAGAATGTATCTCAGTAGAGATTTCCAGAACTTTTTGAAAATGGAGGATGATTAATAAATTGATTATTGGAGCTATTGGCAAGAAGAACGGGTAGTTTTCCGCTTTCGATGTTCACCAGGTGTTCATGGCTATGACTGTGTTTTTCCGAATGTCCTCCATATAATAGAGTAAAATATCTCATTTTGAAATAACCGACCTACTTTCATAATTTTTTTACTTCATCTAGAAATGCAGGACGATTTCCAAATTCTGCCTTTAAATCAGAAAAGCGGTGCAACCACTTGGATTCTTCTTTTAATATTTTAATATAAATGTGTTTGGTCTTGGCTAAATATCTTGCTGCCTTACGATAAGTTTTTCTATTTCCCCGTGGAATATTGCCATAAGCTTTTTGCCAGTAGTATTCTATTATCCTTTCGGGGAAATCTTCTTTCAACTTATCTGCAAATTCATCAAAATCATTTCCCATTACGAATCCCCATTGATTCTTAGGAGGATTTAAAATTGTATTCAGGACAGTCTTTTTCATCCTTTTGTCTAAGCAAATCCGTAGATAATCATATATGTTTTCTTGAGCATCTTTGAAAATTTTCGGTTCTATTGATTTCCAGTCTGAATCATCCAAAAATTCTTTCATTCTTTTATATTCTTCATAGTAATCTACGTAGTATTCTTCATGCTTAACAAATTCATAAGATTTTAGCAAAGCATCTTTTGCCTTCTCATATTTTTTTTCACTCTTATAGTACTCAAACAATCTATCCAACATATTCTTTTCTTCGGTATTTCGAGCTAATGCGGTGCGAACAATCCGTTCCAGATTGATTGAATCTCTCGCTTTAGCAAAATGGTCAAACAAAAATTGAAACAGATCTGTAAGCCTTCCTTGACCTTTTAGTATTCCTTGCTCCGCTATTTCTAGGGCTTTTTGTAAATTTCCTCTGTTAATATAAAAACTAACCAAATCCCAATAATGCAGGCCATAATAAAGGTTTTGCATGCGCTCCTTCAAATAAGCTTTATCGTTGTGAAGATGATCTTTGTGAATGTCCATAATCAATTTTTTTCTCCAATCAGACGGATGTTCCTCAAGTTTCTTCACCAAATATTCCCATTCTTCCTTTGTCTGACAAATTTTGAAAAAAATATCCACTAATGCATCCTCAAAACCGGAATTCTTTCTATCATACTCCACAAAAGCTTCATCTAAAAAATCAAACTTTGCCTCAGTTGATATCTTACCCTCCTTGGTCAATTCTGAAATTTCCCTCAGCCAGTGGTAGGCTTCATCTTCTTCCTCTTCAGGCCCGCCACCATAGGTGTTGAATTCTGATATTATTCCTTCGGCATTTCCCCAATATTCCGTCAATAACTCATCATTTAGAAAGACTTCATCTTTTTTTGTATCGACTTTCTTCAAACTTTTTGTATTCTTTTTAAACCATTCTAAAATCAATCTATGAACTTCCGAGTTATCCTCCATCAGAGTTTTTACTAAATTATATAAACCTTTGCTATCAAGAGATTGCAGTTTATCATCTAAAGAAAAACCGTTCATTTGTGCTCCTTTTTTATAATCTAGTGGCTCTTTCAGGGAGAAGACAACGAAACATCACCTTCGATGCTAACTACAAATCGGCGATCACTACGTATTCTCTCTTCGAAACGGTCAATTGAAAATCCCAAGAATAAGTCTTTGTCACGGAATGGCTCAGAATATAAATCTAATAAATGTATTTTCTTTTTCCTTCCTTTCTTGAGCAGTATATATTTATGGACAATATCCAACGCATCTTCAATTTTGAGTATTTTCGGATTACCCTTCCAAGGAAATTCTTCAACCGGTTTTCCCAATTTTTCTAGTACGCTGAGTAAATTTTTGACTGCATTCGGACTCTCAGGATGAATCTCATAATGGTATTTTCCAATTTCTAATGCTTTTTGATATTTTCCACTTTGTAAATAGATATCACCTAATTGCCATAAAAGATAGTCATCTTCCGGCTCCTCTTTCAATTCTAGCAAACAACACTCTATGAGTTTATCCCATTGTTGATTGTAGTAATATTCGTTCTCTATTTCCCAAGATTCTTCCATGGCCTCTTTTCCGAACGTTAGGTTGTTCCGTCTCACTAACTCCTATGCGTTTTTTTGAACCACCCGTAATGACATGAGTATTCCTGCTCAATTTCTCGACGGCCACTTTTAGAAAATCGTAATGGTGACTTGTATCCTTTCTTTTTCCACATTTTATAGAATGTATATGAACGTTTTAAACCTTTCTCTCGCGCAAATTTTCTTACTATTTTTGAAATACGCGTTAATTTAGATAGGTTGCTTTTTGCTACTTTCTCTAAGAAAGGTATTTCTCCTTTACGCCATTTTAAAAAATCGCTATCGCTGAGTATTCCCATTTCTTTGAATAACTCTGGATAAGAAATAAAACCATCTCTCTCAAGGACTCTACGAGCTGCTTTATAGATACGAGGTTCTAACTTTTCCATATCAATTTTATAGCCACTGCTATATTTCCTTTTCTTTACGCTTTCCTAATTTTTGCATCACTCGTTACTATCGTTCCCTCGCCAACGGTTCAAAACCTTTCTTACTTCGTCGCGGACTTCTGTTCGAGCATAATTTCGTTCCCAACCTCTCAGCAAGAGGTCATCGTAAATATTCACTGAACCACATCTAAGACTTTTTGCACGCCATTCACTTTTTTAACCATCTAACATTATATCAATACTCTCTCCTAAGGCAAGAAATCAC
>Ga0209121_10003569_pt1 | contig 15004 bp, 11 predicted proteins | sample Cruoilmetagenom3_FD_187292 | JGI IMG/M metagenome (GOLD analysis project Ga0209121, IMG submission 187292) | Oil polluted marine microbial communities from Coal Oil Point, Santa Barbara, California, USA - Sample 3 (SPAdes) (version 2) | ecosystem: Environmental > Aquatic > Marine > Oil seeps ...
CCCGCCGGTAAAGGCGTCGATATTGAGCACCCGGTCTTCGCATTCAGAATACAAGGTCGATTTCAGCGACTGCGCGGCCTGCAGACCTGCACTATCTCCATCCAACAGTACGAAAGGCAGAGTATCATCTCGACCCATGAGTATTGAAGCTATGATCTTAGCGGTTTTCGCGCCTCCTGATGGCGGAAAAACCAGCTCCGCTGACGGCTTAATCTTACCTTGGCGGATTAGAATGGTTTTGATCGCGGAAAGGTAATGCTGGTCAGAGGGACCTTCAACAATCACAGGAGTACAGCCAATTAGCAGGCTTTCAGCGACAGTCAGATTCAATGCCGAATGTACTGCGTAAGTCGCGCCAGCATCCTTTATACCACCCTTTCCTCGCATCACTCCGAGATTGCTAGAAGCGACAGTTCCTCCCACATCATCAACATAGACCTTACGAACCCGATCAAGGCGGTCGGCATCAATCATGAAGGGCGAGTGTGTTGTAAACACAATCTGGTTTGTGCGCGCTAAGCTATCAAAAAAGGTCGAGAGATCTCTTTGGGCCAACGGGTGTAGCGAGTGGCCTGGTTCGTCAAGCAATACGATTGCATTGTCATGCGTATCTTCGCTTTCGTATGTGAAGACCAAGAAGAAGCTCAAGAACCACTGCAGTCCTGTACTACGGTTTTCGAGTTCGATTTCTTCTGTTCGGCGACCATCGGAAACCCAAATTCGGAAATAATGCCCATCGGCTTGTAGTCGGAAGCGATAGTCCCCTTGTTTCCACCAGTCTTTAAAACTCTTTGTCAGCTTGGAAGATGCAGATTGAAGCAATGCTGCGCGGGTCCGCAACTGCTCATCATCAAGTTCGATTTCTTCGTCGCTCTTATCATCTATGCTTAGTCGCTGGCCTTGCTGATTTACCCTTTCAGTTACCCCAGATGCACGGGCAAGCTCGAGGACTTCTTCTGGGCTGAGCCGCGCTGATTTGAAAATGATGCGCGTGCGGTTGAACGCCTTCTCTGCTGTGGGGGCCTTTACCCGCCAGATCGGCTTGAGAGCGTCCCGAATGTCGGTCTGATGGATTTCCGACATGCGCTTTTTTCCGATTGCCGGAATCATGTGCAGCTCGATCGGACTGAACCACCGGCCGCGCGTCCCTTCCCCTCGCAAATTCGCCTTACGAGCCTCGAAAACTGTCTGGGCCATTTCTGCGAATGTCGGGTCAGTCTTATCTCGCTCGGCGCGTTTTGCTTCGCGCTGGGCGTTCCGAACGTCAATTGGATCATTGCCGACCAACAAGATCGCGGACCATTTGTCGCGCTCCTCGCGCGCTTTCGCTAGGGTGATTTCCTCTTGTGCGCCGAGGCCCATTTCCCGCCGCCGTCCTAAGTGGCTGTATCTGAACACCCACTTTCCGACCCCGGGTGATTGGAACAATCACCGAGAGGTCCCTTGTGCAGAGACGGCCTTAGCGCTTTTTTTCGAGTGCTTCCTTCGGCGGGTCGTTCTGCATGCTCCCTCTCATCCGCCATCACCCTCATCTCTGCAATCAAAGACGCATCCACTCTCGGTCAATCCTGCGGATTAACCTGCCGCGCAGTGCATGCCGCCAAACTTCGCCCGCCATTTGTAGAATGAGGCGCTGCTCATCCCATCCCTCTCGGGGTTTTGCTTTGCAATACCCTATCGGGCAGCGGTTCACGGTACAGCTCAGAAACCGGCGCACCACCCTCCGCCTGCTTCAAGATCCCCGTGAGCTGTGCGTCGCTATATCGGGCTGCCTTCATTCAAAAATTGCCTCGGATATTATGCCGAGAAAATTCTGCGCCTGAACGCCACTAGTTTTCGGGGGGATTACCTAGGGGATTTGCAATAGGCGGCAATCGCGGTCTTGTCGAAATTGCTGTGTTGAACCAGGTGATTCTGTTTCAGCAGCGGCGCCATCTGTTGCCAGACCTCGGGAAATGTCGGCGCATCGGCCACGGTGTCCGACCCGTTCCCGTGCGGCTGAGTGTTGAAGGGGTCGAACCGCTTTTGTGGGTTCACGAAGGTGGAATAGGTGCGGATGTTATTGCTGGCCTCGACGCAGGCCACGCCGATCTGACAAACGCTGTCGATATCCGTGCAGGAGGTTTCCACATCCAGGACGGTAAAGCGGAAAAACCCCTTGGGCAGGCTACTGAATTTCGTGTGATCCACGCCGGACCCAAGCCTTTCTGGTCAGGTGACCTGCTCCAGCGCCAGCCCAAGCTTGGTCACGATTTCGTCGATATGGCGGTTTTCCATGATGAACGGTGGGGCAAGCAGCACATGATCACCAACCCGACCGTCGCGCGTGCCACGCATCGGGTAACAGGCCAGACCGGCCTCGAAGGCTGCGCTTTTGAGGCGGGCGGCAACGTTCAGATCCGGGGCAAAGGGGGCTTTGGTTTCGCGATCGGCGACCAGTTCCAGCCCCAGGAACAGGCCCCGTCCCCGGATATCGCCGACATGAGAGTGCTGGCCGAACGCGTCATGCAGCGCCTTTGACAGGGCCGTGCCCATGGATTGAACCTTGGGCACCAGGCCCCGGTTCAGGATGGCCCGCGTCACCGCCAAGGCCGCCGCGCAGGCGACGGGGTGGCCGATATAGGTGTGACCGTGTTGGAAAAAGCCGCTGCCGGCCGCGATCGTGTCATAGATGGCTTTCGTGCACAGCATCGCGCCAATGGGTTGGTATCCAGCGCCCAGGCCTTTGGCGATGCACAGGATATCCGGGCTGATTCCCTCGGCCTCATAGGCGAACAGATGGCCGGTGCGCCCCATGCCGCACATGACTTCGTCCAGGATCAAAAGAACGCCATACTGGTCGCAGATTTCGCGGATGCGTTTGAAATATCCTTCGACCGCAGGCACCGCGCCAAGGGTTGCGCCGACAACGGGTTCGGCCAGAAAGGCCATGACCGTATCCGGGCCCAAACGCAGGATTTCGTCCTCCAACTCCTGCGCGACACGCTGACCATAGTCAAAGCTGCTCTCGCCTGCGGGCTTCTCGGCGTATTCATAACAGGGTGCGATATGCGTGATGTCGATCAGGATCGGTTCAAACTGTTGGCGGCGCCATTGATTGCCCCCGGCGGCAAGGGCGCCCAGCGTGTTGCCGTGATAGCTTTGACGTCGCGCGATGACGTGGCGCCGCTGGGGCTCGCCACGTTCAAGGTGGTACTGGCGCGCCAGTTTCATGGCGGATTCCGTGGCCTCCGACCCTCCTGAGACGAAATAGACCCGATCCAGATCGCCCGGTGCATGTTTGATCAGAAGGTCGGCCAAGTCTTCGGCGGGCTCGCTGGTAAAGAACCCGGTGTGGGCAAAGGCCAGCTTGGCGACCTGCGCCTGGATCGCGTCGATAATCTCAGGATCGCCATGTCCAAGGCAGGAGACCGCAGCGCCGCCGGACCCGTCGAAATACCGTTTGCCCGCGGCATCAATTAGGTAACAGCCTTCGCCACCGACAGCGGTGGGTGGTGGGGAATGAATTTGACGGGGAAAGACGTGGCTCATTTTCAGGTCCGATCCAATTTCCTGTTCGCGTTGGTCCTTTGATAAAGGCGTTGAATTACAAAACCTGTCAATCGCTGGAAGAAATAACATATGTTATGGAAAATGCAGATTGGCGAATCACCATGGACCCGACCCTGAAATCCAAGACCATTGCGGCGTTGAAGGATGAAATCACCCATCTGTCGCCCCAACTGCGAACGGCCGCGAAATACGTGATCGATCATCCGTCCGACTTTGGTTTGGACCCGATCCGCGAGACCGCGCGCAAGGCCCATGTCAGCACCTATACCCTTGTAAAAATGGCAAAATATATGGGTTTTTCCGGCTATGAAGACTTCCGGGAACCCTTTCGTCACGCGTTGGTTTCAGGGTCCAATACGTCCTCTGAACCGGATTGGCTGGGTGACTTTCGTGATGAAAGCGAACTGGGTCCGGTGTTTGCCGATGCGGTCAAGAATACGATGTCGATCGTCACAAATTCGCTGCAACGTCAGCAGATTGAGGGGCTGAAAGCCGCCGCCGAAGCGTTACAGGCGGCCGATACCGTGTATCTGACGGCTGTGCGATCCAGCTATGCGATGGCCTATTATCTGCACTATGTGGGGCGGATGGCGCTGCCCAGTTTGCAGCTTATTCCACGACATATGAACAGTGCGATTGATGATCTGATCCATGCCAAACCGGGGGATATGCTGATTGCAATCACCGTCACGCCCTATTCCCGCGAAACGGTCGAGGCCTGCAAATTTGCCAAGGCGAAAGGTGTGAAACTATTGCTTATAACTGATTCCGAGGTGGTTTCCCACGAGTTCACACCCGAGTTCACCTTGGTGGCATCAGTTCTGAGCACCCATAACTTCGGCTGTTACTCTGGCATGATGGCGGTGATCGAATCCCTGATCTCTATTTTGATGCACAGGGGCGGGGATGAGGCGCGCGCGCGAATCAAATCCTATGAAACCCTGCGCAAGGAAAACAACGCCTATTGGGTCCCGCAGAAAAAACATTAGTTTTTTCGTGACATAAGGGGAAACATTAAAGAACCTCTCCGGACACGCGGCGTGAAAAATGACCGCTGGCAGAGAATGGGAGTTCTTCATGAAGTATCAGAAATTTATCGGTGGTATTGTGGCCGCAGCCGCGATCACCCTGGGCTCGGGCGCATCGGCGCAGGATCAACAGTTCATCTCGATCGGCACCGGTGGCGTGACCGGCGTTTACTATCCGACCGGCGGGGCAATCTGCCGTCTGGTGAACAAGTCGCGCAAGGAACATGGCATCCGCTGTGCGGTCGAAAGCACCGGCGGTTCGGTCTATAACATCAACACGATCAAGGCAGGTGAGCTGGAATTCGGTGTGGCACAGTCAGACTGGCAGTACCACGCGTTTCACGGCACCTCGAAATTCGCGGACAACCCGTTCCCCGAACTGCGCGCCATGTTCTCGGTTCACCCGGAGCCCTTCACCCTGCTGGTGCGGGCTGACAGCGGCATCACGTCGTTCGAAGGCCTGAAAGGCCAGCGCGTGAACGTGGGCAACCCCGGTTCCGGTCAGCGCGCGACGATGGAAGTCGTCATGGGGGCCTATGGCCTGACCATGGACGATTTCGCGCTTGCGACTGAGTATAAAGGCTCGGAAATGGCCAAGCAGATCTGTGATGGCAACATTGACGCGATGATCTACACCATCGGTCACCCCGCCGCTGCGATCAAGGAAGCCACCACCACCTGTGACGTGAAACTGGTGTCTGTCACCGGTCCGCAGATTGATCAGCTGGTTGCCGACAACCCCTATTACCGTGTCGCCACCATCCCGGGCGGCATGTATGCGGGCAACCCGGATGAGACCACCACTTTCGGTGTTGGCGCGACCTTCGTGACCTCGGCCAACGTGCCGGACGAAGTGGCCTATGTCGTGGCCAAAGCCGTGATGTCGAACCTGGATGATTTCCGCGGTCTGCACCCGGCATTCGCCAACCTGGACGCTCAGCAGATGATCCACGACGGTCTGTCTGCTCCGCTGCACCCCGGTGCCGAGCGGGCCTATAAAGAACTGGGCCTGATGGAGTAAACGGCACGTGTCGTTTACCATTTGAAAATAGCGCCAGCGCATCATTCTGATGCGCTGGCGCTTTTCGACTTTTTACAGAGTAACGCGGGGGCGGTGGGATGACCGAAACAACAATGAAATCAGCCGAGGATATGTTGGCCGAGGCCGACACCGGTGCCCGTCAGGCGGGCCCAACCGTAACCCGGCTGATCTTTTGGGGCTGTGTGATCTGGTCGCTGTTTCAGCTGTATATCGCATCGAAACTGCCGGGCGTGCTGGCGCAGATGACTGGCATCAACGACTTTGCCAATATCGTCGCTCAGGCGCGGTATGTGCACCTGGCCTTTGCGCTCAGCTTGGCCACGCTGGCCTTTCCGATGTTCGGCCACCGCCACCGTGTTCCCTGGTATGACTGGGCGTTGGTTGCGGGTGGCATTTCGGCCTGTCTGTATCTGGTGGTGTTCCGGTTCCAGATTGCCGACCGTCCCGGCCTGTGGGCCCCGTCCGACATCATCATGTCCGCGATCGGCATGGGCGTTCTTCTGGTCGCTGTTTTCCGGTCCCTGGGCCTGCCGCTGGTGATCATCAGTTCGCTGTTCCTGGCCTTGGCGTTTTTCGGCGGGTATTCGTCCTGGATTGGATCGATCACCAACTATGGTGGGGCGTCTTTCACCAAGGCCATGGGCCATTATTGGATGCAGACCGAAGGCGTCTTTGGCGTCGCCTTGGGTGTATCCACATCAATGATTTTCCTGTTCGTGCTGTTTGGCGCTTTGCTTGAGAAAGCGGGCGGCGGCAACTGGTTCATCAAAGTGGCGATTGCCCTGTTGGGCGCGCTGCGCGGTGGTCCGGCCAAAGCGGCGGTTCTGTCGTCGATGATGACCGGCATGATCTCGGGATCGTCCATTGCCAACACGGTCACCACGGGCACGTTCACCATCCCCCTGATGAAACGCATCGGGTTTTCACCGGAGAAAGCAGGCGCGGTCGAAGTCGCGTCCTCGACCAACGGTCAGTTGACGCCGCCCGTCATGGGCGCTGCGGCCTTCCTGATGGTCGAATATGTGAACATCCCCTATATCGAGGTCGTGAAACACGCCTTTCTGCCCGCCGTGATTTCCTATATCGCGCTGCTGTATATCGTGCATCTGGAAAGCCTGAAGCTGGGCCTGGAGGGGTTGAAGAAACCCGGTCGCCGCATCGGTGTTCTCATGATCATGCTGCTAATGTTGACAGGGTTCCTGGGCATGGCAGCCATATCGTTCCTGGTTGTGATGTTCCGCGCCTTTTTGGAGCCGATGATGCCCGGCGCGACGGTTTATCCGGCGCTGGTCATACTGGCGGCGGCCTATGTTGGCCTGATCTATGTCGCGTCGCGTTATCCTGACGTTGTTGCGGATGACCCCAACTCCAAGGTGGTCGAGGCGCCGCGTCTGACCCCGACCTTCCTGGGTGGGGCGTATTATGCCTTGCCGATTTTCGTGCTGGTCTGGAACCTGATGGTGCGCACGGAACATCTGGATCGCCTGTCCCCCGCCTTGTCGGCGTTCTGGGCGGCGATTGTGATGGTGATTGTGGCAATGACGCACCGACCGCTGAAGGCATTGTTCCGTGGCGAACACCAAATGGCGAACGAAGCCATGGCAGGTGTAGGCGACTTCATTTCCGGTCTGGAAAGCGGCGCGCGCAACATGATTGGCATCGGCGTTGCGACCGGGGCGGCTGGCATTATCGTCGGTACGATTTCCCTGACTGGCGCGCACCAGATTATCGGTCAGGTGATCGAAACGGTTTCCGGCGGCAATCTGATGGTCCTGTTGTTCCTGGTGGCGATTCTGTCGCTGATCCTGGGCATGGGCCTGCCGACCACCGCGAACTATATTGTCGTGTCGTCCCTGATGGCGCCGGTGATCGTGTCGGTCGGGGCGCAATCGGGCCTGATCGTGCCGCTGATTGCGGTGCACATGTTCGTGTTCTATTTCGGGATTCTGGCGGATGACACGCCACCCGTGGGCCTTGCGGCCTATGCGGCGGCAGCGATTTCGCGCGGGGATCCGATCAAAACCGGCCTGATCGGGTTCAGCTATGACATCCGAACTGCATTGCTGCCGTTCATGTTCATCTTCAACACCGATCTGTTGCTGATCAATGTGGGGCCGGTGAAAGCCGTGTTCGTGTTCATCGTATCGCTGGTCGCGATGCTGCTGTTTGCGGCGGCGACCCAGGGCTATTTCATCGCGAAAAGCCGCAAGTGGGAAACTGCGGTGATCCTGTTGATCGTCTTTACGCTGTTCCGGCCGGGATATTGGTTGAACCAGTGGCAGGACCAATACACTCAGGTCACGGGACCTGCTGCGATCACCGCGCTGGGCGATCTGCCGGTCGGCACATCGGCACGTCTTCAGGTCTCGGCGCCTGATTTTGACACCGGGATAGTCGGCACGACGACTGTTGTCCTGACCCCTGAAGCCGCCGGATCAGGCGTTGAACGATTGCAGGCCGCCGGGCTGACCGTGATGGAAAGCAATGGGATCTTGCAGCTTGAAGAACCCTTCCCGGGCACGCCGTTCTTTGAAACCCTGGCGAATGACTATGATTTCTATGGCGATGAACCGGCGCAGATTGCGTCAGTTGCAATCGAAAACGACCGGCTGCCAAAGGAGATCTTCTTCATTCCCGCCTTTCTTCTGCTGATGCTGATCGTTGCGCTGCAAAGTCGCCGCGCAACGCAACCCGCCTTTTAAAAGGAGCGTCCTGATGTTCAAAACAGTTCTTGTCCCGGTTGATGTGACGATCCCCGAGGAAACACAGAAGATTCTGGCCGCGGCAAAACAGCTGACGACCGGCTGGGGCAGCACGCTTCATGTCGCGACCATTGTGCCAGATTTCGGCATGGCCATTGTCGGATCACATTTCGACAAGGGGTTCGAAGACGACACCCAGAAACGCGCGTTGGAGGAGCTGACGGCGGCCATGGACAAGGCGGGGGTCGAGGCCAAGACGCATGTTCTGTCCGGCACCGTTTATGATCGTGTCATTGCGCTTGCCACCCAGCTGGATGCAGACCTGATCCTCTTTGGGGCCAGTCGGCCTGAGCTGAAAGACTATCTATTGGGCTCAAACGCCGCCCGTCTGGTGCGCCATTCCAATCGCTCGGTTCTGGTTCTGCGCGACTGACTGCCCTAGGCGTCCTTGCGCGCCGGGTCCAGCCAGCGGATCAACAGCTCCAGCGCGGGGCTGGGTGCGCGTGTGCTGGGCCAGACCAGATAATACCGTCCGCTGACCTCCATCGGTGTGGGATAGGCGCGGATCAGGCGGCCTTTCTGCTCTTCCCCGCGCGCCACGAATTCGGGCAACAGCGCGACGCCAAAGCCCAGGGCGGCGGCTTCGGTCATGGTGGCGTATTGGTCAAACAACATGCCATGCAGACGTTCGGCGCGACAGCCGTGGCGTTCGAACCATTCCTCCCAGGCACCCGGACGGCTTTGCAGATGCAACAGTGGCAGGGACAGCAGATCGGCGGGCGTGTCCGAGGTCGCCTTTAGCAGCGACGGCGCACAGCATGGCAGGATGCGGTCACTGGACAGTTCCAGGAATTCGACCCCCGGCCAGTCGGGCTGACCAAAGTGGATCGCGGCGTCAAAGGCCTGGTGATTGAAATTGAACGGCGCCAGGCGTGTGGACAGGTTCACGACGATATCAGGCTGTTCGTCGGCAAAGCTGCGCAGCCGTGGTGACAGCCAATGTGTCCAGAATGTTGGCAGGATTGCCAGGTTCAGGGTACTGCCTTCGCCGCCTGCTTTGATCTTCAGACTGGCGCGGGCGATGTCGTGCAGGCTGTCGCGGATCGACCGCGCATATTCCGTGCCTGCCGGAGTCAGCGACAGGCCTTTGCCCTTGCGGTGAAACATGGTCACGCCGATCTGTTCCTCCAGCACCTTTAGCTGACGACTGACGGCGGAATGGGTCAAAGACAGTTCCTGAGCGGCGGCCGATGCTGTGCCCAGACGCTCCACGGCCTCCAGCGCCAGAAGCGAATTGATCGAGGGCAGGAAGCGGCGCGGGGCAATCATATGAGGAAATCTCCAGTGTATGGGAGTATTCATCGCTAATTCATGGCGTTGATCAAGTGTAACCTGACGCGAAGTGACAGACACAGGGGTTTCCCTGATCACCTGTCTTTGTCTTGCCGCAATGCGGCCCGTTGATGTCTTGAAAGGAAATGCGAAATGAAACCCGGTTTTGGCCCCTCTTTGTCCCCGTTCGAATGGTCCGACCCGTTCCTGATCGAAGATCAGTTGACCGAAGATGAACGCATGTTGCGTGATGCTGCACAAGAATTCGCACAGTCCCGTTTGCAGTCGCGTGTGACCAAAGCCTTTGCCGAGGAAGAGGTTGATCCGTCGATCTTTGCCGAGATGGGCCAGGCCGGATTGCTGGGCGTCACCGTGTCCGAAGATCTGGGCGGGCTGGGCGCCGGATACGTCACCTATGGTCTGGTCGCGCGCGAGGTTGAGCGCGTGGACAGCGGATACCGGTCGATGATGTCGGTGCAGTCATCTTTGGTGATGTACCCGATTGATGCCTATGGCAGCGATGCTCAGCGGCAGAAGTACTTGCCGAAACTGGCTGGCGGCGAATGGATCGGCTGTTTTGGCCTGACCGAACCCGACGCGGGGTCCGATCCGGGTGGCATGAAGACCGTCGCGAAACAGGTTGACGGTGGCTATGTGCTGAACGGGTCGAAAATGTGGATTTCAAACGCGCCAATTGCGGATGTGTTCGTGGTCTGGGCGAAATCCGAAGCGCATGGCGGCAAGATCCGTGGCTTTGTGTTGGACAAGGGCATGAAAGGCCTGAGCGCGCCCAAGATCGGTGGCAAGCTGTCGCTGCGGGCATCTGTGACCGGCGAAATCGTCATGAACAATGTCGAAGTAAGCGAAGACGCGTTGCTGCCCGGTGTCGAAGGTCTGAAGGGACCGTTTGGCTGTCTGAACCGTGCGCGGTATGGCATTGCCTGGGGCGTCATGGGCGCCGCCGAGGCCTGTTGGCACGGTGCGCGGCAATACGGGTTGGACCGCAAACAGTTCGGCAAGCCTTTGGCGCAGACGCAACTGTTTCAAAAGAAACTGGCCGACATGCAGACGCAAATTGCGCTGGGCCTTCAGGCCGCGTTGCGCGTGGGGCGTTTGATGGAGGATGGCAAAGCAGCGCCCGAAATGATTTCGCTGATCAAACGCAACAACTGTGGTCAGGCGTTGGAGATTGCCCGTCATGCCCGCGACATGCATGGTGGCAACGGGATTAGCGAAGATTTCCAGGTGATCCGCCATATGGTCAATCTGGAAACCGTGAACACCTATGAAGGCACCCATGATGTGCATGCCCTGATCCTGGGTCGTGCGCAGACTGGGTTGCAGGCATTTTTCTAAGGATACGACATGGATCGCGCAAAGATCGTTCACGAGAATTTCCGACGGCGGGTTGCGGCAGGGGATTTGCCGCCGGGTGCTGCGCCGGATGGGCCTTTGACGACACCTGAGGCGGTGACGATCTTTCGCTCGGCCTGTCTGTGCCGGGCGCTGGATCGCAAAAGCCGCGCGATGCAGGCGGCGGGGCAGGGGTTTTACACCATTGGGTCGTCTGGTCACGAGGGCATGGCGGCGGTGGCTGCCGCCCTGCGCCCCACCGACATGGCGTTCCTGCATTACCGCGATGCGGCGTTTCAGATCCAACGCGGTGAACAGGTGCCGGGTCAGTCGATGGCCTGGGACATGCTGCTGTCCTTTGCCTGTTCGGCTGAGGACCCTATTTCCGGCGGGCGGCACAAGGTGCTGGGGTCCAAGGCGCTGAACATCCCGCCGCAGACCTCGACCATCGCCAGCCATTTGCCCAAAGCGGTTGGCGCGGCCTATTCGCTGGGTCCGGCGCGCAAGCGCAAACCGGAACATGCCACGATGCCGGATGATGCCATTGTCATGTGTTCGTTCGGCGATGCCTCGGCCAATCATTCGACCGCGCAAGGCGCGTTCAACACCGCGCAGTGGACGTCGTATCAATCGGTGCCGCTGCCCTTGCTGTTTGTCTGTGAAGACAACGGCATTGGTATTTCCACCAAGACACCGCAGGGCTGGATCGGCGCCAGTTTCGCGCATCGCCCCGGTATGAAGTATTTCATCTGCGACGGGCTGGATCTGTATGACACATATAAGGTGGCCCAGCAGGCGGCGGATTACGTGCGCACCCGGCGCAAACCTGCGTTCCTGCATATCCGTACCGTGCGCCTGTATGGGCACGCTGGCGCTGATGTGCCCACCACATACCTGGCGAAATCCGAGGTCGAGGCGGATGAGGCCAATGATCCCTTGCTGCATTCCGTGCGCCTGTTGGATCAGGCCGGGGCGCTGACGCCTGCCGCTGCGTTGGACATCTATGATCAGGTCAATGCGCGTGTTGAACGTGTAGCCGATCAGGTTGTGACCCGGCCCCGTTTGGAAACCGCTGCGCAGGTCATGGCCAGCATCATCCCCCCGAAACGTGATTGCGCCCCAACGAATGGCCCCAGCGCAGACGCCCGCGCGCAAACCTTTGGTGGTGACCTGAAAGCCATGCAGGATCCCCAGATCATGTCGCGCCTGATCAACTGGACCCTGACCGACCTGATGCTGGAACATGGTGAAATCGCCTTGATGGGCGAAGACGTCGGCCGCAAGGGTGGCGTGTACGGCGTGACGCAGAAACTGGCGGCGCGGTTCGGGCCGGATCGGGTCATTGATACGCTGCTGGATGAACAGTCCATTCTGGGGCTGGGCATTGGCATGGCGCAGAACGGGTTTCTGCCGATGCCGGAAATTCAGTTCCTGGCCTATCTGCACAACGCCGAGGACCAGTTGCGCGGTGAGGCGGCGACCTTGCCGTTCTTTTCCAATGGTCAGTTCACCAACCCCATGGTGCTGCGCATCGCCGGGCTGGGATATCAGAAAGGCTTTGGCGGACATTTCCACAATGACAACTCTGTCGCCGTGCTGCGTGACATCCCCGGTCTGATCTTGGCCTGCCCGTCCAACGGTGCGGACGCGGCGCGCATGCTGCGCGAATGCGTGCGTCTGGCGCGTGAGGAACAGCGGTTGGTTGTTTTCCTGGAACCCATCGCCCTGTACCCCATGCGCGATCTGCACGAGGCCGGCGATGGCGGTTGGATGCAGAGCTATCCCGATCCGTCGGAACGCATAGGGATGGGGGAGGTTGGACAGACCGGCGACGGTACCGATGTGGCGATCGTCACCTTTGGCAATGGCACCTATCTGTCGACCCAGGCGCAATGGCGGCTGGCCGCAGATGGCGTCAACACGCGCGTCATTGATATACGGTGGCTGTCGCCGCTGCCGGAACAGGCGATCCTGGAGGCGGTTGCGGGCTGTAAATCCGTGTTGGTCGTTGACGAAACCCGTCGCACTGGCGGCGTGGCTGAGGGGGTCATGACCCTATTGGGCGAACGGTCCAGTATACCCCGCGCCCGCCTGGTGGCCGAAGACAGCTTTATTGCCACCGGCCCGGCCTATGCGGCGACCATGCCCTCGGCGGACAGCATCGTTATGGCCGCCAAGGATCTGTTGGAGCATCTGACATGAAAACCGCTGTCGTGATCTGTCCCGGCCGGGGCACATATAACAAGGGTGAGTTGGGATATCTGCGCCGCCATTTCCCAGACGCAGCTATGTTGGCCGGGTTTGATGCCCAACGCCGGGCCACCGGACAGGAGGCGCTCAGCGCTCTGGATGCCAGCCCCCGGTTCTCGGTTGCGAAACATACGCGGGGCGACAATGCCTCGGGCCTGATCTTTGCTGCCAGCCTTGGCGATTACCTCTCCATAGATAGTGACCAGATCGAGGTGGTCGCGGTCACGGGCAATTCCATGGGCTGGTACACGGCCCTGACCTGTGCCGGTGCACTGACGCCCCAGGATGGGTTTCGCACCGCCAACACCATGGGCACCTATATGCAAGAGGCGCTGATTGGTGGGCAGGTGATCTATCCTTGGGTTGACGAAAACTGGCTTCCCCGGCCCGAGCGCAAACGGGTGCTGCTGGCCCTGGTGGATGAGATTGCCGACCGACCCGGCCACACATTGGCCCTGTCCATTGATCTGGGCGGCATGTTGGTGCTGGCCGGCAATGACGCCGGGCTGGGAGCGTTTGAGACACAGGTTGATCCCGTCCAGGGGCGGTTCCCGATGCGGCTGGCCAACCACGCGGCGTTTCATACCGACCTGCAAACGCCGGTGTCGATGCGCGGGCGACAAACGCTGGGCGCTGATATGTTCACGCAACCGGATGTTGCGATGATTGACGGGCGCGGAGCCGTCTGGTGGCCCGGGGCCTGTGATCCGACTGCGCTGTGGGACTATACGCTGGGGACACAGGTAACGCAGACCTATGACTTCAGCCGCACCATAGCCGTGGCGGCGCGCGAATTCGCACCAGACCTGTTCATCATCCCCGGGCCCGGCACGACCCTGGGCGGTGCCGTGGCACAATCCTTGATACAGACCGGATGGCGGGGAATGGGCGACAAACAGGATTTCCAGCGCGAACAGGCGACATCGCCAATGCTGGTTTCAATGGGCATGGAAGACCAACGAGTCGCAGTGACTGTTTCGGACTGAATGATTCACGGGTGTTTCTCATGCTGCATCCACATGAAACGCGCGGTTCCAAGAAAGATTCGGCCGATTTAAGCTCAGTCTAGTGGCACCACAGGGGGTAAACCCCAACATATTGAGGCCCATGCCCCTTGTTTTAAAAGAAATTCCGAAAGAACGAAGTTTTTTGAAAAAAGCACTTGCGACTCTCTGCGCACAAGCCTAAACCCCCTCTCACCGGCGGCGCAGAGATGCACCAACGGGGCGCCAGAGGGGCGGCGGCGGAGACGCTGAGGTCCTGAAGCGGAAGGAAATTTTGAGGTAGATGACGCGGGTTGCGCCAAAGAGATTGGGCGCTTCCGGTAGATTTTGTCTCTGGGTCTTGGTTTTACCGAGGTCCGACGCTCTTTGAAATTGATAGTATCTGAAGAGATATGTGGGCGGTTTGGTTCATTTCGATGAACAAACATACTGCGCATATGTCAACTACCTAGGGGCTTGCCCCGATGATGGATAGTCAGCTTCACTGTTTGTATGGTTTCTTGTTTTCTTATGAAAACCTGAAGCACAACAAACAGAGACGCATTCAAGGTTTCAGTAAGCCTTGGATGTTGAATGTTTCAACTTTAGTCGGTTGGAACGATATGTGCAGAGGTTCGAACGTCAAGGATAAGCAAGCAATTGCTTTTCAACTTGAGAGTTTGATCCTGGCTCAGAACGAACGCTGGCGGCACGCCTAACACATGCAAGTCGAGCGCAGTCCTTCGGGACCGAGCGGCGGAC
>Ga0209121_10003570_pt1 | contig 15001 bp, 13 predicted proteins | sample Cruoilmetagenom3_FD_187292 | JGI IMG/M metagenome (GOLD analysis project Ga0209121, IMG submission 187292) | Oil polluted marine microbial communities from Coal Oil Point, Santa Barbara, California, USA - Sample 3 (SPAdes) (version 2) | ecosystem: Environmental > Aquatic > Marine > Oil seeps ...
AATTTGATCAAATGATCTTGCTTCTGAAAAACCTGCATCAGCTAATACTTTAGTAATAGCAGCAGTTAAAGTTGTTTTACCGTGATCTACGTGTCCAATAGTACCAATATTTAAGTGTGGTTTTGAACGATCGAAAGTTGCCTTTGCCATGTTTAATTTATTTTAATCTTATTTATATTATTGTTCAATTATTCTTTTACTGCTTTAAAGAGCCAATGACGGGAATTGAACCCGTGACCTCTTCCTTACCAAGGAAACGCTCTACCCCTGAGCTACACCGGCTAAATATTAGAGCGAGAGACCGGGTTCGAACCGGCGACATTCAGCTTGGAAGGCTGACGCTCTACCAACTGAGCTACTCTCGCAATTATTTAAAATTCTAAACATTTACAATTACACTTCTTAAAACCACATACTGGCTTAGTAATAAAAAGTGGGGAGAGCAGGATTCGAACCTGCGAAGTTAAAAACAACAGAGTTACAGTCTGTCCTCGTTGGCCGCTTGAGTATCTCCCCAATTATAAATATTTCACTCTATTAAAGAACTTGAGCCGATGGAGGGACTCGAACCCACGACCTGCTGATTACAAATCAGCTGCTCTAGCCAGCTGAGCTACATCGGCTTTTTTTTCTATGCCACGATGGCTATAAAAAAAGCCCGCTATTTCTAACGGACTGCAAATGTATATATTTATTTAATTATTCAAAACATTTTTTAAATATTTTTTTAAATATTTTTATCAAGAGTAAGATCTTAGCTTTTCTTTTCGCTTTTTCAACTGTCTTTCTAACGAAGCAATTGCTATATCAGCTCCCTCTTCAAAGGACTTACACTGCTTTTTTACAACAAAGCTATCTCCAGGAACACTTACTCGTGCTTCAAATATTTTATTTTCTTTATCGCTTGTGTTTTCAACTTTTAAAAAAACATCGGATTTTATTATTTTATCATAAAAGATATCTAGCTTATCCATTCGTTTTTGGATAAAGTCTAATAGTTTTTGATCTGCATTGAAGTTGACGGATTGCATGTTTACTTTCATACTTCTAATTTATTATTGGTTAAACATTTATGCCATTATTTTTTACTTCTTGGATGTGTGTTTAGATACACTTTTTTTAATTCTGCTATACTATTATGTGTATAAACTTGCGTTGCAGCTAAACTAGTATGACCAAGTAATTCTTTAACAGCATTTAGGTCTGCACCTTGATTTAGTAAATGAGTTGCAAATGAATGCCTTAGTATATGCGGACTCTTTTTTACCTTAGTAGATGCCAAACTAAAATACTCATTTATTACACGGTAAACAAGTGTTTCATAAATTTTAACTCCTTTTTGTGTTAAAAACAAATAGTCATTATCGGTTATTTCTTCTAGTTGATTTCTTACTTCTTTATATTTTTTGATGGTTTCTATTACAGATTGTAATAATGGTACATATCTTTCTTTATTGCGTTTACCTAATACTTTTAATGTATTGTTTGAAACATCTATATCATTTAGTTTTAACTCTACTAATTCTATTCTTCTTATTCCTGTAGAATAAAACAACTCTATAATTAACTTATCTCTTATTCCATTAAAATCTTCTTGAAAGTTAAGTTCATCTAAAACAATAGCTATTTCTGCTTCTGAAAATGGTACTTGTATTTTTTTACTTGTTTTTAATGCTCTGTGCTTTGCTAACGGATTACTTTCAATTTCTCCTATTTTAAGTAAAAACCTATAATAGGTGTTTAATGCTGAAATTTTTCGATTTATACTTCGGTTTGAAATTTCTTTTTCTACCATAGAAACAATCCAACTTCTTATTTGCGTATAGCTAACATCCTCTATACCTTCTTGATCAAATTGGCCTGTATTGAATATTAAGAAGTCTGACAAGTCTTTTGCATAAGCCTTTATCGTTAGCTTAGAATAGTTTTTTTCTAACAGAAGATAGTCTAGAAAGGATTGAAATGGCATTATTACAGTTAATAGTTAATAGTTAATAGTTAATAGTTAAATGTACTAAAGTTTTATTGGATTTAATTTTTAAAGCAAAAAAAATCCTATTAGCTAGTAGCCAATAGGATTTTATATGGTGTATTTATAGAATATTAAATATTTTCTAAATCTCTTAAACCTTGAACGTATTGTGCTTTTTGCACTTGTGCTCTACGTGCTATAGAAGGTTTTGTATATTGCTTACGTTCTTGCAGTTGATTTTTAACTGTAGTTTTAACAAACTTTCGTTTATAACGTTTTAACGCTCTTTCTATATTTTCTCCTTCGTTTACTGGAATTCTTAACATAGTTCTTAACCTCCTCTCTTTTAGATTTTTTAAGGCTGCAAATATAGTCAGGAATTTAAGATTAAAAAACAAAAGTTAATATTTTTACTTTTATTTTAGTTTACTTGTCTTATTGATGTTTGTAATTAACGAAGAGTACCTGCATTATTGCTCAAACAAAGATGCCTTTCTACTAAGATCTAGAATAAGCTGCTCATCTTCTTCGCTTTCTAATAATACGTTATAGCTTTTCCAGAACTCTTTATTATATGGTTTTGGAGCAAAGATATCTGGATCCCATTTTTGGTTTTGCATTGTTGCAATTTCGTCTTTATCTAAAATTATTTCTGAGAATAAAATTTCTTGTACTGTATAGTAGTAACGTTCTTCTTTGTTATAACGCGCTTCTTCTTCTTTGGAAATTTTTGAAGTTGGTTTTAAACCTACATTTACCAACTTAGGAGTTTCATAGTAAATATAGTTAGGGTACATTTTATTTTTATACTCCATATATGTTATTACCAGTTTATGATTGGTTTGTGTATCAAAAAGTCTTTTACTTCTTACTTTTTGAGCATCTGAAGCTGCTACTAAATTATATTCTATTTTTTTAAATGCATAATTATCATAATAAATATATAGCCAACCTTCAGGTTGATAGCCTTCGTTAAATATTCCTTTGGTATCTAAGCCTACAAACTCTTTAGCACCTTCAATTTTAATTTTATATAATTTACGTTCATTATCTACAAGAATAGTATCTAACTTAAATTGATGTGTTTTTAAAATATCATCCCCAAATAGTGCTTTTGCGTTATTTGCATTACGCAGTAAATTTAGTTTTCCTTGAAAAAGATTTTCTAATCCGTTTACTCTAGTATCGTTCCACTTAATAGCTTTTACTAATTGTTCTTTAGAAACAGATCTTCTTCTTATATCTTTTGGCTTTAATTTTTTACTCGAATTTTGGTTTTTATAGGCTGCATAAGAGAAAATACTATCTACATCACGCAGATCATAACTTTTTCTTACTTGGTCTACATTTATTTTTAAATAGTCTGCACTACTAACGGCATAACCAGAATCATAAACAGAAATAGCACTTTCTATTAGCCACTTAAACTCATTTTTATTTCGTTCTTTATGTCTTAAAAACCCTTTTTGAATGTAAGAAGAGTCTGGAAGGTTTCGTTCTAATTTTTGAATTGCTTTTACTACAATTTCATTACCTGTTTTTGGTCTAGGTTCTGCGATTAAAACTACCTCATCTAATGATGCTTGCTCTTCAGATAAAAAGATAGGTGTTGTACCATCAAAATCTTGTATAGGTGTTTTATACGTAGAATACCCAATAGAAGAAATAATTAAGGTATCCTTTTCATGCTTTTTAGGCACTTGTAACACAAAATTACCATCAATATTAGTTACTGTACCAATGGTAGTGTTTTTGATATATACACTTGCACTTGCTATAGGAAAAGAATCTAATGTATCTAAAACTGTATTTTTAAGTTCGGTTTGTGCATAACCTGTAAATCCTAAAAAAAGTAATATTACAACAACTAGTTGTTTGATGTTTTTAAATTGCATAGTATAAGTTTAATAAGTCTAGAACGGTTTTGATAGATTAACGGTTTGGAATAGAAATTAGTATTCATTTTAAAACTTCTAAAACTCCAGTTATTGCATAAAGAAAAAACATTTTAGTAGTAATCCCTAAAATTTCATGTTCTATTCGTTAAAACACGAAGCTTTTGGCTTACTAATGGCTTATGTTTTATTAATAGAAGCTATTTTGACGAAAACCATTGTATTGATTTTCGCCAAAAAGCTAATTATTTTATTTTGCTGCTGGCTTATACTCTTTTTTGTCAATCACCATCTTTGCAATAATTTCACGAAGTATTTCGCTTGTTCCTCCACCAATAGGTCCTAGTCTACTATCACGCAAAAGTCGTGCCATTGGATATTCTTCCATATAGCCATAACCTCCTAAAAACTGCACACATTGGTAAGCTACTTCATCTGCCATTTTTGTAGATTTTAATTTAGAGATTGTAGCTTCTTTTACCACATATTCTCCATTATTTAATCTATTTGCAACCATATAATTATATTCTCTACACATTTCCATATCAGCATAAAGGTCTACAAAGCTATGACGTAATGCTTGAAACTTATCTATTGTTTTTCCAAAAGCCATACGTTCACTCATATACTGTCTAGCATACTCTAAGGCATATTCTGCACGAGCATGTGCATTAATACCCATAATTAAGCGCTCTAAAGCAAAATGCTGCATGATATACGGGAAACCTTTTCCTTCTTCACCCATTAAATTACTTGCAGGAATGGTAACATTATCAAAAGCTATTTCTGCAGTATCACTTGCTCTCCATCCTAATTTATCTAATTTGGTTGCAGAAATTCCTGGTGTATCTCTATCCATAATAAAAATACTCATACCATTATGTCCTGCATCTACATCTGTTTTGGCTGCTACTACTAAATAATCACTATACACACCATTAGTAATAAATGTTTTAGAACCATTAATTACATAAGAGTCTCCTTGCTTAACAGCTGTAGTACGCATTGCTGCAACATCAGACCCTCCAAAAGGTTCTGATATACAAAGGCAACCTATTTTGTCACCAGTAATACTTGGTGTTAAGTATTTTTCTTTAATTTCATGGCTTCCTTCTTTATTTACATGTGTCATTGCTAAATAGGTATGTGCCCAAATATTAGCTGCAAATCCACCAGAATTTACTTTTTGTAATTCTTCTAATAAAATTACAGTATAAAATAAATCTAAGTTTAATCCTCCATAGGCTTCAGGATATGCCAAACCAAAGAACCCCATATCTCCGAATTTCTTCCAGATAAATCGTTCTACAGTTCCTGTTTTCTCCCATTTATCTATATGTGGTACAACTTCTTTTTTCAAGAAGTCTTGTAAACTTTGTCTAAATAATTGATGCTCTTCTGTGAAGTACATATTGCTCATAATTCTTAAGGAATTTATTATATTCTAGTTAATAGCCAAATATAATTTAATTATATCAATTTTATAAACAGGAAAGCCTTTTACTTTTGTTAATTCATCAACAGAATTAAAACCTTCACGTAGCGTTCTTTGTTCTAAAATTTGATGCGCAACCTCATAATCTATATAAGGCACAGTAACTAACTCCTCTCTTGTTGCCTTATTTAAACTTACTTTAGTTATTGCTTTTGGCGTCTTTACAGTAAACGCATTTGTAAGTCTTGTGATAACCTCTGGTTTTAAACCATACACTTCTTGCAACTCTACATCTGCAATAAAACCTTGTTGTTTATTTCTGTATGCTACAATTCTAGCCGAAAGCGCTTTACCTATACCATTTACAGATTGTAATTGACTAGCCGAAGCAATGTTTAAATCTATTTTTTGCTGAAAGGTTTTTGGAGTATTGGAATAGTTTTTGGATTTAAATTTTGCTTTAGGTTTAGCACTAGTAACCCATTCAGGAAATTTAAAAAATGGAGAGATTTTATTTAAAAGCGAATCGGAAACCTTAGTGACTTGTTGAAACTGTTTGGTAGAATTAATCCATTTACCTTGTTCTCTAAATTGTAACAATCTATCAATTTCTTGATTTGTCATTCCTAAAGTGAAGCCTTTATAGTCGGTTATATAATTAGGGTTAAAAGGAAATATTTTTGGCTTACGTTTTTCTATTTCTACTTTACGAAGCGAATCTGCTTCCTTTTTAAACGCTTGCAATAGTTTTTGATTAACTATATCTTCTTTGTAAGTATTTGTAGATACTTTGGGTATAACAAAAGCATAAACACATTGTAGTGTAACAATTATGGCTAATAACAGAAAAATCCCATTTCTCTGTTTGTTTGTAAACTGGAAATGGGATTTTAAATTCATATTATATGTTTTTTACATTTTCTCGACGTGATCTTCTGCTCCGTCTTCTATAGCCTCTTCTTTTTTATTAATAGCATTCATGTATTTTTTCAATTCTTTTCTAATTACTGGAGATAGCATTACTACACCAATAATATTTGGTACTACCATTGCAAAAATCATAGCATCAGAAAAATCGATAACAGCACCTAAACTGATAGAAGCACCTACTACTACAAATATTAAAAATAAGAATTTATATACTAAATCTGTAATTTTTCCTTTACCAAATAAGAATACCCATCCTTGCATACCGTAATAAGACCAAGAAATCATAGTACTAAAAGCAAATAAAATAACAGCTATGGTTAATACTATAGAAAAGTGAGGAATAACAGTATCAAAAGCTGTTGCAGTAAGTTCTACACCTTCTGTAGCTTTTACACCATACTCCATAAATCCACCATCAAAATTAGTAATTACAATTACTAAAGCAGTCATTGTACAAATCACTACAGTATCTACAAAAGGTTCTAATAAAGCAACAATACCTTCAGAAGCTGGATACTTAGTACGTACTGCAGCATGCGCAATAGCAGCTGATCCTACACCTGCTTCATTAGAGAAAGCTCCACGACGAATACCTTGTATCATAACACCAATTACACCACCTAAACCTGCTAAAGGAGTAAATGCTCCGCTAATAATAGCTGCAAAAGCATCATCAATAAGTGTAAAGTTTGCAAACAAAATAATAAGTGCTGCTAACACATAAATACCTGCCATAAAAGGCACAATTTTTTCGGTAACCGAAGCAATTCTTTTAATACCTCCAATAATAACGATAGCTACTAAAACAGCCATACCTAAACCAAAATACAATCCAGCGTTATCACCTGTTAAGCCAAAAAGTTTTGTAAACTGTGCTGCTGCTTGGTTTGCTTGAAACATGTTTCCTCCACCAAAAGAACCACCAATTACAAAAATAGCAAACAATACAGCTAGTACTTTACCTAAACCTCCTGCTCCTTTTTCTTTAAGTCCTTTAGTTAAGTAATACATTGGTCCACCATAAACGGTTCCGTCTTCACCAACATCTCTATATTTTACACCTAAAGTACATTCTGCAAATTTAGAAGCCATACCTAAAAGACCTGCAATAATCATCCAAAATGTAGCTCCTGGACCTCCAATAGATAAAGCTACTGCAACTCCTGCAATATTACCTAAACCTACTGTTGCAGATAAGGCTGCTGTTAAAGCTTGAAAGTGAGAAACCTCACCATCTGCGCCTTCGTTTTTAATAGTTTCAAAAACATCTCCTCCTGGTGTTTGGTCACCATAAAGTGTATCTACACCATGTTTTTCAATGTCTTCATATTTCCCTTTTACCACTTGTAAAGCAGTAGTAAAACCAGTAAAGTTGATAAATTTAAAATATACAGTAAAGAATATTGCTCCTCCTATTAGAACGATTAATACCCAAGGAATTTGAAAATTTTCCGAAAAAGGTATTTCGTAAAAAATAGCATTTACAAACCAACCTGTATAATCTTTGAAAATGGAATCAATTTTTTCTGAAGTACTCTCTTGAGCAAAGTTTATAAATGGTAAAATGAATGTAAAAATAGAAAGAAGATATTTCTTCATGATAAGTATTAGTTAGTTAATTTTTGAATTAAGTCAGCAATATGCTAAAAATAAATGGTTTTTTAAAGCATAACTTGTTAAAATAGGGAACTAATGCAAGTTGTAAATAGCATTTAATTCTTTAATTTGTTCTGGTCTGCCAAGCACAATCACCTTAGCATTAGCCTCTAATTTGCGTTCGGCTTCGGGATTTACAATATATTCTCCTTTACCATTTTTATAGCCAATTACATTACAACCTGTTCGTTTTCTTAAGTCTAGGTCTTTTATGGTTTTTATACTTGTATTAGTATCATATAGTTTTTCTACAGCAATTTCTTCAATATTAATATTAGAACTACCTACAATATTTAAGTTATCAATAAATTCTATAAGATCTGGCACTACTACCAAAGAAGCCATGTGGTCTCCACCAATTCTGTCTGGAAGTATAACATTATTAGCTCCTGCAAATTTTAGTTTTTTGTATGATGTTTCTTCTGAAGCTCTACTAATTATACGCAGTGTTGCGTTAATTTGCCTAGCAGAAAGCACTACAAATAAATTATCTGCATCATTAGGCAAAGCAGATATTAAGGTTTCTGCTCTTTCAATTCCTGCTTCTAATAAGGTTTCATCTTCATTTGCGTTTCCTAAAACAAAAGGCACTTCATAAGTTTCAAATTTATCTATAACCTCTTTATCTTTTTCAATAACAACAAATGGCTTATTATACGCTAGTAATTTTTTAGCTGCTTGTTTTCCGTTTCTTCCATAACCACAAATAATTATATGATTGGTAAGCGCATCTATGGTTTTTTGCATCTTTTTTTGTTTTAATTCTTCCAAATTATTTCTGCTTAAAATATACTCTGTAATTACAGTTAAGGCATAACCTACAATAATTATACTAGTTAAAATTAATAACATAGTAAATATCTTGGATGCAGGATCTAGCGGATAGACTTCACCAAAACCAACAGTTGTAATAGTAATAACTGTCATGTACAAGGCATCAATCCAGGAATATTGAGATACATATTTAAATCCTATTACACCTATAAACAGTAACAGAACTAATAAAGCTACTGCAGTGTAAATTCTAGATCTAAAAAATCTCACAAAAGTATTCATCATATATTATAGGTCAAAAACCGAAGTTCGTTTTGTATATACAATATCTTTTATTTTCATCCAGAAAGCTAAGAATAAGTATAAAGCAAATCCAAAACCTAAAGTTACAAATGTTAAATATATAAATGAAGTTCTTACCACTTTTGCACGCATACCCAATCTATCAGCAATACGTTGGCACACATAATAACCGTGTTTTTGAAAATATAAAAGAATACGATAGAAAATGTTCATGACTGCAATTTACTTAATTACTACCAATTTTATTAAGAAAAAATTCAAATTCCAAAAACTAGACTCTAAAACCTAATCATTTTCTTTTTTACGCAACACTAGTTAACAAGGCATTGCCTATTGCACATTGCAAGCATTTATTTTTTTCACAATATTGTTTTTTAAGCTGAAGCAATGCTTGACTTTGCATGGCTGATGTTGCTACAGGATTAAGCTCTTGAAATTTAGTTATAATACTGTTTTTTTCTGAAGAAATTTGGTTAATAATACTAACAATAACACTATCTATGTCTTTACCTTGCTGTTTGGCATAGCTAAATTTTATTGGCACTATGGTATTTATAATGAGTAAATCTATAAAGGCTTTAGTAATTATTTTTTTTGATGCTTTACTTATTTTACCAAAAGTAAAATGGTTTTCCCAATATGAGGAAGTGCCAACAGCAAACAAAGCATAAAGATCTTCTTTATTTTGTGCGTGTATTACTTTTGAAAACAAATTGGTATGTGTACTATACACATTTGCTAATTGCGAAATACGTATAGTAGGAAAATTTGGTGGACGTAATCTAAAAAATTGTAATGGTATTACTGCTTGACTAGACAAGCCAAACTTTTGCTTTAAAAATAGATATTCCTTTTTAAGTTCTAGATAATACAGATCTTGAACCTCTAGTTGCAACAAATCTGCTTGACCAAAAAGTAAGGCTTCTAAACTGTGCTGCTTACTTTGTAGTTTTTGTATCACATTAAAATCTATAGAACTTGCAAGACTTAAAAAAGCATCTCCATTTACTTTTAATCCAAAGTTTTTAGCTAGCATTTTAAAAAGCACTGCTTCCCAATTGTTTTTACTACTTTGTAATAATTGTGCAATGTCTGCCGATTTTCGTTCTAAGCGTTCAAAGTACAAACGCTCTAACCAGTTACTAACTACAAAACTGTTTACTGATGCAAAATCATTTTCGCAATTAATCCATTTTTGCTTTTTACTAAACAGTTTTTGGTAATTCTGCAATGCACTTTTACTAACTACATCTTTTAGTACTAAAGTTGGTATTACGGTATTGTCTTTTCTATGAATTTCTGTATCGTGTTGCCAAACCACATGTAAAATTACATTATCATAATTTTTATCTTGCTCATGGTTATGTAAAAACCAATCGCTAGATTTTATATGTATTTCTACATTACCAGCCCATAGTTGGTCTGCTATTTTAATTTGTGCATTAAAAAAGTCTGGTCCTGTATTATGGTTATGCATACCCACTTGTAAAATAGCAACAGACTCTTGCGCTGTTGTTTTTAAATTGCTTAGCGCAAACTTTTTGTGTTTCCAGATATAATGTAAAAAGTCTTCTTGCATGTAACTAATTTACATAATGCAATTTACATAACAAAAAAACAAGGCAAGCACAAATAATTTGTTGCCATCCTTTTTTATAAAAATACTAGAAGAGAGCAAATAAATTAAATTCACATTAGCTTTATAAAATTGCCTTACTGCATTGCTAAGCTAAATATATTAATTTGCTGTTAAGAATTACTTTTTATCTAGTTTATCAAGCTATACATCATTATTTTTGTAGACATAAATACAACACTTTTAACACAAAATTCAACCTATGAAAAACCTAAAAAACAAAAAAGCAATAATTACTGGAGGAGGAAGAGGACTTGGAAGAGCAACTGCAATAGCTTTTGCTAAAGAAGGAATTGACATTGCCATTACTGGTAGAACTGAAGCTGCTTTAATAGAAACAGTAGCAGAGTTAAAAACCTTAGGCGTTGATGCTACTTATGCTGTTTTTGATGTTAGTAATTATGACGAAGTAAAAGAAGGAATTAAAACAATCATTGAAAAATTAGGTACTGTAGATATTTTAGTAAACAATGCAGGAATTGCTGCTTTTGGTACTTTAAACGATATGGACGTAACACAATGGAGTCAAATTATACAAACCAACGTAATGGGAATGTATTACGTTACCAAAGAGGTTTTACCATACTTAATAGAAAAAAACAAAGGAGATATTTTTAATATTTCTTCTACTGCTGGATTATCAGGAAATGCTACTACATCTGCATATTCTGCTTCTAAATTTGCGGTTATTGGTATGTCGGAGTCTTTAATGAAAGAAGTACGTAAAAACAACATTCGTGTTTGTACATTAACACCTAGTACTATTGCTTCAGATATGTCTATAGAACTTGGTATTGCTAGTAAAGATTCTGAAGACAGCGTATTACAACCTGAGGATTTTGCAGAACTTATTGTTGCTGGATTAAAACTACCTAGAAGAGCCATGTTAAAAGGTGCTTCATTATGGTCTACAAACCCATAACAAATAAACCCATTTATATTTACACATAAAAAAACCTCCTAATATTTTAGGAGGTTTTTTTATTTAATTACTGTAATAATGGTTAATCTATATAACCCATTTCTTTCATCCAATCATTGTTGTACATTTTACCAACATAACGACTTCCATGGTCGTGAAAAAGAACCACTACAACATCGTCTTTTTTAAATTCATCTTTTAATTGTAATAATCCTTTTATTGCTGCTCCAGCACTATTACCTAAAAACATACCTTCTTCTAAAGCTAGTTTTTGTGTATATACTGCTGCATCTTTATCTGTAACTTTAGTAAAACCATCAATAAGAGAAAAGTCTACATTTTTTGGTAAAATATCTTCACCAATACCTTCGGTTACGTAAGGATAAATTTCATTCTCGTCAAAAATTCCTGTTTCGTGGTATTTTTTAAATACAGAACCATAGGTATCAATTCCCCAAACTTTTACATTAGGATTTTGTTCTTTTAAGTATTTACTAATTCCTGAAATGGTTCCTCCTGTTCCTACACCAACCACAAAATGCGTAATCTTACCATCTGTTTGTTTCCAAATTTCTGGTCCTGTACTTTCATAATGTGCTCTTGCATTACTTGGGTTATCATATTGGTTTACATACCAAGAGTTAGGAGTTTCTTCACCTAAACGTTTAGAAACCGAATAGTAGGATCTTGGATCTGTTGGCTCTACATCTGTAGGACAAACAATTACCTCTGCTCCATGCGCTCTTAATACGTCACATTTTTCTTTTGACTGTTTATCACTTATTACAAAAATACATTTGTATCCTTTTATAATAGCAGCAAGTGCTAATCCTAATCCTGTATTTCCAGAGGTACCTTCAATAATAGTTCCTCCTGGTTTTAATCTTCCGTCTGCTTCAGCATCTTCAATCATTTTTAAGGCCATTCTATCTTTTGCAGAATTTCCAGGATTAAATGTTTCGTATTTAGCAAGTACCAAACAAGGTAAATCTTCTGTAAGTTTATTTAGTTTTACTAATGGTGTGTTACCAATAGTTTCTAGTATGTTTTTTGCGTATTCCATAATTTCATTTTGCTTTGCAAATTTAAGGCAAAAGTTAAAAGGGAAAAGGGAAAAGGTGGTTTTATTTTACGAAAGCCTTTTAACTAATATAGAAGCTTTTAGTTTATAAAGTTATACTTCTTAATTTTGTTAGGTATGCCGAAACTTTAATATTAAAAACAAGGCTTCTGGTTAGGTTGCGTTAGCGATTGCAGTGGCATCCTTTTTTGAGGCACGAGAAAAAGATATAACGGAAAGCGCGGTACTACATAGCTTAAGCGAAGTAGTAAACGCCATAATTAATTATTCAAAACGAATTGCTTTTACTGGCGAAATTTTGGTGATAATGTATGAAGGTATTAATAGCATGAGTAAACAAAGGAGAAATGTACCAATGTTTAAGGCTAAAATATAACCTAAACTTATATAAACAGGTACTTCGCTAACGTGATACACACTAGGATCTAGAGGAAAAAACTTGCCGTATTTTTGTGCAAAAAGCAAGAGTAAACCTATAAGATTTCCCCAAAAAAGACCTATTAAAATAATATAGCTGGCATTGTATAAAAACATTTTTCTGATACTCCAGTTATTGCTTCCTAGTGCTTTAAAAATACCAATCATTTTGGTACGTTCAAGAATTAAAACTAGTAATGCGGTTATCATGTTTATTCCTGCTACAAGAATCATGATGCCTATAATACCATAGGTATTTTTATCGAAAATGCCAATCCACTCAAAAATAGAAGCGTGTTTTTGCTCTACAGTTACAGCATTTAATAAGGAAGGTGTGTTTTGAAATACTGCAACGTATTTTTCTTGTAATTGGTTGTAGTCATCTAGTAAAACTTCAAAACTTCCTACTTGATCTGGCTGCCATTTATTGAGGCGTTGTATGTGGCGTATATCTCCAAGCACATAGGTTTCATCAAATTCTTTAAGTCCTGAATTGTAAATACCGACAATAGAATAACGAATTTGTGTAGGTAAGGCGTTTGGATCTTGCTTTTTAAAGAACGTAGAAAACTTATCGCCTAACTGAAACTGCATACGCTTTGCTAAACTTTGAGAAATAAGCACGTCTTGGTTTCGCTCTTTAGAGTAATCTGGCAATCTACCTTCTATTAAAAACTCTTTAAAATAATCCCAATTATAATCTGCTCCTACTCCTTTTACAATAATGGCTTCAAAATCTGTTTCGGTTCTTATTATTCCGAATTTTGATGCTATTGCTTGCACGTTTTTTATACCATCTACATTTTTAAAAACAGGATAAAAATCTTGTTTGGTAGAAATGGGTTTATCACTTTCTTGAGAGTTATTAGTGCCAAAATTAGAAATAATAATATGTCCATTAAAAGCAGAAACTTTATCTCTAATTTTTTGTTGCAAGCCAATACCTGTAGCTACAGCAATCATCATTACTATAATACCAATAGCAATTGCAGCAATTCCAATTTTTATTATTGGTGCCGAAACGCTACTTTTATACGCTTTACTACTAATAATGCGTTTAGCTATAAAAAACTCGAAATTCAAACTAGATTATGCAATTTAATGTTTTCAAAAATACAGTTTTATTATTTGTTTTTATATTAATTTCTTGCGGAAGTAATTCAAAAACAAAAGATACTATTACTTCTACAGATAGTTCTAAAGCGGAAACCCTTCTGCAAGCGAAGCCTAACACCGAAAAAGCAACCAAAAAGCCTATTCTTGTTGGTGCCAACCAAACAGAAGCATATTTACCATTACTTAGTAAAAAACGCGTTGGTATTGTTGCCAACCAGACTAGTGTTATTTTTAAGTATAACCAAGGTGAAATTGACGATTTGCATAAAACACCTAGCAATAATAGGTATACACATCTTGTAGATTCCTTAGTAGCATTAAAAGTAGATGTAAAAAAAGTATTTGCTCCTGAGCATGGATTTAGAGGGACTGCTGATGCTGGAGAATTGGTTAAAGATGGTATAGACACCAAAACCGGTTTACCTATAGTTTCGCTTTACGGAAAAAACAAAAAGCCTTCTGCAGCACAACTAAAAGATTTAGATATTGTAATTTTTGATATTCAAGATGTAGGAGCTCGTTTTTACACTTATATTTCTTCTTTACATTATGTTATGGAAGCTTGTGCTGAAGCAAATATTCCTGTTCTTATTTTAGATAGACCAAATCCAAATGGTCATTATATTGATGGACCTATTTTAGAAATGGAACACAAAAGTTTTGTTGGTATGCATCCTGTTCCTGTGGTTCACGGAATGACCATTGGTGAGTATGCTAAAATGATTAATGGTCAAAAATGGTTAGAAAATGGTGTACAATGCAACATTACTGTTATTGCCATGCAAAATTACACACATGATACGCCATATCATTTACCTATTAAACCTTCACCAAACTTACCTAATGCAAAGGCTATAAACTTAT